>Ga0116177_10004076_pt1 | contig 10633 bp, 8 predicted proteins | sample AD_STIC10_MetaG_FD_89750 | JGI IMG/M metagenome (GOLD analysis project Ga0116177, IMG submission 89750) | Active sludge microbial communities of municipal wastewater-treating anaerobic digesters from USA - AD_STIC10_MetaG | ecosystem: Engineered > Bioreactor > Anaerobic > Digestate | place: USA...
CATTCGGAATCAGTCGGGAGGCTTGCAGGTTGCGGCGCAGGATATCTTCACGCTCGGGGGCCACTGTCCGTTTTGTAACGTCAAAATGGCGGTCAGCAGTCGTAACTACCGTTTTGAGTTGAAGTTTTCCTTCGCTGCCATTGCGCCATTCACAATGAAAAACCTCAAGGTCACCATCGGGTAAGCGCCGCATGCTGGAACTGCTGGGGTTACCTTCCCAAGTGTGCCCCAACGTCCGCTGAAACAACGTGTCCTGATTCAGCGGTAGTGGCAGCCAAAGTCGGTTAAGGCCGCCACTGGTTTTTAGATTGACCGTGGTTGTGATTTCGTAGGTTCGCCATTCCGACGGTGGCTCTGGTGCCTTGACCGGCGGTAGCTTTGCAGCAGAGGTTCCTGCCGGTGGCTTTTCGGTGATCGGGTCTTCCGCCGTATGTGTTACCTGAGTGACGGGAGGTGGCGCGTACGTTATTTTTCTGCTTGGCTTCCCGGTTGGCTTACGGCCGGGTTTGGCCGTGCCAGCTTTTGCTTGTCCGGATTTTGTTTTTGCTGTTGCAGGTTTGGTCGACGAAGGCTTGGTTGTGGTCTTCGTTTTTGCGGCCCACGCGTCGGAGACGGCAAGCGAGAGAGCGGCAAACGATGCTAGAAAGTCACGACGTTTCAAAAATTTCCTCCGGCAGAGACAGCCCGTGGCTGAAACGAAAAGGCCGTGTCACTGACACGGCCCCTTTAATCAATGGCCAAAATTATAACACTTCAGCCGCGTGATCAGCCAAGCGGGAACGCTCACCACGTTGTAACGTTATGTGACCGGAGTGGGCCCAACCTTTGAAGCGATCGACCACATAAGTAAGACCGGAGCTGCCTTCAGTCAGATAAGGCGTGTCAATCTGTGCGATGTTGCCCAGGCAGACCACCTTGGTGCCAGGACCGGCTCGGGTAATCAGGGTTTTCATCTGCTTGGGTGTCAGGTTTTGCGCTTCATCGATGATCAGATACTTTTTCAGAAAGGTGCGGCCGCGCATGAAGTTCATCGACTTGACCTTGATCCGCGAGCGGATGATGTCATGGGTCGCGGCTTTGCCCCATTCACCGCCGTAGGGGCCACTACTGCCTTCGTCGGTGTGGGTTAATACTTCGAGATTGTCTTCAAGGGCACCCATCCACGGCGCCATTTTTTCTTCTTCGGTACCGGGTAGAAAGCCGATATCTTCACCGACTGGCACGGTAGCGCGGGTCATGATGATTTCGGCAAACTGCTTGCCCTCCAGGACCTGGGTGAGTCCGGCGGCCAGTGTCAGCAGGGTTTTTCCGGTACCGGCCTGGCCGAGCAGGGTGACAAAATCGATCTCCGGATTCATCAGCAGATTCATGGCGAAGTTCTGCTCGCGGTTTCGTGCGGAGATGCCCCAAACCGCATTTTTAGGATTCGTATAGTCGATCAGGGTTTCCAGCACAGCAGTTTTGCCGGCAGATTCCTTGACGATGGCAGTGAAACCATCGCTTTCCAGCCAGACGAATTCATTGACCAGCAGTTGGGGGCAGAGCGGCCCATTGATCTTGTAAAGGGTCTTGGCGTCCTTCTTCCAGGACTCCATACCCTTGCTGTGTTTGTTCCAAAAATTATCGGGCAGGGCACGGGTGCCGGTGTAGAGAATATCGGTATCCTCAAGCACCTTGTCGTTGAAATAGTCTTCGGCCAACAGGTTAAGCGCCCGCGACTTGATGCGCATGTTGATGTCTTTCGACACCAGAATAACCGGGCGTTTCGGGAATTTTTTCTGCAGGTGGATAACCACAGAAAGAATTTGGTTATCGACTTTGGAGGTCGGCAAACCCTGCGGCAGTTCGCTGCTGATGGCTTCGGTCTGCAGGAAAAGACGGCCGCTGGCCAGTTTGCTGGAAGGGCCGTAAAGATCGATCCCTTCGTCGATATCGTCGCCGTTTTCGGCGAGCAATTCATCCAACATGCGTGAGGTCTGGCGGGCGTTACGGGCAATTTCCGACATGCCCTTCTTGTTGTTGTCGAGTTCTTCCAGCGTCATGATGGGCAGGAAGATGTCGTGTTCCTCGAAACGAAAAAGGCTACTTGGATCGTGCATCAGCACGTTGGTGTCGAGGACGAACAGTTTGGTAACGGCGGGCTTCTTGGTGGCAGCGGGTTTGCGCGGCATGGAAAGGGCCTTGGGTTAGGTTTAGAGGGTTTTGACGAAATCCAGAACTTCCTGAGCGTGGCCCGGCACCTTCACGCCGCGCCATTCGCGGCGCAGTACGCCGTTACGGTCGATGACAAAAGTGCTGCGCTCCACGCCCCGCACCTGTTTCCCATACATATTTTTCATTTTCATGACAGCGAAGAGATTACATACGGCTTCGTCGGTATCCGAGCCCAGTTCAAAGGGAAGTGACTGTTTGGCTTTGAAGTTTTCGTGCGACTTCACGCTATCGCGGGAAATGCCGAGAATTATGGCGTCGACCGCAGCAAACTGATCGTACAGGTCACGGAATTGCTGGCCTTCAGTGGTACAGCCGGGTGTGCTGTCCTTGGGATAAAAGTAGATGACGACAAGTTTGCCAGCCTGGGCGCTGAGGTTGAAGGTCTGGCCGTTGGTGGTGGGTAGCGAAAAGTCGGCGATTTTCGTATCGAGCATGAGGCAGCCTTTGAGTGGAATTAAACTCATTGTGGGCAAATCGCAGCGCGGTGGTCAAGCCGTCATTTGCTAAACTTCTGGCCATGCGAAAAATTTGCCTCTGTCTTTTCCTGGTGAGCCTGCTGTCTGCTTGCGGTCAGTCCTGGAACGATCCCTATCCAGCGGCTGATGGTGGGCGGAACATTCTTTACACGGCATTCACCGACCGGCCAAAGCATCTCGATCCGGCCCAGTCCTATACCGAGGATGAGATCGCCTTCACTGCCCAGGTTTACGAGCCGCCGTTGCAATATCACTACTTGAAGCGGCCGTACGAGCTGATTGCCTCGACGCTGGAGCAAGTGCCCGTACCACGGTTTTATGCGGCGGATGGTCGTGAATTGCCGGCGGACGCGGCGGTTGAGTTGATTGCCGAGAGCGTCTACGAACTCAAGTTGAAGCGAGGCATCCGCTTCCAGCCTCACCCGGCATTTGCACTGGACTCCCACGGTCAACCGCTTTTTATCGGCAAAAATATGGCCGATGGGCGCCAAACGATTGCTGATTTTCCGCAGGTTGATAGCCGGGAATTGACGGCGGATGACTACATTTATCAGATAAAGCGCCTGGCGCATCCGCGTTTGCATTCACCGATCTTCGGCATGATGGCGGACAAGATTGTCGGTCTGAAAGCACTGGGCGAGCATTTGGGCAAGGTGGCCAAGGATTTGCCCGCTGATGAGTGGCTGGATCTCGATCAATTCCCGCTGACTGGTATCGAGAAACTGGATAGCCATACTTGGCGGACTCGGATTAAAGGCAAATACCCGCAGTTTCTTTATTGGCTGGCTATGCCGTTTTTTGCCCCGGTGCCCCGCGAAGCTGATCGCTTTTTTGCCCAACCGGGCATGGCTGCTAAAAACCTGACTCTGGATTGGTGGCCGGTCGGCACAGGCCCTTACATGCTTTCCGAAAACGACCCGAATCGCCGGATGGTGTTATCGCGCAATCCGAATTTTCATGGCCAGACTTACCCTTGTGAGGGGGAGGCGGGCGACCGTGAGGCTGGCCTGCTCAGCGATTGCGGCAAAGCTTTGCCGTTTATTGATCAGGCAGTTTTTACCCGTGAAAAGGAATCGATTCCCTACTGGAATAAGTTTTTGCAGGGCTACTTCGATGCCTCCGGGATTTCCTCGGACAGCTTTGATCAGGCGGTACGGGTCAATGTGGGCGGTGATGTCGGGCTGACCGACGAAATGCGCGACAAGGGAATTCGCCTGCTGACCTCGGTTAAAAGCTCGACTTTTTACATGGGCTTCAACATGCTCGATCCGGTAGTGGGCGGCTTGTCGCTGCGGTCAACTCAACTCAGGCAGGCGATTTCGATTGCGATTGATCAGGAGGAGTACATCTCTATTTTCTCCAATGGCCGTGGCATTGCTGCGCAAGGGCCTTTGCCGCCGGGCATCTTTGGTTATGAAGACGGCGAGCAGGGGATTGATAGCGTGGTTTACGACTGGGTTGATGGCAAGCCCAAACGCAAACCGGTTGAGGCAGCGAAAAAATTGATGGCCGAAGCGGGCTATGCCAATGGCCGCGACGGAAAAACTGGCGAGCCGCTGATCATCAACCTTGATACGACCAGTGGCGGCATGGGCGAGAAGTCACGGCTCGACTGGCTGACCCGGCAGTTTGCCAAAATCGATATCCAATTGGTTGTTCGCACAACCGATTTCAATCGCTTTCAGGACAAGATCCGCAAAGGCAATGTTCAGCTTTACTACCTGGGCTGGAATGCCGATTATCCGGACCCGGAAAATTTCTTCTTCCTGCTCGATGGCAACGAGGGCAAAGTAGCCAAGAGTGGCGAGAATGCCTCGAATTATGCAAATCCGGAATTCGACCGGCTCTTCCTGCAGATGAAAAATATGGAAAACACCCCTGAGCGTCTGGCCATCATCCGGCAGATGAATCGCATCCTCCATCACGATGCGCCCTGGGTTTTTGGTTTACACCCCAAGAGCTATACGTTGGGCCATCGCTGGTTGAAAAATCGCAAGCCGAATGATGTCGGCAATAACATCCTGAAGTACCAAAGGATTGATGCCGAGGCGCGTGCGGCAGCTCGAAAACAGTGGAATCGTCCGGTGCTTTGGCCGATTGGATTGGGCGCGCTGGTGGTGCTTTTGGCTTTTATTCCAGCCATTCTTGGCTACCGCCGGCGTGAGCAACGAGCTGCGGTAAAGTGAGGGTCGGGGAGCGTCAGCAAGCGCTGGATGCCTTGCTGCCTGTGTTTTACGACCTGTGGCACCCGCAGCCGTTTCGCGAAAACCAGCCAGATTGGTCTCTGAATTTGCCAGCTTTGGCTGATGAGCTACTCAAGCTAGCTGATCCAGATGTCGCCTGTTTGAATGAAGACGGGGCCGCAGCGCTAGACTTGCTCGCCCGTCATGTGCCAGCGGTGGCCGAGATTGCCGGGTTGGCCGACTTGCCTCGGCGACCCGACAATGCGCTGGTTGAGCAGCGTGCCTCGTGGGCCTGGGAGATTCCCGGCCGCAAGCGTCAGCAAATCGAAGCCTTTGCCAGTGCCAGTCAGTGTGGCGCTGGTTCGGTGATCGACTGGTGTGGTGGTAAAGGCCATCTCGGTCGCCTGCTGGCGGCGCAGTGGCAGGTGCCGGTTCATACGCTGGAAATCGATGCTGCGTTGTGTGCTGAGGGCGCGGCGCTGGCTAATCGGCAGCGATTGAGCCATGAATTTCTCAATATTGATGCGTTGACCGCAGCAGACTGGCCAAAACGCGGCCAGCACGCTGTGGCGTTGCATGCCTGTGGTGATCTTCACCGACGATTGATTGCTCAGGGCGCTGATGTCGGCGTTGCGCGCTTCGACGTTGCGCCCTGCTGTTACTACCGGGGTGTCACAAGCACCTATCAGGCTTTATCAGGAAATTTGCGTACCGCATTAACCCGGGACGATGTTCGCCTGGCGGTCACCGAAACGGTCACGGCCTCCGCTCGACTAACCGTGCAGCGGGACAAGGAAATGGCCTGGAAGCTAGGTTTCGACGCCTATCGGCGGGCATCGTCAGGGGGACAATACCAAAATTTCAAACCTGTGCCCGCCATCTGGTTTCGCGGCAGCTTTAATGAGTTTCTGGTTTTGATGGCAGATCGGCAGGGGCTGTCGCTACCTAGCGCCGCAGTGAGCGGGGAGTTCGAAGCTGCCGGTTGGCGACGGCACGGCGAGGTCATGCGTCTATCCATCGTGCGCCACGCCTTCCGGCGGCCTCTGGAAGTCTGGTTGGCGCTTGATCTGGCGGTTTTTCTTGAAAACAGGGGCTATGCCGTGGAACTGGGCAGCTTTTGCGAGCGCCAATTGACGCCCCGTAACCTGCTTATTTCAGCCCGGCTCGGCTAGCCAAAAACGGTACCAGTTCGGATGGGTGATCAATGATCAAATCGGCACCCCAGGAGTCCAGTGGGCCGCTGTGGCCGAGGTAGCCGTAGGAAACTGCCACTGTCAGACAACCGGCTGCGTTGCCGGCCTGAATGTCACGCAGGTCGTCACCGACGTAAAGCGTGTGTTTCGGCGAGCAGTCGAGCAATTGGCAGGCATGCAAAATCGGTAATGCCGAAGGTTTGGGTTCTGCCGCCGTATCACCGCTGACGACGCAGGGCGTACGTGGGCTGAGGGCGAGCAACTCGACCAGCGGGTCGGTAAAGCGCATCCGCTTGTTGGTGACGATACCCCATTGCAACCCCATATCTTCAAGGGCATCGAGCAATTCCGGAATGCCTGAAAAAAGCTGGCTTTCATCGCAAATTCGCGCCGCGTATATCTCGAGAAAGCGGTTGGAAAGCCGTTCGTAATCCGGATGTCCGCTATCGATGCCAAAACCAGCCTTGAGCAGACCACGGACGCCCTGAGATACGTAAGGACGTAGCGTTTCCAGCGAATGCTGCGGTCGACCTTCTTCCAGCAACAAAATGTTGGTTGCGCCGCCAAGATCGGGGGCGGTATCGGCCAGCGTGCCGTCAAGGTCGAAAAGAACGGCTTCAAACATGCCGAATGGCGCGCATCAGGTAATTGACCTTGGTATCCGGGCCAAGCGTGTATTGCTGGTTGAGTGGGTTGTAGCTCATCCCGATAAGCTCTTCCGGCTCCAGTCCGGCCATTTTTGCCCAGCGCGCCAGCTCCGAGGGCTTGATGAATTTGGCGTAATCGTGCGTGCCTTTGGGCAGCATTTTCATGACGTATTCTGCACCGATTACGGCGAACAGGTAAGACTTGGCATTGCGGTTCAGCGTTGAGAAGAAAACCTGACCGCCAGGTTTGACCAGTCGGGCACAGGCCGCGATAACGCTTGATGGATTGGGCACATGCTCAAGCATTTCAAGGCAAGTCACTGCATCAAAAGCGCCCGGCATCTCATCGGCCAGTTGTTCAACGGCAACCTTGCGATATTCGACCTTCTGACCACTTTCCAGCAAATGCAGCCGGGCAACTGCCAGCGGCTTTTCTGAAAGATCAATGCCGGTGACGTCGGCCCCAAAAACAGCCATACCTTCTGACAAAAGGCCACCACCACAGCCCACATCGAGAATACGTTTGCCAGCCAGACCAATTTGACTGTCGATCCAGCCAAGGCGTAGCGGGTTGATATCATGGAGCGGTTTGAACTCGCTGTTCGGATCCCACCAGCGGTGGGCGAGATCACCAAATTTATCCAGTTCGACAGGGTCGGCGTTAAGCATGGTTTTTGTCAGTTCAATTTAAAGCAGCAAAAGAAAAAGCCCCGCTCAGCGGGGCTTTTCGTGAAGCATCAGCAGATTACTTGGTGCCGATGACTTCGATATCAACACGACGATCCGGCTGCAGGCAGTCGATCAGTGCCTTGGACTTGGTGTTGCCCTTGCACTTGTCGCCGGTGACCGGCTGCTTCTCGCCCTTGCCTTCGGTGTAAACACGGTTGGCTTCGATACCCTTGGAGACCAGGTATTCTTTCACAGCAGCAGCGCGCTTTTCCGACAGCTTCTGGTTGTAAGCATCGCCACCGATACGGTCGGTGTGACCAACGGCCAGGATGACTTCAAGCTTGATGGCTTGCGCCTTGGAGACCAGCTCGTCGAGCTTGGCTTTGCCAGCCGGACGGAGGACAGCCTTGTTGAAGTCGAACAGTGCGTCAGCAGCGACGGTGATCTTCTCGCCGGACGGCTTCGGACCAGCGGCAGCAGCACCTGCAGCAGCCGGGGCAGCAGCAGCCATCTTCGGCTCGCAGACTTCCTTCGGCAGCAGATCCTTGTCGCATTCGCAACCAGCCGGATCCTTGGCAGCAGCGGCCGGGGTCCAGTAGCCAGTACGCCAGCACAGGCCGTTGGCGCTCTTGACGACGGCGTCGCGCTGGTCAATAACGTAAACGCGCTCTTGCGCCTGGGCAACGGTGGCACCGAAGCCGATACCGGCAACAAGTGCCAGAACCAGTGAAGACTTGATGATGTTCATGATTTATGAATTCCTGTCGAAAATTTTAGACACGACATTGTAAGTCGAATCACACGGATTTTATTATCGATTATGTATTTTGCGCATGAGCAATTGTCATTCTGTGTCGGCTTTTAGACACCCACTCAGTTAACATAGCGCGAACAGCGACGCTTCAAATCACAAAATACAATGAAAAAAATCGGCAATCTTTTCCAGTGGCTTCTTGGCAAACCGGCACCCAGCGGTGACCCAGTCGCCGCGGCACTCGCCGCTTATCGCGACCCAACGGCTAATTCGCTCGACCTGACCCGCCGACTGGTTGCCCGGTTACGCCCCAATGGCAGCAGCGACACCAGCCTGAGTGAGCGCTATGAGACCATGCTTCACCTTCTGGAAAACGACGCCGAACTGGCCGCCGCTTTTCGCACCCACATTATTCATTTCACCGCCAGCCGGCGCATGGTGACCTTTTTCACCGACAGCGGCATCCTGCCCGGCACCGGTTTTTTCTCGGAATGGTGGCGCATTCTCGGCAATCGACTGCTCCCGGAAGTCCCCGACGAGCGGCGCCTGAAAGATTGCCTGCACGTCATTTATGACCGCAGTGACGACTGGCGCTGGCTGGATCAGATTCCGCCGGAACTTACCCAACGTTTTTGGGCCGTGGTGGCGCCAGCAGAAGAACTCCACAACATCGACTGGCGCGCCATCCTGGAACAGATGCTCGATTCCGTGCTGCTGCTCGCCCACCGGGTCAGCGGTCTCGGGGTTGATAACGAGTTGATGCGAACTTCGCCCGACTTTGACGACCACACACCGCGCTTTATTGCGCTTTCGACCGAGGCGATGGATTTCGTCAATGCCTTCCGCCTGGCCTTGAATGATCCGGAAGTCAGCGCCGCCGATGACGGTCGTCAGTTGCTGGTGATTGCCGACCAGTGCAGGGAAACCCTGCAACGCATCCGCAAACGAGCCATGACGGTCGGCACCAGCCTGCATCTTTCCTACATTCTGACGCGCAGCGAGCAAAGTGTTGAACGCCTGCATGAGCTGGTGTGCATTCTGGATGCCGGATTGCAGCCAGCCGCGCGAAAAGAGGCGATTGACGCCTGGGCCGAGTTCGCCCGTGCCGCCTTTGTCGCAGAGAACCGGCGCAACAGCCTGCGCTTCTACATTTCGCAACTCTCCCGCCTGATGGCCGTGCGGGTGACCGAAAACGCGGCGCGTTCCGGCGAGCACTACATTTGCGAAACCAACGCGGACTACCATCATCTGTGGCGCTCCGCCGCCGGCGCCGGCGTCCTGATCGGTTTCATGGCGCTCCTCAAGATTTTTGCTGGCGGCCTGCATGCCCCGCTGTTTGTCGAGGCCTTCCTGTTCAGCATGATTTACGGCCTCGGTTTCGTGCTCATTTATTTGCTGGGCATGACCGTCGCCACGAAACAGCCGGCGATGACAGCGCAGACGCTGGCCGGCCTGCTCGGTGATCTCAAGCCAACCCGCAGCGCTGATCTTGAACGCATGGTGGATGTCGTCGCTGCCGTCTCGCGCAGCCAGCTTGCCGCCATCACCGGCAACGTAATGGTGGCCCTGCCAGTCGCCCTTGCGCTGGGACTAGGCCTGAGTTACTTGCTCGGCGCCCCGGTCATCCCGCTCGAAAAAGGCGCGCATTTGATGGCCGATCTCGACCCACTGAGCTGGGCCATTCCCCACGCCGCGGTGGCCGGTTTCTATTTATTTCTTTCCGGCCTGATTACCGGCTATTTCGACAATCAGGCCGCCTACTCGAATATCGGGCCGCGCATCGCTCGGCTGCGCTGGCTGCGCAAATTGCTCGGTAACGAGCGGGCCGGGCGCTTCGGCAACTACATTCAAGACCGTCTGGGCGGCATCATGGGTAATTTCCTCTTCGGCTGCATGTTGGGTTCAACGGGCGTTATCGGCACCATTCTCGGCCTGCCGCTGGACATTCGGCACATCGCTTTCTCTTCCGCCAATATCGGCTATGCCTTGATTGGGTTCCAGTTTGCCCTGCCGATCAAAGCAGTGTTGTGGGGCGTGCTGGGCATTGCCCTGATCGGTTTTACCAACCTGACCGTCAGTTTTGCCTTGGCGCTGCGGACCGCCCTCGGCGCTCGCCGTATTCAGCTGGACCACTGGAGCCCGCTACTCAAGGCGATCGGGCGCCGCTTCCGCCAGCAACCGCGCAGTTTCCTGCTGCCCCCGCGCCAGCCGGCGAGTGTCGATAGCGCCGGGTAAAGCCGCACCGTGTCACTCCTGCCCCCGGCGCTGCGGCGTCTGCCTCTGCTTTTATGGTTATTCGCCAGCCCACTCCAGGCTGGCGAACCCGTACTGGAGGCGCCAGACGAAATTATCGCCATGCTGCAAGAATACCTGCCGGAGGAAGCGGGCAGCCCGCACAAACTGGAGCTTTTACTCAGCCAGATTCTGGCCACCGAGGGCTACTTTTCGCCTCAGTTCGAGTTTTCCGAGAACAAAGGCGAGGTCCGGGTCAAAATCA
>Ga0116177_10004088_pt1 | contig 10624 bp, 8 predicted proteins | sample AD_STIC10_MetaG_FD_89750 | JGI IMG/M metagenome (GOLD analysis project Ga0116177, IMG submission 89750) | Active sludge microbial communities of municipal wastewater-treating anaerobic digesters from USA - AD_STIC10_MetaG | ecosystem: Engineered > Bioreactor > Anaerobic > Digestate | place: USA...
AATTTAAGTACCCGCTCTTCTCTGCGGAGACTTTCTGAGCAAAAAAGGCCACGGATTACCCATGACCTTCTCCGCCAGCTGGCGGACGAGACCTTTAGACCTTCAGACTTACTTCTGCTTCAGCTTTGCCTCCATGCACAGTGTGGCATGGGGTACGGCGCGGAGGCGCTCCTTGCTGATGAGCTGACCTGTCTCGCGACAGATGCCGTAGGTTTTGTTCTCTATTCGTACCAGTGCAGCCTGCAGGTGCTGAATGAACTTCAGCTGACGCTGTGCGAGCCTGCCGGCCTCTTCTTTTGACAGTGTGGTGGCACCCTCTTCCAGCACCTTGAAGGTTGGCGAGGTGTCCATTGTATCATTATTATCCTCGTGGGTTATGCTTGCCTTGAGCACATCATAATCCCTCCTGGCTTTCTCAAGCTTGGCCATGATGATCTGCCTGAATTCCTCCAGCTCCTCATCCGAATATCTTGTCTTTTCTGCCATGGCTACCTGTGTTAGAAATTAATATGCGAAGGTAATATAAATAAACATATATTCTGCATGAATATTATAAGGCAATAGGCAATAGGCAATAGGCAATAGTGAGTCACTGATAATCAATACATTCAGACCAGCATGGCTGTATCCGTCCTGAGGAATTCCTGCCAGGGAAATCCCTTCTCACCAACGAGCATCACCCTGGCTTTCGGATATTCCTTTTTGAACTCCTCGAGACCCGATCTGTTACGCATCCTTCCGCTTTTTACTTCTAGCGCAATAACATTTTCTCCACTGGCAAGGACAAAATCGACTTCCATATTACCTTTTCTCCAGTAATAGAGCTTGTAATGGCTTTTCATATAACCGTCAAGCAGGTGTGCACCCACTGCAGATTCAACATATCTTCCCCATCTTTCTGGTTGTTTACGGATGCCACTTAAAGAATCACTGTCCGACGAGCTCATCAGGGCAGTGTTGTGAACCATAAACTTCGGGCTCGATGATCGCTGCCTGGCAATACTCCCGGAATACTTTTCAATACCTGACAGTAATCCCGCAGACCCGAGAAGTGTCAGGTAATGGGACAGGGTTGTTGTATTGCCGGCGTCCTGCAACTGACCAAGCATCTTGTTAAAAGAGAGTTCCATCCCTGAATGCCTGACTCCCATTTCGAATAGGCGGCGCAGGAGTGCCGGCTTATCTACTCTTGTGAGCATCAGTATATCGCGCGATATGCTGGTTTCAACTATAGCGTCGGTGAGATAATGTTTCCATCTCATTTCATCCTCAACGATAGCTGCGGAACCGGGGTAGCCGCCATAGAAAACATACTGTTCCGGGGTCCATCCAAAAGCCTCCTCCATTTCCTGAAGGGTCCAGTGTCCCATATGGGTTACCTCAAATCTTCCTCCGAGCGACTCGGTCAGTCCTTTCTGAAGCAGAAGCCTTGATGACCCTGAAATGATCAGCTTTAACGGTATCTTATTCCAGGTATCTTCATCCCAGAGTTTCTTTACAGTTTCACTCCAGTTATCAAGTTTCTGGATTTCATCAATGACCAGGATAATATCGCCGGCCCCTTCAGTCATCAAGATTCGGCGTGCTGCCTCCCAGTGTTTTTCTATCCATATCGCACCCTCAGACCCCGCACCATCAGCAGTAATATACTGTGAAGGAATATCAAGTTTTTCAAGCAATTGACCAATCAAGGTTGTTTTACCTACCTGCCTGGGGCCGGTAATTACCTGTATGAAGTTCCTCTTCTCCTTCATCCTTGATTCAAGTTGCTCAATTACTGATCTTTGAAACATGCTTTCTAATTTTACTCAAATTACTGAGTAAATTTACTCATTATATCTAGTAAAAACAAATTTTCATAGGAAACTGATTTGTACAATGCCTCAACTACTGTTTTTTAACGGCAATCTGTCGGTCGCTGGAAAGAGGAGCTCATGGGGAGGGCGCTTTTTTCTGCAATGCCTGATCGCCTGCGGCGAACAACCCGGGATACAGGCCGGGCTGCATTGCCTGATCGCCTGCGGCGAACAACCCGGGATGCAGGCCAGCCTGCAATGTCTGATCGCCTGCGGCGAACAACCCTGAATACAGGTCGGGCTGCGATGCTTCAACCCCTGCGGTGAATGAAAGGGAATGCGGGCCGGCGGATCTGGACAGCAGTACAAATCATTTCCGCTTATTTAAGATAATCAGGCAATTGGAAAAATATTTTTGTATTTATGTTTGATAAACATTATTTTTGTGAATCATAATATTTAAGAATTGTAAGGATATGTTCGTAAACAGGGAGTCAGAACTCGAAAGACTTAGCAGGATCCTGAAACAGGAAACCGCCCAACTGGTTGTCGTATATGGAAGACGGCGCGGAGGAAAGTCCACCTTGCTCCGTCAGATCATTGATGACAACACTGTTTATTTTTCTGCTGATATGAGTGAAACTCCTTTACAGATCAGATCTCTGGCAGAGAGATTTGAAAAGACTGTGCCAGGTTTTTCCTCACCTGTCTACCCCGGATGGGATTCGCTGTTAAGAAGCCTTAACAGGTCCCTTAAGGACAGAATCACTCTTTGTATCGATGAATTTCCATACCTGGTAAAGAATTCGCCTGAATTGCCCTCCCTGATTCAGAATATTCACGATGACGGAGCACACAGCAACTTTAATATTATACTCTGCGGATCATCTCAGAAGATGATGCATGACATGGTGCTGAACAAAAAAGCCCCTCTTTACGGCAGGGCCGGAGAAATCATGAAGGTGAATCCGATGTCAGTCAATCACCTCATGAAGTATCTTGATATAACCCCTGAAGAAGCTGTACGGGAGTACAGCGTCTGGGGTGGAATTCCCCGCTATTGGGAGGTACGGAGATCATCCTCATCTCTTGAGGAGGCAATTGAACATAATGTGATCAATCCTTACGGGCTCCTGGCCGACGAACCTGAACGCCTGTTTTCAGATGAGATCAGAACCTCTGTTCAGGCATATACAATGCTCTCACTCATCGGATCGGGATGCAACAGGTTGTCTGAGATTGCGGGAAGGATGGGAAAGCCGGCCACTCATTTGTCAGGCGTTACCTCTTTTCTTGTTGAATTGAAATTTATCCGTCGTGAAATTCCGTTTGGTGAGTCTTTACGGTCAACAAAAAAGACTCTGTATAAAATTGATGACCCCTTCCTTGCTTTCTGGTTTACGTTTGTCGCACCTGATAAAAGCCGTCTCGACCTGGGCCTTACATCACAGGCAATGAGGGATATCAAACGAAAAATGCCGTTGTATGTGTCTTCAACATGGGAAGAGCTGTGTCGTCAGTCTGTACCATTCCTGTTTTCAGATGACAGCATTGGTCCGGGAATGAGATGGTGGGGTCGTGGCAAGGACGGCTCACCCCTGGAGATCGATGTAGTTGCCGAATCTTCTGATAAAAAGAGACTGGTAATAGGCGAGGCAAAGTGGAGTGAGAAGACAAATCCCGTTACTGAATATGAAATTCTGCAGAAAAAGATTTGCAACCTGCCCTTTGTAAGGGATCAGAAAATCATTCCTGTATTGTTTCTGAAAAAAAAGAGTCCGGACCTGCCTGATAACATGGAAGTATTCACTCCGGTCGATGTTGTCAATGCTTTCAGGTAAGGTCTGAGAGTCTGATCCGCCAGCTGGCGGATGAGGGTCTGAGGGTCTGAATGTCCCGTTTAGATTACAGACCTTCAGACCTTCAGACCTTTCGACTTTTCGACCTTCAGACATTCCGACTTTCAGACCTTTCGACCTTCAAACCTTCAGACTTTTTCATAACTTTGCACCCTGAAAAAAACAGGTTGTATGTCGAAGAAATTTCCCGAGTACAAGGGCCTTGACCTCCCGAAGGTGAACAACGAGGTGCTGAAGATGTGGGATGACCATGATACCTTCCGGAAATCGCTGCGCAGCCGCGACGGAAAGGGCGAGTTCGTGTTCTACGAGGGTCCCCCCTCGGCAAACGGACTACCCGGTATCCACCACGTGATGGCCCGCGCCATCAAGGATGCCATCTGCCGCTTCCGCACAATGCAGGGCTACGAGGTCAAGCGCAAGGCGGGATGGGACACCCACGGCCTGCCCGTCGAACTGGGCGTGGAGAAAGCGCTCGGGATAACAAAGGAGGACATCGGCAAACCTGGCAAACCCACCGTGGCAGAGTATAACGAGGCCTGCCGCAAGGATGTGATGAAATTTACCGACGTATGGGAGGATCTGACACGCCATATGGGCTACTGGATCGACATGGACAATCCCTACATCACATATGACAACCGGTACATAGAGACTCTCTGGTGGCTGCTCAAACAGCTGTATAACAAGGGCTTGCTTTACGAGGGCTACACAATACAACCCTACTCCCCCGCCGCAGGCACCGGCCTCAGTTCTCACGAGCTCAACCAGCCCGGATGCTACAGGGATGTGAAGGACACGACATGTATCGCACTGTTTAACCTGATACGCAATGAAAAGTCGGAGTTCCTCTTCCGGGGATCTGACACTGAAAAAACAAACCCCGGCGGTGTTGGATCCGGCAATTCCGGATCCGGCAGTGTTGAAACCACCAGCGTGAAGATCATGGCCTGGACCACCACCCCTTGGACCCTTCCTTCAAACACCGCGCTGGCCGTTGGTCCGGATATCAGCTATGTTCGCGTCAGCACCCTTAATCCGTACACATCGGAACCCCTGACGGTCATCCTCGCCGAGGATCTGCTGCCGGTGATATTCGCACCGGACAAAAAGCTTGAATACACTGTTACCGGGAAATACAAAGGATCCGAACTTAAAGGCATCGACTACGAGCAGCTGATAGACTGGGTTAAACCCGATGAAGGCGCCTTCCGTGTCATCACCGGCGACTTCGTCACAACGGTCGACGGAACGGGGATAGTCCATATAGCACCCACCTTCGGCGCGGACGACTATCGCGCAGGGCGCGAACACGGCATCCCGCCGCTCATGGTCCTGATGTCAGACGGCTTCGAGGGCCCTCTTGTCGACCGCCGCGGACGGATGGTGCCGATGGAGGACCTCGATCAGGCCTTCGTGGCGACACATGTAAACACAAAGACCTACCGCCCCTTCGCGGGACGCTACGTCAAAAACGAATATGACGACACGATTCCGGCGGGGACCGAGACCCTCGACGTGGACATTGCAGTGATGCTCAAGCAGCAGGGAAAGGTGTTCCGCATAGAGAAGCAGGTGCACAACTACCCGCATTGCTGGCGCACTGACAAACCGGTGCTGTACTACCCGCTCGACTCATGGTTCATACGTACAACGGCTCTGCGCGACCGGCTGATAGAACTCAACAATACAATAAACTGGAAGCCCGAGAGCACCGGTACCGGCCGCTTCGGCAAGTGGCTCGAGAACCTGGTAGACTGGAACCTGTCGCGCTCACGCTACTGGGGCACGCCGCTGCCAATATGGATGACCGACGACCGCCAGGAGGAGATGTGCATCGGCTCACTGGCTGAACTTAAGATTGAGATTGCGCGCAGCATCGATGCCGGATACATGCAGCACAACCCGCTTGAAAACTTCGTCGAGGGCGATTTCTCCGCAGAGAACTACTCGATGCTTGACCTGCACAGGCCGTATGTTGATGAGATCGTCCTGGTGAGTCCTACCGGCCGCCCGATGCACCGTGAGCCTGACCTGATAGACGTGTGGTTCGATTCCGGAGCGATGCCGTATGCCCAGGCGCACTACCCGTTTGAGAACAGGGAGAACTTTTCCGAAATGTTCCCGGCCGACTTCATTGCCGAGGGGGTCGATCAGACCCGCGGGTGGTTCTTCACGCTGCACGCAATTGCCACGATGATATCCGATTCTGTTTCGTTTAAGAATATAATTTCAAACGGCCTGGTGCTCGACAAGAACGGTAACAAGATGTCGAAGCGCCTCGGCAACGCCGTTGATCCGTTCTCAACAATAGACAAACACGGCGCCGATCCGTTGCGCTGGTACATGCTCACAAACGCCCAGCCGTGGGACAACCTCCGCTTTGACATATCGGGAGTGGAGGAGGTGAAACGGAAGTTCTTCGGCACGCTTTATAACACCTATTCCTTCTTCGCGTTGTACGCGAACGTTGACGGGTTCACCGGCCGCGAGCCGCAGGTTCCGGTTGAGCGCCGCCCCGAAATAGACCGCTGGATCATCTCACTGCTCAACACGCTGGTGAAGGAGGTGAGCGGACGGTATGACGACTATGACATCACCCCGGCGGGACGTGCTGTCTCTGAGTTTGTTACCGAAAATCTTTCGAACTGGTACGTGCGCCTCAACCGCAAGCGCTACTGGGGCGGCGGCATGGACGAGGACAAGCTGTCGGCATACCAGACGCTCTATACATGTCTCGAGACAGTGGCGCTGCTGGCCTCGCCGATAATTCCGTTCTACACTGACCGCATCTTTACGGATCTCAACACCGTCAGCGGCAGGTTCGCCGAAGGCTCCGTGCATCTGGCGCCGTTCCCGTCATATGATGAGAAGCTGATAGACAAGGACCTCGAGGAGCGGATGGAGATAGCCCAGAAGATGTCGTCGATGATACTGGCCCTGCGCCGCAAGGTGAACATCAGGGTGCGCCAGCCGCTTGCGAAGATCATGGTGCCGGTGACAGATGCCGGGTTCCGCGGGCGTTTCGAGGCTGTCAGGCCGCTGATACTCGCCGAGGTAAACGTCAAGGATGTTGAGTACGTGGATGATACCGCTGGCATTTTAGTGCGTCGCGTCAAACCCAACTTCAAGCTGCTCGGGCCGAAGTTCGGCAAACAGATGAAGGAGGCCGGCGCTGCAATCATGGCGCTCACGCAGGGCGAGATAGCACAGTTTGAGCGTGACGGCTATTTTGACCTCGTGCTGCACAGCGGGACAGGTACCACCGACATGACTGCGCCGGCAGGTGCGGCAGGCGGGGTGCACCGCATCACAACCGATGAGGTGGAAATCATCTCCGAGGATATACCCGGATGGCTCGTTGCCAACGAGGGCAAGCTGACAGTGGCGCTTGACATCACAGTCACTGAAGAGCTGCTTCACGAGGGGATAGCCCGCGAGTTTGTCAACCGCATACAGAACATACGGAAGGAGAGCGGGTTTGAGGTGACCGACAAGATCAGGGTTGTGATAGAGGATCTGCCGTTTGTCTCCGCAGCCGTGCGGAAACACTCGGACTATATTGCCTCGCAGACCCTGGCGCTGGAGGTCACTCTTGCACCGGCTGCCGCAATCAGCGGTCCCGCCGCCCGCGAGACTGACATCGAGGAACAGATTGTGAAGGTGCTAGTGGAAAAAGTCTGAGGGTCTGAGAGTCTGAGGGTCTGAAAGTCCTGCGGTCCTGCGGTCCTGAATTTAAAATTTATTGACCGTGGGTCATCAAGAATTGTAAATCAGGAAGTTGGTCGTAGACCAACAAGAATTGTATATGTTGGCACCCCCCCTCCGGGTCCGTGGCCGACTGAAAGATGCCGTATTGAGTATGTTTCGTCTAAATGATACTTAAACTTTGAATTATGTTTTCATCTTTCTGACAATTTGATAATTTTTGTAATCACGTTTACAACTTTTTTCATTTTTATCACTTTCCATGGCATTTTCTATCTTTGCCCGGAACAATCATCAGACAACATGTTTTCAGGAATAGTAGAGGAAGCAGCACCTGTGGTGCGGATTGAACAGGAGAAGGATAATATTCACATAACCATGCGGTGCTCATTTGCCAATGAGCTGAAAATCGACCAGAGCGTATCGCACAACGGCGTATGCCTCACGGTGGTAAAGAGGGAGGGCGACACCTACACCGTCACCGCCATCCGCGAGACACTTGACAAGACCAACCTCGGGCTTCTGAAGCCGGGAGATAAGGTCAATCTTGAACGGAGCACCCGCCTCGACGGCAGGCTTGACGGCCATATGGTGCAGGGCCATGTCGACCTGACCGCAACATGCACTTCCGTACGCGAGGCAGAGGGCTCATGGTACTATACCTTTGAGTACGAGCCAAAGTCGCCCGAACACATCACCGTGGAGAAGGGCTCCGTCAGCGTGAACGGAGTGAGTCTGACAGTTGTTAATTCGAAGGACAAATCTTTTGATGTGGCAATCATCCCCTTCACCTGGCAGGTGACAAACTTCCACCAGATAAAGGTGGGAACGGTGGTCAACATCGAGTTTGACATCCTCGGCAAATACATTGCGAAGATTGTAAGGCAGATCCTGGCCAAGGATGGCAACCAGGCCACAGACCTTATAGAATTGTAGCACAGAATAATCGTAGCAACCACGCAGGTCGTAGACCTGCAAGAATTGTAACCCGGAACACCCCCCCTCATCCCTTTGACCTCAGTTCAGAGATGGTCCTCCGGGTTTGCCAATGCAATTTCGTTACATAACATTTGCTTTTATTTCTATTTTGCACCATTTCTGTTGCATTACAGAAATAAAGCAATGATCACCCTTTGAACCATAGGCTGTAGACTTGTAATTATTAAAGGATGTAACAATTTATATCTTTGCATTTCCATATGGTAATGAGTAATAGAAAGATAATAGTTGCAATCACCGGCGCCAGCGGGGCAGTATATGCAGTGAAACTGCTGGAGAGGCTGCGCGGACTGCCGGAGCCACCAACGGAAGTTGCTGTCATCCTCACAGGCAACGCCGAAGAGATAATGCTCTACGAGACCGGCACCGGTTACACACCCTCAGGCACTGAAAGGCTTTGGAACAATAAGGACTTTAATGCACCCTTTGCTTCGGGATCTTCATCATATGACACCATGATCATATGTCCCGCCTCGATGGGTATGGTGGGGCGCATCGCTCACGGCGTCTCCGACGACCTCATCACCCGTGCTGCAGACGTGATGCTGAAGGAGCGGCGCCGGCTCATACTTGTGCCCCGCGAAACCCCATACAGCCTCATACACATCAACAACATGAAGCTGCTCACCGAAGCTGGCGCCATAGTCTGCCCGGCCACTCCCTCCTTCTACAGCCGTCCGCAGACAATTGATGAACTCGTGATGACTGTGATCGACAGGGTGCTGACACTTGCAGGCTTCAATATTGATACTTACAGGTGGAACGAGGAATATAATACCAACACATAAGTACGGGAACCAACAAACCGGACCAAACCGAGGACAGAACAGAAACCGATTATCAGGGAGCCGGATCAGACAAAGCAGCCGGGAAAAGACTTACTATAAGCACATTCAATTGGAACAGCCAGCACTTCACAAAAGAATAAAATCCCTCTTCCGCAGGCACCACCTGCTGAGCATAGCCACCGTCAGCGATCGGGGACCCTGGTGTGCATCGTGCTTCTATGCCTGGGACGAGGAGAACAACACACTTGTCATCACCACCGACCCGGTCACAAGGCACGGTACGGAGTTTCGAAGCAATCAGCATGTTGCCGGCACTATCGCCCTGGAGACGAAACGAATCGGCCGCATCCGCGGCGCCCAGTTCACCGGTACCGTCAGCGAACCCTCCGGCGAAGACCTTCGCCGTGCGAAATACATCTACCTGAAACGGTTCCCTTACGCCGCCCTGGCGGAAATCCACCTGTGGGTCATAAGCCTTGACCATATCAAGCTCACGGATAACAGGTTAGGATTCGGACATAAGGAGATCTGGAATAGTAAATAAATGTCTTGCAGTCCTGCAGTCTTGCGGTCCTTTTAACGGGATGATCTCAGGTATTTCATGAGAAGGGATGTTCCATTGATTATCTTCTGACATAGATTTCTTCTCTCATCTGCTGTGTCAGCAGATACATACTGAAGGTCTTCTGCGATATAATACATACTTTTTACTTCACCGGATGAACCTCTTGAGATGTTCAGGAACTGCCTGAATTCAGCATCAGAATTCCTGCTAAATCCTTCAGAAATATTATTCATTATTGAAATCCCGGCACCACATACCTGGTCCCTGAATGTAAAATCTCTGCAGTTCCGAAAATCCTTGTATATCAGACTGACCAGGCGTCTTGATAAAACCCAGATCTCCAATTCTTCAAAGTCTTTGATAGTTCCCATATAAGCACATTTAAGAAATACAGCATCATAAATTTACAAAATAATCCCTGACTGCATGACCGCAAGACTGCAAGACCGCAAGACAATTCTTTTAGTAACTTTGTTACCCCATGATTGACCACTCCACAATAGAACGGATCTTCGACGCGGCGCAGATAACCGACGTCGTTTCCGAGTTCGTTTCGCTGAAGCGAAGAGGAGTCAACATGCTGGGTCTCTGTCCGTTCCATAACGAGAAGACTCCGTCATTCACAGTTTCGCCCGCCAAGGGCATATTCAAGTGCTTCGGCTGCGGCAAGGGCGGCAACGCAGTCAACTTCATCATGGAACACGAGCACCTCTCGTACCCCGAGGCGCTCCGCTGGCTGGCAAAGAAATACCATATCGAGATTGAGGAGAAGGAGGTCACCCCCGAGGAACTCGCCAAACAGAATGAGCGCGAGAGCATGCTCGTTGTCACCCAGTATGCCACCAAGCAGTTTATAGAGAACCTCTTCCACGGCCACGAGGGGATGGCCCTCGGCCTCTCGTACTTCCG
>Ga0116177_10004093_pt1 | contig 10621 bp, 10 predicted proteins | sample AD_STIC10_MetaG_FD_89750 | JGI IMG/M metagenome (GOLD analysis project Ga0116177, IMG submission 89750) | Active sludge microbial communities of municipal wastewater-treating anaerobic digesters from USA - AD_STIC10_MetaG | ecosystem: Engineered > Bioreactor > Anaerobic > Digestate | place: USA...
ACCAGCGCCTCGGGCACCACCATCCAGCCCAGGCGCCAGCCGGTCATCAGGAAGCTCTTCGAAAAGCTGTGCACGACGATCAGCCGGTCGTCCGGGGCGGCGAGGTCCAGGAAGCTCGGCGCGCAGCGCGCGCCCGGCTCGTAGTACAGGCGCTCGTAGACCTCGTCGGCGACGATCCAGGTGCCGGTGCGGCGGCAATGCGCGAGCAGCGCCTGCTGCTCGGCGCGCGTCAGCGTCCAGCCGGTGGGGTTGTTCGGCGCGTTCACCAGCAGCACGCGCGTGGCGGGCGTCACCGCGGCGAGCAGGCGGTCGAGGTCGAGCGTCCAGGCGCCGGCGTGCGGCTGCAGCGAGACCCGCGTCACGCGAGCGCCCAGGATCAGCGGCTGCGCGGTCAGGTTGGGCCACACCGGCACGACGGCGACGACCTCGTCGCCCGGGCCGAGCAGGGCCTGGCTGGCGAGCATCAGCGCGCTCACGCCCGACGAGGTCGCGACGACGCGCGTGGCAGGCACGTCGCCATGCAGCGCACTCGCGTACCCGGCGATCGCCTCGCGCAGTTCGGGCAGACCGAGGTTGTGCGAATAGAAGGTCTCGCCGTCGGCGAGCGACTTCGCGGCCGCCTCGCGGATGAACGGCGGCGTGGGCTCGTCGCTCTCGCCGAACCAGAAGCCGAGCACGTCGGGCCGGCCGAGCCCGGCGTTGGCGACCTCGCGGATCTTCGATCCGGGCAGCTGCGCGATGGCCGGCCTCACGGGCGCACCATCCTGCAGGTCGTCGGCTGGGCCGTCAGCGCCGGCTCGACGTAGCGCAGCGTGCGGAAGCCGAACCCGGAGCCCTCGTTGTCGAAGCGCACGCCGTCGCTGCCGGCGCGGGCCATCACGCTGACGTACAGGGGCTGGATGAACTGGTGGTCCTCGGCGCGCATCCAGCCGCCGTGCACGCCGCCGAGCATGCGGTGGTCGACCTTCATGCCTTCGAGCGCGCGCGCCACGGCCAGCGGGTCGGGCGATCCGGCGCGTTCGATGGCCGCGGCCAGCATCTCGACCATCAGCTGCTGGCGCATGTGGACATAGTCGTCCTGCGGCTTCGGAAAGCGCTCGCGGAACTCGCCGTAGAAGCGGTCGGACGCCTTCGTGCCGACGTTCGGATGCCATTCGGCCACCGCCAGGACGCGGCCGACGCCGGCCTCGCCGATGGCCGCGGGGGCGCCCAGGCCGTTGCCGTAGAAGGTGTAGAAGCGCGCCTCCAGGCCGACGTCGCGCGCGGCCTTGACCAGCAGCGTCAGGTCGTTGCCCCAGTTGCCGGTGATCACGGCCTGGGCGCCGCTGGCCTTGATCTTGGTGGCGTAGGGCAGGAAATCCTTCACCTTGCCCAGCGGATGCAGTTCGTCGCCGACGATCTCGATGTCCGGCCGCTTCGCCGCGATCGACGCGCGCGCCGAGCGCAGCACCTGCTGGCCGAAGCTGTAGTCCTGGCCGATCAGGTAGACCTTCCGGACGGCCGTGTCGTCACGCAGCACGTCGGTGAGCGCGGCCAGGCGCATGTCGGCGTGCGCGTCGAAGCGGAAGTGCCAGAAGCTGCACTTGTCGTTCGTCAGCGAGGGTTCGACCGCAGCGTAGTTCAGGAACAGTGCACGGTGCTGCGGGTCGCGCTGGTTGTGCTTGTCGAGGGCCGCGATCAGGGCCGCGGCCACCGCCGAACTGTTGCCCTGCAGGACGAAGCCGGCGCGGTCGTCGAGCGCCGAGCGCAGCATCGACAGCGCCTCTTCGGTGCCGCCCTTGCTGTCGTAGCGCCGCAGTTCGAGCGGACGCGCGCCCGCGGGCAGCCTGACGCCGCCGCGCCGGTTGATGCGTTCGACCGCCAGCAGCAGGTTGCGATAGACCGCCTCGCCGCCATTGGCGAACGGCCCCGACAGGCCCTCGATCATCGCCAGGCGGATCGGCTCGGGTTCGGCCATCGCGGAGGCGCCCGTGCCCAGCACGGAAGCGAGGCACAGGGCTCGGAACAGTCGGATCGGTCGCAGGCGCATGGCGGTGGCTCTTGAAATCGAAGGCATGCCGCTCCAGTTGAGTGACATGAAACGCGGCCGGCCCGGCCGCGTCGAGACGAAGATTCTAGGAGTCACCATGTTCGTCATGCCCCTGGTCCTGCCCCGCACCCGTCGCGCCCCGCTGCATTCCGCAGGGCGCCCGTCCGCAGCGCGCGACGAGGCACCTCGCCCCGGCGCGGCGGCCGCCCCCTCGGCACCCCAGGTGCCGGCGATGGACGTGTCCGAGTCGAACACCGCCTTCACGCTGAGCTTCGACCTGCCCGGGCTGGGGCGCGACGAGGTGAACGTGTCGGTCGAGGGGCGCAGCGTGACGATCGATGCCGCCCCGGCGGCGAAGGCCGAAGCCGAGGCCGCCCCCACCCAGTGGCTGCGACGCGAGCGGGGCGCAGCGCGCTATGCCCGCAAGCTGCTGCTGCCGGTCGACCTGGACCCGGCCGGGGCGACCGCACGCGTCGAGAACGGCGTGCTGACGCTGACGCTGGCGAAGAAGCAGCCCGACGGCGCCCACCGCGTCACGGTGCAGTGAAGCGGTCGGTCACGCGCCTCAGGCGGTGACCGAGAGTTCGGCCAGCGGCCAGCGCGGGCGCACGTCGAAGGCATAGTGGGTCGACGCGGCGCCCCGGCCGCGCTGCAGGCGCATCGCCCCGGCCAACGCGATCATCGCGCCGTTGTCGGTGCACAGCGCCAGCTCGGGGTAGTGCACGCGCACGCCCTGCCGGGCGGCCTGGCGGTTCAGCTGCTCGCGCAGCGCCGCGTTCGCACCCACGCCCCCGGCCACGACCAGGCGCTTCAGGCCCGTGTCGCGCAGCGCCGCGAGCGACTTGCGCACCAGCACGTCGACGATCGCCTGCTGCGTGGCCGCGGCCAGGTGCGCCAGGTCCTGCTGACAGACGTTGCCGCCGAGTTTCATGACCTGGGTGCGCACCGCCGTCTTCAGGCCGGCGAACGAGAAATCGAGGTTGCCGCTGTGCAGCAGCGGTCGCGGCAGGTCGAACACCGACGCGTCGCCGTATTCGGCCAGCCGCGCCAGCGCCGGCCCGCCCGGGTAGCCCAGTCCCATCAGCTTGGCCGACTTGTCGAAGGCCTCGCCCGCGGCGTCGTCGATGGTCTCGCCCAGCAGGCGGTACTGCGCGACGTCGTCGACGCGCATCAGCTGCGTGTGGCCGCCCGACACGAGCAGCGCGACGAACGGGAAGCTCGGCGCATCGGCCGACAGGAAGGGCGAGAGCAGATGCCCTTCGAGGTGGTGCACGCCCATCACCGGCTTGCCCAGCGCCGCGGCCAGCGCGCAGGCCACACCGGCGCCGACCAGCAGCGCGCCGGCCAGGCCCGGCCCCCGCGTGAAGGCCACCACGTCAATGTCGGCCAGGGCCGCGCCGGCCTCGGCCATCACCTGCCGCGCCAGCGGCAGCACGCGGCGGATGTGGTCGCGGGAGGCGAGTTCCGGCACCACGCCGCCGTAGGCCTGGTGCATGTCGATCTGGCTGTGCAGCGCGTGCGCCCTCAGGCGCGGCGTGGCTGCGCCCTGCGCGTCGACGAGCGCGACGCCGGTCTCGTCGCAGGACGATTCGATGCCGAGGACATTCATGCGCCCAGTGTAGGCGCGGGCGCGCTCAGGTCCGGGCGTGCGAGCCGCCGGGCACGGTGCGCAGGTCCTGCGAGACGTGGCCCTCGTGCAGCACGATCACGCGGCTGGCCGAGGCGATGGTCTCGGGCCGGTGCGCGACGATCACCCGCGTGATGTCGAGCTGCCGGATCGCCTGGTTGACCTCGCGCTCGCGGTCCACGTCGAGCGCGCTGGTGGCCTCGTCCAGGAACAGGATCTTCGGCCGCTTGTAGAGCGCCCGCGCCAGCAGGATGCGCTGTTTCTGGCCGCCGGAGATGCTCGCGCCCATGTCGCCGATCAGCGTGTCGTAGCCCATGGGCATGGCCTCGACCTCGTCGTGCACGGCGGCCACGCGCGCGCACTGCTCGACCCAGGCGCGGTCGGGCGCCGCGTCGAAGAAGGCGATGTTGTCGGCGATCGAGCCGGCGAACAACTGGTCGTCCTGCATCACCGCGCCGATCATCTCGCGCCAGGTCTCGATGCCGAGCTGCGCCAGCGGGATGCCGCCCACCCGCACCTCGCCGACCTGGGGCGCGTGGATGCCGAGCATCAGCTTCAGCAGCGTCGTCTTGCCGCACCCCGAGGGGCCGACGATCGCCACCGACTCCCCCGGGTCGACGCTCAGGCTCAGGCCGCGAAGGACCGCGGGCTCGGTGTCGGAGTAGGCGAAACCGATGCCGCGCAGTTCGAGCCGGGGCACGACCTCGCCGGCACGGGCCGTGCGGTCCTGGCGCGACTCCGGCGTCGCGAGCACGATGTCGGCCAGGCGCTCGCCCTGCAGCTTCAGCATCTTCAGCTCGACCCACTTGTCGATCAGCCCGCCGCAGCGCTGGGCGAACTGCTCCTTGTAGGCGAGGAAGGCAAACAGCATGCCCACGCTGAAGCGCTGGTCCAAGACCAGCAACGCGCCGACCCACACGACCGCGATGCGCTCCAGGCCGAACAGCAGCTTGTGCAGCACGCCCAGCATCAGGTCGAGTTTGCGGGTGGCGATGTTCGCGTTCATCGCGTCGACCACCAGGTTCATGAAGCGCGCCTGGCGGTCCGCCTGGCGGTTGAACAGCTTGATCGACTGCACGCCGCGCAGCGATTCGAGGAAGTGGCTCGCGCTCTTGGCATCGTGGACGATCGCCTCCTCGGTCGCCTCGCGCAGCGGGCGGAACAGGGCCCAGCGCAGCAGGCCGTACGCCGCCACGGCGCCGAGCGCGATCGCCGTCAGCGTGCCGCTGTAGACCCACATCATCGCCAGCGTGACGACGACGAGCAGTCCGTCGAGCACCGCCTCGACGAAGCTCGTCGTCAGCGTCTGCTGGATGTGCTGCACCGCGCCGAAGCGCGACATCACGTCGCCGGCATGACGCTTCTCGAACCACTCGATCGGCAGCCGCATCAGGTGCGCGAACACGTTCGACAGCCATTGCAGGTTCAGCGTGCACGACAGGTGCAGCACCGCCCACGAGCGCGCTGCGCCGGTGGCCCCCTGGATCAGCACCAGCAGCGCGAAACCCAGCCCCAGCGTGACCAGCAGGTCGCGGTCGGCGCTGACGAGCACGCCGTCGACCACCCACTGCAGGAAGAAGGGCGACAGCAGCACGAAGCCCTCGAGCGCCACCGCCAGCACCGCGATCTGCGCCAGCGAGCGCTTAAGGCCCGTGACGCGACCGAGCAACTGGCGCACGCGGATGCCCTGGCGCTCGACGCGCGGCTTGAAGTCCGCCTGCGGCACGAGCTCGAGCGCGACGCCGGTGAAGTGCTTGGACACCTCGGCCAGCGACAGTCGGCGCACGCCGCGGGCCGGGTCGTGGAGGACGGCGACGCCGCGCCGCACCTCGGCGAGCACGACGAAATGATTCATCTCCCAGTGCAGGATGCACGGCAGGTCGAGCTGCGGCAGGTGCTCCATCTCGACGCGCAGCGCCCGGGCGTTGAGCTGCAGGCGGTCGGCCATGCGCACCATGTCGACCAGCGTCACGCCCTTGAGCGACAGCGAGAACTGCTGGCGCAGGGTCGGCAGGTCGGACTGCAGCCCGTGGCGCGAGGCCACCATGGCCAGGCAGGCCAGGCCGCACTCCGCGGCCTCGGTCTGCAGGATCATCGGCAGGCGCCGCGCGCCGAAGCGCAATCCATCGAGCATCTCGAACCCCTGGCCCCGCGCTGCTCAGACCCGGCCGGCCATGCCCAGCACCGGCTCGAAGATCCATTCGATCAGGCGGCGGCGGTCGAGCAGGACGTCGGCGTCGATCTGCATGCCCGGCGCCAACGCATGCGCCTGGCCGTAGGCCAGCACGCTTTGCCGGTCCAGCGTGACCGTGATGCGGTACAGCGGTTCGGCACCGCCGGCCGGCGCGCCCATCGGCAAGGCGGCGAGCTCCGCCACCTGGAGCGGCGAACGCGACACCTGGGCCACCTGTCCGGACTGGTGGCCGAACTTCTGGTACGGGAAGGCCTGGTAGCGCAGGTTCACCGGCTGCTCGGGCCGGACGAAGCCGACCGCGCTCGAAGGCGCGAACAGGTGGGCCTGCATGCGCGCGTCGGACGGCACCAGGCTGGCCAGGGCCGCCGTCGGCGACACGCTGTGGCCGACCTGGGCGATGACCCCGGTGACCGTGCCGTCCTGCGGGGCGCGCACCACGATCCGCCGGCCGGCGTCGCGCTCGGCCGACTGCTGCGCCAGCGACGCGAGATCGCGCTCGATCTCGCCCTGCTCGGCGCGCGCCTGCAACGGGATCTCGCGGCGCTGCGACTGCAGCGTCGCCATCTCGCGCAGATGGCCGGCGCGCTGGCGCTCGAGGGCCTGCATCTGGGCCTGCAGGCCGAGCACCTCCTCGGCCTTCGCCTGCACCTGCGCGGCCGACACGAAGTTCTCGTCGCGCAGGGACTCGAGCCGCGCCTGGGCCTGCCGCGCCAGGTCGAGGCGCTGCTTCTGCAGCCTGGCCTCGCTGTCGATCTGGGCGACCTCGAGCCGCATGCCCTCGACCTGGCGGTCGATGGCCGCGAGACGCTCCTGCTCGAGCTGGGCGCGCTGCTGCGCGGCGCCCTGCAGGCTGCGCTCACGCGTCGTCACGCTGCCCTGGACGATGGCCTGCTTTTCGGCGGCCAGCGTCGCCGGATCGAGCGCCAGGACGAACAGCACGTCGCCGCGCAGCACGGCCCGCCCCTCGACCGCCTGGCTTTCGACGACCGTGGCGGGTTGGGGCGAAACCAGCCGGATCACGCCGCGGTCGGGCACCAGGTAGCCGCTGACGCGCGCCTTGCGGGTGTACTCGCCGACCCAGAGGAAGGCCGAGGCCGAGGCCAGCAAGGCCGCGGCGCCGACCGTCAGGACGGTCAGCGACAGCGGCCTCACCAGGGTGATGTTCCCGAGCCAGCTCTGACGCTGGGCTTCGAGGGCTTCGGGCCGGAAGAAACTGCTCATGGTCAGGACTTCGTCATCCGGCCGGTGGGTGGCGCCTGCGGCGCCAGGAGATCACCAGTACTTCTTGGGCAGCTCGGTGGTGGTGACGCCACCCGACACCTTGCGCATCGCCTCGAAGTCGAGCACGACCGGCTGGCTGCGACCCGGGGCCACAGGAAGGGGAGCGCGACCAGACTTGTTCGACTCGGCGACGAAGGACTTCTGGGTGCGGTCTTGCTGTTGCATGCCTGGCTCCTGAGGGGTTTCTGATCTGGCGCACGAAGCGCACAGGAACCATTTCAGCAGCCGGCCGAAAATCAAGTAACTGTCAGCTCTTACAGGTGTGGCTTGCTCCTGACAATCCCCCGGGCGTGGGACTTCGCAGCGATCTTCAGCGGATCAAGCCCAGGCGCAGGGCCTTCAGCACCGCCTGGTGCTTGTTGACGCAGCCCAGCTTGTGCATTGCGTTGTTCACGTGCAGCACAGCCGTTCGCTCGCTGATGCCGAGGATGTTGCCCACTTCCCAGGCGGTCTTGCCGTCCATGGTCCAGCGCAGGGCCTCGACCTCGCGGGGCGTGAGCATCGGCGGCCCACCTTCCGGGGGCGGCGGCAGCAGGATCCTCAACGCGGCCTCCTGGGCGTGAACGGCGAACAGTTGCAGGTCGGCGACCATGCGCGTCAACTCCATGCGGTCGGAGGGCAGTTCCTGGTCGCGGTCGACCCCGATCAGGAAGTGCTTCCCCTCGGGCAGGTGAAGCGCCATCGCGACGCCCGTGCAGTAGCCGAAGCTGGCCTGGTGATCCCACAGGTCGCCCTGGCCACAGCGCACATAGGTGTCGCGGTTCCAGACGATGGGCACGCTTTGGCGCTTGCAGTGCTGCATCACCGGGTCACGGCGACCGCCGTCGACGGCCTCGAAGACATCACGGAAGTTCGACGGCGTGTTGTCGATCGTGATGAACTCCGACTCCCCGAGGAAGTGGTCGACGATGGTGGTGGCGGTCACGGTCTCGAATCCGAGCCGTTTCGTGAAACGAACGACCTCGCCGAGGAACTCGTCGCGTGTCCTCGATTCCAGCACCGACAAGAATCCATCCTGGAGCATGGGCCCCTCTCACGCCTCCATTCCGGCGGTTTTCCACATCGGCCTGCCCTTCAGGAAAGGGCCCTGCAAGCTCTTACAGATGGCAGGCCGATCACGTTTCGCCACACTCGGTCCCATCGCATCAAGACGATGGATCCTCACAGGTCCGACAAGCAGCATGAGCCCCGCCTGGATCGTTACCGCATGGCCCCCCGTATTGTGGCAGGCCGACGCCGCCCCATCCCTGCATCTTGTGCATCTTGGCACGCAGGTGGTGACTTCGGGCGAGCGCGACCACCCCTGCTCCGGCCAGACGCTCTGGGCGGACCCGTCCAACGACCGGTCCGCCGGCGTGGCCTGGGACTGGGTCGAGGTCCAGGAAGGGGTGGTCGCCATGGCCGACCCGCTGGGACTCGTGACCAATCTCCAGTTCGTCGATGCGCGGGGTCATGCCCTGTCGGCGTACCAGGTGGCTGTGCAACTGAATGAACTGGTCCACGCGCTGCCCTGGCAGTGCGAAGTCCAGCGTGCGCTGCTGCGCCAGGCGGCATGAAGGGCACCGAAAGGCGTCGCAACTGGTAACTTCTTGACCGTTGGAATGGGCACGAACCGCGTGCCCGCCCTCTTCCCGGGAAGCCACGCCAGGCCCTAACCTGACGGCTCTGCATTCGCGAGCGTCGGCGCAGACCCGGCGCCGTCCAAGCGACAGGTCGTGGGATCCATGAAAGAGTACCGACTGGCTGCCTGGCCCGAGCTGGCGCCCCCTTACGACCGCACCGCCTACCGGCGGCTGCTGAACGAGATCTCCCTGCGTCACATGAGCCTGCGGCAGTTGACCGGCACCGGCGGGCTGCGCCGCCACGAGGTGCGCCAGTTCCTCGGCTGGCTGGCGGTGCGTGGACTGGTCGACGCGCGCCCGCGCGGCCTCTGGGCCGTGTGCCGGGCCTGGGCGGCGTCCGGCGTGAACCGCGTTCGTCGGACGAAACTGCTGTCGCCACGCCGCAGCGTCTGAGACCGGCCCGCTGCCGGCGGGCCGCACTGGCGCGAATGTTGCTGCCCTGCGCGGCATGTCCACGGCCGCCACCCTCCGCATCGTCATCGTCGCGCCCGACTCCCTGATCGGCAGCGACCTCGACCCGGACGCGCAGACCGAGGCCGAACGCTCGCGCAGCCTGCGCATCGGCCTGCTCGAGCACGGCTACAACATCGTCGCGGTGCTGCCGGCCGACCCCTTCCTGCCCGACCGTCTGGCCCAGATCGGACCCGACATGATCATCGTCGACGCCGAAAGCCAGGCCCGCGACACGCTCGAGCACGTCGTGATGGCCACGCGGGACGCGCGCCGGCCGATCGTGCTGTTCACCAACGACGCCGACACCAGCCACGTCGGCGATGCGATCGCCGCCGGCGTCACGGCCTACGTGGTCGCCGGGCTCGCCGCCGAACGCGTCAAGCCGGTGCTGGACGTCGCCCTGGCGCGCTTCCGCCACGAGGAGGCGCTGCGGCGCGAACTGGCGGATGCCCGATCGCAGCTGTCGGAGCGCAAGGTCATCGACCGCGCCAAGGGCCTGCTGATGAAGCGCCACGGCCTGGGCGAGGACGAAGCCTACGCGCGCCTGCGCAAGACGGCGATGGACAAGGGCCTGCGCCTCGCCGACGTGGCCCAGCGCATCGTCGACGTGGCCGACCTGCTGATCTGAACCGCCCCGGCGCCCGCACTGAGTGCGTGCAGCCCCGGCAGGCCGGTCCCCACGATTGGTGCGCGACTGGCCCGCCTCGGCCCGGAATCGCCTCGCTCAGGCTGGCATGACGTTTGCGTAGCTCTTTCACGAAGATCAACGGCGATCTTCAGAACACACCCCGATCCGCCAGTGCCGGCGGCCCGGGGTGGGACGACGGCGTCCCCACGACTTCGACCCTGGCGGTCGGAACGTGCGGACGCCTTTTTGTTTTTCGCCCCAGCCCGAGACCCGACATGACGAACCCCATCGAGCGAAAGATCACCATGAGCCGTCGAACCCTCATCAAGGCCGCTGCCGCGGGCAGCGCCGCGGGCCTGGTGCCCGGGCTGCAGGCCGCCGTGTACGCCCAGGGCTCCGACAAGCCCGAAAAGGAAGAGGTCCGCATCGGCTTCATCCCGCTGACCGACTGCGCCAGCGTCGTCATGGCCTCGGTGCTCGGCTTCGACAAGAAGTACGGCGTGAAGATCATCCCCACCAAGGAGGCCTCGTGGGCCGGCGTGCGCGACAAGCTCGTCAACGGCGAGCTCGACATGGCGCACGTGCTCTACGGCCTGGTCTACGGCGTGCACCTCGGCGTGGGCGGACCGAAGAAGGACATGGCCGTGCTGATGACGCTGAACAACAACGGCCAGGCGATCACCTTGTCGAAGAAACTGGCCGATGCCGGCGCGGTGGACGGTGCGAGCCTGGCCAAGGTCATGGCCAAGGACAAGCGTGAATACACCTTCGCGCAGACCTTCCCGAC
>Ga0116177_10004095_pt1 | contig 10618 bp, 10 predicted proteins | sample AD_STIC10_MetaG_FD_89750 | JGI IMG/M metagenome (GOLD analysis project Ga0116177, IMG submission 89750) | Active sludge microbial communities of municipal wastewater-treating anaerobic digesters from USA - AD_STIC10_MetaG | ecosystem: Engineered > Bioreactor > Anaerobic > Digestate | place: USA...
CCTGGTAGTCGGTCTTGAAGAGCTGCGGGCCGTACACCGCCGGGTCGGCCGATCCGGCCTTGACCATCGCGTCGGCGAGCACCATCGCGGCGTCGTAGGCGTAGGGCGAATAGACCTGGAACTGGTTCGGGAACTTCGCGTCGTAGCGTGCCTTCCAGGCCAGGCCCGCCGGCATCTTCGCCAGCGAGGCGCCGCCCTCGGCGCAGACGACGTTCAGGACCGTCTTCGCCCCGGCGGCGAGCTCGGGCAGCTTGTCGGTGCACAGCCCGTCGCCGCCGAGCAGCTTGACCTGGCCCATGCCGAGCTGCTCCATCTGGCGCAGCATCGGGCCCGCCTGCGCGTCCATGCCGCCGAAGAAGATCGCGTCGGGCGCCTTCGCCTTGATGGCGGTGAGGATGGCGCTGAAGTCGGTCGCCTTGTCGGTGGTGTACTGCTCGTCGACGACGTTCAGGCCGACCGACAGCGCGGTCTTGCGGAAGACCTCGGCCACGCCCTGCCCGTACGCGCTGCGGTCGTCGACCACCGCCACGGTCTTGAGCCGCAGGTTGTTCGCGGCCATCAACGCCAGCCCGGCGCCGAGCGCGTTGTCGTTGGCCAGCAGCCGGAACGTCGTGCGGTGGCCGTTCTGCGTGAGTTTCGGGTTGGTCGCCGAGGGCGTGATGTGCGGCAGGCCGCAGTCCGCATAGATCCGTGCGGCCGGCATCGTGGTGCCCGAGTTGAGGTGGCCGACCACCCCGTTGACCCTGGCGTCGCACAGCTTCTGTGCCGCGCTGGCGCCCTGGCGCGGGTCGCCGGCGTCGTCCTCGGCGACGAGCTCGAAGCGCGCGCTGCGTCCACCGATCTTCAGGCGCTTGGCGTTGAGGTCGTCGATCGCCATGCGCACGCCGTTCTCGTTGTCCTTGCCGAGGTGCGCGACGCTGCCGCTGACCGGCCCGACATGGCCGATGCGCACGACCAGGTCCTGCGCCGCCGCGGGCAGCGCCCAGGCTCCGGCCACGACCCCCAGACACGCCAGCCGCCATCGTTTCATCGCATCGCCCTTTCCACAGTCCCGCGGCAGCGCCGCACGCGCCGAAGGTCACAAGACAAACGGGGGCACCCGTTGCCGGATGCCCCCGTCGAGACGAACGCCGCTCAGGTCAGCGCACGACCGCGATCTGCTCGCGCTTCTCGCCCTTGTAGGTGAAGAGCGTCAGCGCGCCGTTCTTGATGTCGCCCTTCTCGTCGAAGGCGATGTCGCCGGTCACGCCCTTGTAGCCCGAGGTCTTGGCCAGTTCCGGCAGGTACTTGGCCGGTTCGGCCGAACCCGCCTTGACCATCGCCGCGACCATCACGTTGACGGCGTCGTAGACGTAGGGCGCGTAGATCTGCACGTCGGCGTTGAACTTGGCCTTGAAGTCGGCGCGGAACTTGTCCATGCTCGCCTTCTGCGCGCCTTCGACGCCACCGGCTTCGGCGCAGACCACTTGGCCGTCGCCCATCGTGCCGGCCGCCAGCTTCGGCAGTTCGCCCGAGCAGATGCCGTCGCCGCCCATGAACTTGGCGTTGATGCCCAGCTGCTTCATCTGGCGCAGCATCGGGCCCGCGACCGCGTCCATGCCGCCGAAGAAGACCACGTCGGGCTTCTTCGACTTCACGGCGGTCAGGATCGCGGTGAAGTCCGTCGCCTTGTCGGTCGTGAACTGGCGCTCGGCGATCGTGCCGCCCTGGCCCTTGACGCCCTTCTCGAACTCGTCGGCGACACCCTGGCCGTAGGCGGTGCGATCGTCGATCACGGCGATCGACTTGCCCTTGAGCTCCTTGACCGCATAGCGGCCCAGCGTGCCGCCCAGGTGCACGTCATCGGCGACGACGCGGAAGGTCGTCTTGTAGCCGTTGCGGGTGAACTTCGGGTTGGTCGCCGACGGCGAGATCTGCGGAATGCCGGCGTCGCTGTAGATCTTGGAGGCGGGGATCGAAGTGCCGGAGTTCAGGTGGCCGACCACGCCATTGACCTTGGAGTCGACCAGCTTCTGGGCCGCGGCGGTGCCCTGCTTCGGATCGCCGGCATCGTCTTCGGCCAGCAGTTCGAACTTGGCCTTCTTGCCGCCGATCATCACGCCCTTGGCGTTCAGTTCGTCGATGGCCATGCGCGCGCCGTTCTCATTGTCCTTGCCGAGGTGCGCGATCGCACCGCTGGTGGGACCCACATGGCCGATCTTGACGACCATGTCCTGGGCCGACGCGGCACCTGCAAAGAGTACTGCAGCCGCTGCCACCACGACATTCAACTTGACTTGCATGCAAAACCTCCGGTTGGGGAATGTTGAGTGAGAGTTGTCGGAAATGGGTCGAAACTCAACGCGCGACACCATAACCCAAAAGAAACTGCCCCTCCATCGGGAATCCTCGGGGCGTGAAACCCCATCCCGGCGGAGCGACCGCCCCGCCTCCCAACGCCGGAATCAACGCCGGCGATGACGGGACATTTCCTGGGCGACCGCGCGGGAGACCACCTCACGCAAGGTCGATGCCAGTTCGTTGCGAACCTCGTCGACCAGGCCCTGCATCGCGCGCTCGAGCGCCGGCGCCAGGACCTCGCGCAGCCGGTATTCGAGCATCAGGTCGATCTGGCGCTGCACGTCGGCGTAGACCTGCTCGGCGAGCTGGCGCTCGAGGGCGAGCGCCTGTTCCACCGCGGGCGACAAGGGCACCGCGACGGGTTGTGCCGGGGCCAGCGTCGTGTCGACCAGGGCTTCCGGCTTCGGCGCCGGCGGCGCGGCCGCCACCGCGCCGAACTCGACCACCTCGGTCAGCACCGGCACGCCCGCCGGCGGTGCATCGCGGGGCGCGGTCACCGTGCGTCCTCGCCGGACATGACGTGGTGCGTGATCGCCAGGCCCTGGCCGGCGTAGTGCTTCCAGCGCGCCCGGCCGGAGGCCACCTGCTCGGGCGCGGTGCCCACGACCTCGATGACGCGGGCGAAGCGCTCGAAGCCCTCGGGCACCGCCTCGCCCAGGTTCAGCAGCACGTCCGGGCGCGGCGCGTCCGCGGCGCGCTCGACCAGCCACACCGGCGTGACGGCATGGCGCGGCGCCACCGGCTGCCCGGCGCGGCGCATCAGGTGCGGGATGAACTCCAGCGGCTCGAAGGTCCACAGCGTCCGGTCGAGCTCCGACAGCGCCGGCGTGGTCGCCGTCACCGCCACCCGGGACCCGAGCCGCACGGCCTTGCGCAGCAGGCGGCAGGCGTGGCCCAGGGGGTCGGGCACCCCGGTGTGGAAGCTAACCTCGGTCATGCGCGACGGTCCGCGGGTCGCTGCTGGATCAGCGCGCCTGCGACAGCACGAAATGCGTCAGCAGCGGCACCGGCCGCCCCGTGGAGCCCTTGGCGGCGCCGGACTTCCAGGCCGTGCCGGCGATGTCGAGGTGCGCCCAGCGGTAGGCGCCGGTGAACTTGCGCAGGAACATCGCCGCGGTGATCGCACCGCCGGCGCGGCCGCCGACGTTGCCCATGTCGGCGAAGTTGCTCTTCAGCGCCTCGTCGTATTCCTCGTCCAGCGGCATCCGCCAGCAGGGGTCGAGCGCCGCGCGGCTCGCGTCGAGCAGCTGCGCCGCGAGCGCGTCGTCGGCGGTGAACAGGCCGGAATGGTGGTGGCCGAGCGCGATCACGCAGGCTCCGGTGAGCGTGGCGACGTCGACCACGACCGCGGGCTTGAAGCGCTCGGCATAGGTCAGCGCGTCGCACAGGATCAGCCGGCCCTAGGCGTCGGTGTTCAGGATCTCGATGGTCTGACCGCTCATGCTCGTGACCACGTCGCCGGGCTTGACCGCCCGGCCGCCGGGCATGTTCTCGCAGGTCGGCACGATGACGACGAGGTTCAGCTTCGGCTTCAGCTCGGCCACGGCGCGCAGCGTGCCGAGCACGCTGGCGGCGCCACCCATGTCGAACTTCATCTCGTCCATCTCGGCCGCCGGCTTGATCGAGATGCCGCCGGTGTCGAAGGTGATGCCCTTGCCGACCAGCACGACCGGTGCCTGCGTCTTCGGCGCGCCGTGGTACTGCGCGACGATGAAGCGCGGCGGTTCGGCCGAGCCCTGCGTGACGGCCAGGAAGGAGCCCATGCCGAGCTTCTCGATCGCCTTGCGGTCCAGCACCTCGACCTTCAGTCCGTGCGCCTTGCCGAGCTTCTTCGCCTGCTCGCCCAGGTAGGTCGGCGTGCAGTGGTTGCCCGGCCGGTTGGCCAGTTCGCGCGCCAGTTCGACGCCGGCCGCGACGGCCCGGCCCCGGGCCAGGCCCTGGCCGGCCGCCTTGGCCTCGGCCTTCGAGCTCAGCAGCGTGACCTTGCCGAGCGACGACGCCGGCGGCGCGCTCGGCTTGGTGTGGCGGTAGACGTAGAGGCTGTCGTGCGTGGCCGTCACCAGGGCCTCGGCCAGCGTCGCGTCGATCGCGCCGGCGCCGCACACGGCGACGGCCAGGTGCTTGACCCCCAGTCCCTTGACGGTGCCGAGGCCCGCCGCGAGCGCAGACTTCAGGGACTTCGGCGTGGCCGCACCGCTGGCGGCGAACACCAGGCGCGTGGCCTTCAGCCCGGCGGGCCGGTGCACGCAGAGCGACTTGCCGGCCTTCAGCGCCAGGTCACCCTGGGCCACCAGGTCGGCGAGCAGCGCGCGCACCGCCGCGTCGGGCAGCTCGTCGATCCGGTCGCCGGCGACGACGACCAGCAGCGCATCGCAGGCCACCGAGGCCAGGGCCTCGGGCGTAAGAGTCTGATGACGGAAGTCCATAATGCCGGGCCGAGTCCGAAAGCCGATGATGTTATTCGATTCCACTCTGCGCAAAGACCTCGCGCGCAGCTTCGGGGCGACGCTGATCGTGCTGCTGACGATCGTCCTGACCATGTTCCTGATCCGCACCCTCGGCCAGGCGGCGCTCGGGCGCGTCGCGCCGCAGGACGTCGTGCTGCTGCTGGGCTACGTCGCGCTCGGCCACCTGCCGACGATGCTGGCCCTGTCGGTGTTCATCGCCGTGGTGGCCACGCTCGGGCGCATGTACCGCGACAGCGAGATGACGATCTGGTTCGCCAGCGGCGTGGGCCTCACGCGCTTCGTGCGGCCGGTGCTGCGCATGGGCTGGCCGGTGCTGCTGGTCGTGGCGGTGCTAGCGCTGTTCGTCTGGCCCTGGGTGAACCAGCGCAGCACCGAACTCAAGGACCGCTTCGAACGCCGCTCCGACCTGTCGCGCGTGGCACCCGGCCAGTTCCAGACCTCGAGCGACGGCCGGCGCACCTTCTTCATCGAGCGCGACACCGAGGACGCCGCGATCGGTCGCAACGTGTTCATCCTTTCGAGCAGCGGCGACAGCGAGTCGGTCACGTCCGCGCGCACCGGCCGCATCGAGCTCGTGGGCGAGGACCGCTTTCTCACGCTCGACCGCGGCCAGCGCAACGAGCAGGACCTGAAGCTCGGCGACAAGACGCTGTCGCGCTTCGAGGGCTACAAGGTGCTCGTCGGCGAACGCGTGCTGTCGCAGATGGACGACCTGCCGCCCAAGGCCCGCCCCACCCGCGAGCTGCTGCGCCTGCCGAGCCCCAAGTTCCAGGGCGAGCTCGCCTGGCGCATCGGCCTGGTGCTGGGCTGCGCGAACCTGATGCTGCTGGCGATCCCGCTGTCGGCGTCGAACCCGCGCCGCGCCAGCAACTGGAACCTGCTGTTCGCACTGCTCGGCTTCGTCGTCTACTACAACGTCATCAACCTGACCCAGGCCTGGGTGGCATCGGGCAAGACGACGATGGGCGCAGCCCTGGTCGGCGCCCACGGCGGCACCTTCGTGCTGGCCGTGGCGATGCTGTGGTGGCGCGAGCAGGGCAACCGCCTCTGGCACCGGCCGCGGCGCGCGGGAGCCGCCGCATGAGGACGGTGCGGCGCCTGTTCTACCGTGACATCGTCTCGTCCGTCGCCTTCGTGGCGCTGGCCTTCCTGTCGCTGTTCTTCTTCATCGACTTCGTCGACGAGCTCGCCGAGGTCGGCACGCGCGGCTACACCACGCTGCACGCGGCGCTCTACTCGCTGCTGCTGCTGCCGGGTCACCTGTACGAGCTGTCGCCGATCGCGGTGCTGATCGGCACGATCTACGCGCTGTCGCGGCTGGCGCAGTCGTCCGAGTACACGATCCTGCGCACCGGCGGGCTCGGACCGGGCCGCGCGCTGTCGCTGCTGGCGAGCCTGGGGCTGATGTTCGCGCTGTTCACCTGGGTCGTCGGCGACTACCTCGCGCCGCTGGCCGAGCGCCAGGCCACGCAGCTGCAGGCGCGATTCAAAGGCGGCATCCGTGTCGGCGGCTCGGGCGCCTGGATGAAGGACCGCGCCACCACCCCGGACGGCGTGCGCAGCTATTCGGTGAACGTCGGCACCGCGCGCGGCGGCACGCAGCTCGAGGACGTGCGCATCTTCGAGTTCGACGCCGACGGCCGGCTGCTCGGCCGCATGTCGGCCGCGCGCGCGCGCGTCGACGACGACGCGACCTGGCACCTCGAAGAGGTGGACATCACGCGCTGGGACGAGGCGGACGCGCTCGGCGCCGTCAAGGTCACCGAGCGGCGGGAGCCCCGCTTCGACTGGAAGAGCACGCTGTCGGCCAGCGTCGTGGCCGCGGCGGTGCTGCCGGTGAGCAACATGTCGACGATCGACCTGTTCCGCTACATCGGCCACCTCGCCGACAACGAGCAGGCGGCGCAGCGCCACGAGATCCAGTTCTGGAAGCGCGCGCTGTACCCCTTCGCCTGCCTCGTGATGGTCGCGCTCGCGCTGCCCTTCGCCTACCTGCACGCGCGCGCCGGCGGCGTGAGCCTGAAGGTCTTCGGCGGCATCATGCTCGGCATCAGCTTCGTGCTGCTGAACAACGTGGCCAGCCACCTCGGCCTGCTGCGCGACTGGACGCCCTGGATGGTGGCCGCGGCGCCGAGCGCGCTGTACCTGCTGCTGTCGCTGGCGGCCTTCAGCTGGCTGGTGCGCTACCGTTGAGGCCATGACGACCCCACCGATCCACGGACTGCTGCTCTTTGCCCACGGCGCGCGCGACCCGCGCTGGGCGCTGCCCTTCGAGGACGTCGCCCGGCGCGTGCGCGCGCAGGCGCCGGACCTGCGCGTCGAACTGGCCTTCCTGGAGTTCATGACGCCGTCCTTGCGCGAGGCCGGCGACGCGCTGGCCGCGGCCGGCTGCGCGCGTGTCGACGTGGTGCCGCTGTTCCTCGGCGCGGGCGGCCACGTGCGCAAGGACCTGCCGTTGCTGATGGAGGCGCTCGCCGGCGCGCATCCCCAGGTGCGCTGGCAGCTGCGCCCGGCGATCGGCGAAGTCGACAGCGTCGTCGAGGCCATGGCCCGCGCAGCACTGGCCGGCACGCAACAGCCCTGAGCCGCGCCCGGCCCCCGACCCCATGAACCTGCACCAGTTCCGTTTCGTGCAAGAAGCCGTCCGGCAGAAGCTGAACCTGACCGAGACGGCCAAGGCCCTGTTCACCTCGCAGCCGGGCATCTCGAAGGCCATCCTCGAGCTCGAGGACGAACTCGGCGTCGACATCTTCGCCCGCCACGGCAAGCGCCTGCGGCGCATCACCGAGCCCGGCCAGCAGGTGCTGAAGTCGATCGAGATCATCATGCGCGAGGTCGGCAACCTGAAGCGCATCGGCGACGAGTTCTCGAAGCAGGACGCCGGCATGCTGTCGATCGCGACGACGCACAGCCAGGCGCGCTACTTCCTGCCCGAACCGGTGGCCCTGCTGCGCCGGCGCTTCGCGAAGGTGAACATCAGCCTGCACCAGGGCTCGCCCGACCAGGTGGCGCGCATGGTGATCGACGAAATCGCCGACATCGGCCTGGCCACCGAGGCGCTCGACCGCTACGACGAACTCGTCACGCTGCCCTGCTACGAATGGCAGCATGCGCTGGTGATGCCCGCCGGCCACGCGCTGGCGTCGCTGGAGCGCGTGACGCTCGAGGACCTGGCGCTGCAGCCGCTGGTGTCGTACCACCCGTCGTTCAGCGGCCGCACGCGCGTCGACCAGGCTTTCGCGGCGCGGCGCCTGCGGCCGAACATCGTGCTCGAGGCGATCGATGCCGACGTCATCAAGACCTACGTGAAGCTCGGGCTGGGCGTGGGCATCGTCAGCGAACTCGCGATGCGCGACGACCCGCCCGGGGGCGAGCTGGTGTGGCGCCCGCTGGGCCACCTTTTCGGCCAGAACATCACCCACATCGCCTTCAAGCGCGGGGCCTACCTGCGCAACTACGTCTACGCCTTCGCCGAGATGCTGTCAGACCGCCTGAGCCGCGCGCTGATCGAGCGCGCGATGAAGGGCCACGACGACGCCGGCACCGACTTCCAGCTCTGAGCTCGCATTCCGATCACGCCATGGCCGCCGACACCTACACCCCGCCGCCCCTGGACAGCCGCCTGCCGCGCGTGGGCACGACGATCTTCACCGTCATGTCGGCGCTTGCGCAGCAGCACGACGCGGTGAACCTCGGCCAGGGCTTTCCGGACTTCGAAGGCGACTCCCGCCTGATCGACGCGGTCGACGCCGCGATGCGACGCGGCCTGAACCAGTACCCGCCGATGGCCGGCGTGCCCGCCCTGCGCGAGGCCGTGGCGGCGAAGATCGCGTCGATCTACGGCCATGCCTACGACCCGGGCAGCGAGATCACCATCACCGCCGGCGCGACGCAGGCAATCCTGACCGCCATCCTCGCCGTCGTGCACCCGGGCGACGAGGTCATCGTGCTCGACCCCTGCTACGACAGCTACGAGCCGAACATCGAGCTCGCCGGCGGCAAGCCTGTGCACGTGCCGCTGACCGCGGGAAGCTTCGAGCCCGACTTCGAACGGATCCGGGCCGCGATCACGCCGCACACCCGCCTCATCGTGATCAACAGCCCGCACAACCCGAGCGGCACGGTGTGGTCGGCGCAGCACGTGCAGCAACTCGCGGAGCTGCTGCGCGGCACGGACATCCTCGTCATCTCCGACGAGGTCTACGAGCACATGGTCTTCGACGGCGGCCGCCACGAGAGCGTCTCGCGCCACCCCGAACTGGCGGCGCGCAGCTTCGTCGTCTCGAGCTTCGGCAAGACCTACCACGTCACGGGCTGGAAGATCGGCTACGTCTGCGCGCCGGCGCCGCTGATGGCCGAATTCCGCAAGGTGCACCAGTTCAACGTGTTCACCGTGAACACGCCGATGCAGCATGGCCTGGCGGCGTTCATGGCCGACGCCTCGCACCACCTCGGCCTGCCGGCGTTCTACCAGCGCAAGCGCGACCGCTTCCGAGCCGGCCTGGCCCGCACGCGGCTGCGCGCGCTGCCCAGCCGCGGGACCTATTTCCAGTGCGTCGACTACTCGGCCGTCAGCGACCAGCCCGAAGAAGCCTTCAGCCGCTGGCTCACCACCGAGATCGGCGTCGCGGCGATCCCGCTGTCGGCGTTCTACCAGGGCGGGTTCGAGCAGCGCATGGTGCGCTTCTGCTTCGCGAAGAAGGACGAGACCCTGGACCTCGCGCTGGAGCGGCTCGCCGGCCTGTGAACGCGGCCGCGGCGCGAGCCGGCGGCGCCGCTCAGCGGCGGGTCGGGCGCCCGTCGGCCAGGCCGAGGATGCTGGACACCGGCCCGGACGCCGAATCGGGCGAGGACACGTCGAGGTCCAGGGACATCACGCCGCGCGACGACTCCGCGTCGGACGCCTCGTCGTCGAGCGGCAGCAGCAGGTCGATCGACGGCAGCTTGCCTTCGTTCTCGGCCAGGTCGCGCGCCACCGAGTAGAGGAACAGCAGGTCGCGGCAGGCCGGCAGGTCGAAGGGCTCGGCGAGTTCGTCGCGCTGCAGCAGAGCACCGTCGAGCATCAGCATGACCTTGCCCGGGTCCTTCCAGTGCTTCTGGATGCGCGCCATCAGCTGCGGGTGGTCTTCGAGCGAGCGGCCGTGCTGGAGGTCGGCGTCCCAGTCGGGCGCGTAGGCATTGAAGCGCCGGTTGAAGCGGCTGCGGATGCGTTCGTAGGCCTCGCGGTCGCCGCGACGCCGGTAGATCTCGAGCAGCTTCAGGTACGGCAGCGGGCTGGCGCCGCCGGTGCTGCGCAGGTGGCCCATCAGCAGGTCGATGGCCGCGTCCTCCTGACCGAGCACGATGAAGAACTCGGCCTGCTGCTCGAGGTCGATCAACTCCTCGACGGCGAGCTCGCGGCGTTTGTCGTCGGGCGCTTGGGTGTGCGGAAAGGCCGTCGCCGGGAACCCGGCGGGCTCGGGCGGTGCCGGCGGCGGCACCGGCACGCTGGCCGCCATGCGGCGCGGGACCACGTTCTCGGTGACGGTGGGCGGCATCGGCCGCTCGTCCATCACGGCCGGCACGGTCTCGAGCTTCACCGCCGGCGCGGCGGCGCCTTCGGCACCGAATCCCGAGGTCGCGGCGCGCGGCGGCACGCTGCGGCGTGGCGCCGCCGGCGCGGGTTCGGGCACCGGCGACCACCACGGCGACGCGCCGCGCGTCGGCGACTGCGACTGGCGCCACCACAGCCCGGCGACGGCAATCGCCAGCAGCGCCGACAGCGAGGCCAGGCCATAGACCAGCGGGTTCGCGTAACGCGACTCCTCGGC
>Ga0116177_10004101_pt1 | contig 10615 bp, 6 predicted proteins | sample AD_STIC10_MetaG_FD_89750 | JGI IMG/M metagenome (GOLD analysis project Ga0116177, IMG submission 89750) | Active sludge microbial communities of municipal wastewater-treating anaerobic digesters from USA - AD_STIC10_MetaG | ecosystem: Engineered > Bioreactor > Anaerobic > Digestate | place: USA...
TGGCCGGGTGGACAGATCCCGGTCGAGGCGCGGAGCTGCCGGGCGACGGCTTCGACTTCGCCTTGTCTGCGGTTGCCCGGCAGTGGACTGGCTGGGTATGCGAACCGCTGTGGCCTGACACGCTGGCGGTCGCCGTGGCCAAGCGCTCCCACCTGCTGGCCTACCGTGAAGTGCCGTGCCAGGAAGTGCTCAAGCAGCTCTTGATCTGCTCGCAGTCCACGGTCGATGAACCATGGCGCATGACTGTGCAGCGCGTGTTCGAGAACGCGCTGCAGGAGCGGGAGCAAACGGTGGAGACATTCGATGTGGCGATGACGCTGGTTGCCGCCGGGTACGGGATCGCCATTGCGCCTGCCACAAAACTGGCGAGCTACACGCCCAGAGGTATCGCATTGCGACCGCTGGCCGGCGCACCGACCATCGTGACGGCCTATCTGCTTCGCCCTGATGTTTCGCTGGCAGGCGCACGGGCAAGATTCGTTCGACGTGCGCGCTCGCTATCCTGAACGGCCCCCCGCGGGCATCACTCGCGCTCGATGACTTTCAGCAGTGCCCTACGCCGCTTGGACAGCGGGCCGAAGGTTTCCATGACCTCGCTCATCGAATCGCCGCGGGCCAGCGCATCCAGGATGTCAGCCCAGTCCTGCATGATGATCGCCCGCGATGCGATGTACTTCGTGTGGTCATACGGCGCGCGTGAGGAATCCTTCTTCCGCTTCGAGTGCGCCAGTTGCAGGTCGACCCGATTCTCGGGATAGCTCAACAATCCGAGCAGCGTCGTCGCCGTCGAACGGAAACCATGCGACGAGAACTGACCGCCGTAGCCCATGCGCTCCAACACCTTGTTGAGCGTCGTGGCGGACATCACTTCTCCCGGCTTTCGATAGCTGGGGAACAGCACCTTGCCACCACCAGTCAGCGTGTGGAGTTCCTTCAACAGCACGATCGCCTGCTTCGCGAGCGGAACGATGTGAGGCTGGCGCATCTTCATGCGCCCTTCGGGAACCGTCCAGAGGGCATTGTCCAGATCGAACTCAGACCAGTACGCCTTGCGCAGCTCGGCCGTGCGGACAAACGTCAGCGCCATCAGCCGCAGCGCGATCACGGTGGTCCGGTAGCCCGCATCGTCCACGTTGTTCAAGAACTTCGGGATGTCTTGCCACGACAAGGGCGGGTTGTGCCGAACCCTCGGGCGCTTCACTGATCGCTTCAGCAACGCAGTCGGATCGTTTTCGCAAAGCCCTTCTCCCGATGCGTACGCGAAGAGCTGACCACTCCACTGCCTGATCAAGATCGCCACCGTAGGAGCGCCGCGATCAACCACCCCTTGGATGATGGGCCGCAGGTGTGATGCCTTGATCGCGCCGATCGGCAGCTTGCCGAGCTTGGGAAACACATCCTTCTCAAGATAGGTCTTCACCTGGCCGGCGTAGTAGTCGCTCCAATGCACGTTGCTCGCCATCCACCTGCGGGCGACTTCCTCGACGGTGTGCTCGTTCTGCTCGACTTGGTTGGCGATCTTGACCCGCTTCTCCAGGATCGGATCACGCCCCTCGCGAACCAAGTTGCGCGCCCAATCTCGCTCCTGACGTGCAGCTTCCAGAGTCACCTTGGGGAACGGACCAATCGAGTAGACCTGCGCGACGCTGCCCAGGCGATACCGATACCACCAGAGCTTGCTTCCATTGGGCTGTATGCGCAGGAACAAGCTGCCGCCATCCCTGAGCGTGTAGGCCTTGGGCTTGGCTTTCGCCGTCTCGATCCTGCGTACTGTGAGGAGATTGAGAGCCATGTGTATAACTCCCTCTAGGGAAATAGTTACTCACATGGTTATACACTTGTGCGGTGGCTTGGTCTAGACAATAACAGAACTTGCCAGACTATCAACCGTTGAAAATCAACCTATTAGATAGTAACACCGGAACTCAGTGGCACTCGATGGCGTTCAATCGTAGTTGTCGATCATCAGCAGCATGGCTGGATTAACCTTTTGATCCAGAAGATTTTTGACTTTTCAGCCGCGAATCGACACCCACTTTGCGCTTCGCTGGCGGAAGGTCGATGCGGGCGGCACTGCGAATCGGCCATTGTCCCAGCAGCACGCTGACGCTTCAAGGCGTGACGGGCGTGACAGCCCCGCGGGTCACGGCCCAAGCAGCTCGGCCGGCAGTGGCCGCAGGTAGTGCTGCGCCAGCGCAAAAGGGTGAGGATGGTGCTGAAAGTGGTGGTTGAGCAGCGCAACCGGCGTGGTCCACGGCAATGCCCCCTGACGGTAGGCGTCGATGGTGGCGGCCAGTTCGCCGCGCTGCCGCGCATCGAGCTGCCGCTTGAGAAAGCCGGCCAGATGCTGCAACGCGTTGCCATGCGAACCGGGCGTCGGCAGCCGTTCGAGCCCTTGCAGCAGTTGGCCGAGGTACTGTTGGGCCCGCTGCCCGGGTTCGAGCTGCCGCGCGGTCGCGAGCCAGCGTCCCAGGCGGCGGTAGCACGCCTCATCGTGCGCCAGCAGCAGCATCTTGTGGCTGCGGTGAAACGCCAGCAGGGTGGCGAAGTCGAGGCCGCCATCGGGCAGATCACGCCAGCGCCCGTGAACGAAGAGCCGGGTCAGAAAGTTCTCGCGCAGCCGCGGATCGCTCAGTCGCCCCTCCTCTTCGACCGGCAACCACGGCAAGGCCGCCCGCAGTCTGCCGGAAAAGAGTCCGGCGGTGGTGCCGATCGGTCGCTCTGCCTCATGCAGTGCGACCTCTAGGCCGCAACTCGGTGAGCCCTGCTTGAGGATGAAACCCACCAGTGGCGCCACACGCTCGCGCACCTGATCGAGGTAGCGGGTCAACGGCAGCGTGACGTCGAGTTCGGGCTGCTCCACCCCCAACGCCCGTACACTCTGCGCGTGCCGGACCAGCCGGATCGGTGGCCGCGGCACTCCCAGACCGACTTCCAGCTCGGGACAGAAGGCGACCAGATCGAAATGACGTTGCAAGGTCTCGACGACGTAGCCGTTGCGCTTGTGTCCACCGTCATAACGCACCGGCTCACCCAGCAGACAGCGGCTGACACCGATGCGCCAGCGCGCAGGCGGGTGGCTCATTGCCGGGGAGCGCAGTCGAGCGCCATCAGCAGTGCATCCTCACGCTGCTGGCCGCCCGGCAGTGCCGGGTAGTAGCCGCGTCGCTGCCCAACCGTCCGAAAACCGACCTGTTGATACAGCGCGATCGCTGCCTGATTGCCGCTGCGCACCTCGAGCAGCAGCCGCCGACAGCCGGCGTCGATGGCAACGGCGATGACCTCACTCAACAGCGCCCGGCCAAGGCCAGCGCGGCGAAAGTCGGCAAGCACGGCAATGCGCAGCAGCTCGGCTTCATCCTGCACCAGCTGCGTCAGGCTGTAGCCCACCATCTGCCCGGCGCAGAGCGCCTTGTGACCCAGATGGCCCACCTGCAACGATTGCTCGAACAGCGCCAGCGACCAAGGGGCGGGATCACTGGCGGCGTCGATGGCCACCACCTCGACCAGATCGGACCACAGCAGCGGCGCGATCTCGATCGGATCAATGCGATGGGCGGTCGTCACCGCGACTGCTCCCCGGCTGCAGCAGTGGCCGCAGATGGCGCCAACTGGCGGCCTTGCGCGGCGGATCGGCCAGCAGTTCGAAAAGTGCATGGGTCGCCACCAGCGTCATTCCGCCCGCGCTGCACTGACCGGGCTGCGTTCCCAGTTCGACCGATGCCGCCACGCCGGCCAGCCTCAGCAGCTGCAGCGGCTTTGCACCAAAACAGAGCAGATGCGTCACCCCTTCGCGCTCCTGCTGGCCGGCGATGAAGGCTTCAAGAAAGTGGGCGGCCGCCGCAGGATCGACGTCGAGCTGGAGTCCCGGCAATGGGGGCGGCCAGCGCAGCACCCCCTCGGCGGCCGGTGCATCCGCCTCAACGTCGAGCGCGAACAGGATGTTGTCGAGCAGCCGGCGTGGCCCCGCTGCAAGCTGCTGCGCGGGCGCTTCGAGGTCGCACAGCAGCAGCCAGCCACGGGGCAGGCGTCGATGATAGAGTGCAAATTCAGTGGCAGTCGCAGCCTGATCAGCCAGGGACGCCGTCGGCAGTGCATCCACCAGCGGCGATGGCAAGGTCACCGAGGGCGACGCTTCGGGCGGCGCTGGCGGCTCGACCCGGGTCTGACGGGCACCCGGCAGCGGCTGCCGCGCCTGCCACAGTGGCAGTTCGAGCCGCCGTAAAAAGTCGCGCTGCCGGAGATTGAAGAGCGTCATTCGGCGATCGTCCGCGCTGAAAGAGACAAAAGAACGGGCCGCGCGCCGCACAGAGGAACGCCCGGCCCTCCGCCCCCGCGCAGATCACTCTTTACCGACACGCGGGTGGCGCGCGATCAGCATGAACCCTTGAGGGGAATCGATTCCACTCAATTGCTCCAACCGCAGGGGTTGGTGCCCGATGGCGACGGAACCAGCTTCATGATCGTGGCCTTGACCGTGCCACCCTGCTGGTCGCACAGGGAGTATTGGCCCGCACCATCGTTGAAAAGCTGGTAGGTGTATGACCCATCGCCGGTGTAGCTGTAGACGATGTTGCTGCCCTGCACCTTCCAGGTTCCAACATTGCGGCTTGGGTCCACCGGATCTTGTGCACCGCGTGCCCATTCGATCAGCGGGGTGCCGCCACCGCTGCCATTCCTGGTGTGCAGCTCCGACCAGCGATCTCCCGGCTTGTCGGGCGCCCCCTTGTGAGCGCAGACCAGCTTTTGGGTCAGCACCCGCTCGGGCTGGGCCACTCGGGTGCTCGCCGCACACTGGGCATGGACATCGATGGCAAAAGCCGCCGTCAGCAGCAGGAGCGGAACGGCACGAAACGCCTTCATGGGTTGTTCTCCTTCAAAAAGTTATGATCAAAAACGGTTCAGCATCAACCTGTCGGCGAGAATGCACATGCCTGAGTTTCATTGTCAATCTGACCTCCGCATGTTTTCCTCGACATTCTGACGGGTGCGCACGCTTATTGCTTTGACTGCACTGCGCAACGCATGGATCTGCCATCTGCTTCATGGCAGACGCATCATCACAGAGCTGGAGAGAAAGGGGAGCCCATCATGTCGATCCGTGTCGCAATCGAACACCACACCCACTACCGCTTTGACCGGCCGGTGCAGCTCTCCCCGCACATCTTCCGGCTGCGGCCGGCGGTGCACAGCCGCACACCGATCGAGGGCTATTCGCTGAAGATCGGGCCCGCCGAGCACTTCATCAATTGGCAGCAGGATCCGTTCGGCAACCACCTGGCGCGGGTGGTCTTTCCGGAGAAGGTGCGCGAGCTCGATGTCAGGGTGGAGGTGATCGCCCGGCTGCAGGTGATCAATCCGTTCGATTTTTTCTATGACGAGTACGCCAACAGCTTCCCGTTCGACTACCCGCCGGCCTTGAAGAAGGAGCTGGCGCCCTATCTCGAGATCAACGAGTCGGGGCCACTGCTGATGCATTGGGTCGGGCAGATCGGCCGCGAACCATGCCGGACCACCGACTTTCTGGTCGATCTCAACCAGCGGCTCTACCGCGACATCAACTACACGCTGCGCATGGAGCCCGGCATCCAGCGCTGCGACGAGACACTGGAGAAGCGGCTGGGCTCCTGCCGCGACTCCGGCTGGCTGCTGGTGCAGATACTGCGCCACCTCGGTCTGGCTGCCCGCTTCGTCTCCGGCTATCTGGTGCAGCTGACGGCCGACGTCAAGTCGCTCGACGGGCCATCGGGGCCCGAGCAGGATTTCACCGACCTGCACGCCTGGTGCGAGGTCTACATCCCCGGCGCGGGCTGGATCGGCCTCGACCCGACCTCCGGGCTGCTCGCCGCCGAGGGGCACATCCCGCTCGCCTGCACCGCCTCGCCCGAAAGCGCGGCACCGGTCTTCGGCTACAGCGATGAGTGCGAGACGGAGTTCAGCTTCCTCAACCGGGTGACCCGCATCCATGAGGATCCCCGCGTCACCAGGCCCTACAGCGAAGAGGAGTGGTGCAGCATCGATCAGCTCGGTGACGAGGTGGAGCAGCGGCTGCAACAGCAGGGGGTGCAGCTGACCATGGGCGGCGAGCCGACCTTCGTCTCGATCGACGACATGGAGGGGGCCGAGTGGAACATCGCCGCCGATGGCAGCCACAAGCGGGTGCTGGCCAGAAACCTGCTCGATCGGCTGTCGACGCGCTTCGCCACCGGCAGCCTGCGCCACTACGGTCAGGGCAAGTGGTATCCCGGCGAGCCGTTGCCGCGCTGGGCCTACAACTGTTTCTGGCGCAGCGACGGGGTACCGGTCTGGCATGAGCCACGGCTGCTGGCCGATCCGGCCAGCGCGGGACAGCACGGCATCCACGATGCCCGGACCTTTGCCGAAGCGCTGTGCCAGCGGCTGCAGCTCGACGGCCGCCATCTGCTGCCCGCCTTCGAGGACACCGCCTATTACCTCTGGCGCGAAGGCAATCTGCCGATCAACCTCGACCCTGCCAAGGCCGCGCTCGATGACGAACACGAACGCCGCCGGCTGCTGGCGCTGCTCGACCGTGGCCTGGGAGAGCCGACCGGCTATGCCCTGCCGCTTCAGTGGGACTGGCGTCGACAATGCTGGCGCAGCGGTCCCTGGCAGTTTCGCCGTGGCCAGCTGTTTCTGGCGCCTGGTGATTCGCCGATGGGACTGCGGCTGCCGCTCGATGCACTGCCCTGGGTCGATCAGGCGCTGCGACGGACCACGGAGCGCCATCCGCGCAGCCTGTTCGAACCGCTGCCGGAACTGGGCGACATCCACGGCGAGGTGGCACGCCGTTACAGCTACGTCCAGCATCCGCCCGACCTGCATCCGGAGATTCATCCGCAGGCACCGGTCGATGCCGAAGAGGACGAAAATGGTTCACCCCAGTGGGTCGAAGTGCCGCACACGGCGATCTGCATCGAGGTGCGCGACGGCCGGCTCTGTCTGTTCATGCCCCCCATCACCCATCTGGAGCACTACCTCGATCTGATCGCCACGATCGAGGCGACCGCCAGGGCCCTCGATCTGCCGGTGCTGATCGAGGGCTACGAACCACCGCGCGACCCGCGCCTGGTCAAGCTGGCCGTCACCCCCGACCCGGGCGTCATCGAGGTCAACATCCAGCCGGCCGGCAGTTGGCGCGAGCTGGTCGCCAACACCGAGGCGCTCTACGAAGAGGCACACCAGAGCCGCCTCGGCACCGAAAAGTTCATGCTCGACGGCCGCCACACCGGCACCGGCGGCGGCAACCATGTCACGCTGGGCGGACGCACACCGGCCGAGAGTCCGATTCTGCGCCGTCCCGACCTTCTGCGCAGTCTGATCACCTTCTGGCAGCACCATCCGGGGCTCTCCTACCTCTTCTCCGGACAGTTCATCGGCCCGACCAGCCAAGCGCCGCGGGTCGACGAGGGGCGCCACGAAACCCTCTATGAGCTGGAGATCGCCTTTTCACAGATGCCGACCGGCGAGGTGCCGCAACCCTGGCTGGTCGACCGGCTGCTGCGCAATCTGCTGGTCGATCTGACCGGCAATACGCACCGTGCCGAATTCTGCATCGACAAGCTCTACTCGCCCGACTCGGCCACCGGTCGGCTCGGGCTGCTCGAGTTCCGCGGCTTCGAGATGCCGCCACATGCCCGCATGAGCCTGGTGCAGATGCTGCTGCTGCGCAGCCTGCTGCTCTGCTTCTGGGAGCGCCCCTACCAGCAGCCGCTGGTGCGCTGGGGTACCGAGCTGCATGACCGCTTTCTGCTGCCGCACTTCATCTGGCGCGACTTGGCCGACGTGGCGCAGTTCCTGCGCGATGCCCGGTTGCCCTTCGAGCAGAAATGGCTGGAGCCGTTCTGGGAGTTCCGCTTTCCCCACTACGGTTCGATCTCGATCCAGGGGATCGAGATCGAGCTGCGCATGGCGATCGAGCCCTGGCATGTGCTCGGCGAGGAGATGGCGCTGGGCGGCACCGCCCGCTACACCGACTCATCGCTGGAGCGGTTGCAGGTGCGGGTCAGCGGCCTGACCGATGGGCGCTACATCCTGGCCTGCAACGGCCGGCAGGTGCCGCTCGCCGGCACCGGCACCCATGGCGAATATGTCGCCGGCGTGCGCTACCGCGCCTGGCAGCCCCCCTCGGCACTGCATCCGACCATCGGCATCCATTCGCCACTGGTGTTCGATCTGATCGACAGCTGGAATGGCCGCTCGATCGGCGGCTGCACCTACCATGTCTCCCACCCCGGCGGATTGAGCTACGAGCGCTTTCCGGTCAATGCCTACGAGGCCGAAAGCCGCCGCGTCTCGCGCTTCGCCGGCTTTGGCCACACGCCGGGTGTGCTGCAGCCGCCGCCAGCGGTCGGCGGCGTCTCCCGCTTCGAACCGCGTGGCAGCGGGGTCGAATCGATGAAGCCGCCACCGCAGGAAAGAAACCGGGAATATCCGTATACTCTCGATCTGCGCCGTCCCACATCGTTTCAGTGAGACGCCGGATGGCAGGCCCGTCAGCATGGGCTGACGGGCGCCCGCAGCATCACGTCACCCAGGCAAGAACAACCGGCCGATGAACTCCCCGCTCAATGCCGACCGCGGCCACTTCAGCCTGATCGCCTCCGATTACGCACACCATGCCGCAGCGCACGACGAGATGTGGCTGCCCGACCCGGCGGTCGATGGCGAAGGTCAGCCCCGCGACTTCTGGCGGCCGCTGATCCACACCCTCGACCGTCTGGGCGGCGCGGAGCTGGAGCGCCGCCGGCAGGAGGGCCGCCAGCTGCTGCGCGAGAATGGCGTCACCTACAACCTCTACAACCAGCCGGAGGCGCCACGCCGCGGCTGGGACCTCGACCCGGTTCCACTGCTGATCAGCCAGCAGGAGTGGCAGAAGACCGAAACCGCCCTGACCCAGCGAGCCGAGCTGTTCAACCTCATTCTGCGTGACCTCTACGGCGAGCGCCGCCTGCTGCGCGAGGGGCTGCTGCCGGCCGAGCTGGTCTTTCGCCACAGCGGCTTTCTGCGGCCCTGTCAGAGTGTTACGGTGCCGGGGCCGCACCAGTTGCTGCTCTATGCCGCCGATCTGGCGCGCGGCGCCGATGGCCAGCTCTGGGTGATGAACGACCGTGCCCAGGCGCCCTCCGGCGCCGGCTATGCACTGGAGACCCGCATCGCGCTGGCACGGATTCTGCCCAACGCCTTTCGCGATGGACAGGTGCGGCGTCTGGCCCAGTTCTTTCGCACGCTGCGCAACACCCTGGCGCGCCTGGCACCGCGCGAGCGGGAAGATCCGCGGGTGGTGCTGCTGACCGCCGGCCCCTACAGCGAAACCTACTTCGAACATGCCTATCTCGCCTCCTATCTCGGCTACAACCTGGTGGTGGGCGACGACCTCACCGTGCGCGACAGCACGGTGTGGATGAAATCGCTGGATGGACTGAAACCGGTCGACGTCATCCTGCGTCGGCTCGACGACGACTACTGCGATCCGCTGGAGCTGCTCGAAAACTCACGGCTGGGGGTGCCGGGCCTGCTGGAAGCCGCACGCCGCGGCAAGGTGGCGATCGCCAATCCGCTCGGCAGCGGGCTGCTCGAAAATCCCGGCCTGCTGCCCTTTCTGCCACGTCTGGCGCGGGTGCTGCTCGATCAGGAGCTGCAACTCCCCTCGGCCAACAGCTGGTGGTGCGGCGATGAGAAGAGCCGCCGCCATGTGCTCGACAACCTCGACCGCCTGCTGATCAAGCCGATCAACCGCCGGATCGGCTCGATCTTCGGGCCGGAACTGAGCCGCAGCCAGCTACAGGGCTGGCGCGACAGGATCGAGCGCCAACCCCACCTCTATGTGGGTCAGGAGCCGCTCGCGGGCGCCAGCACTCCTTCGCTGGTGGAGGGTCGGCTGCAACCCTGTCAGGTGGTGACGCGCACCTTTCTGGTCAGTGACGGTGATGGCTACGCGGTGATGCCGGGTGGGCTCACCCGCATCGCTCCCAGCCATGAGATGCTGCAGATCAGCAACCAGACCGGCGGCACCAGCAAGGACACCTGGGTGCTGGCCGACCGGCCGCAGCCCCATGTCAGCCTGCTGCCGCCGGATGGACTGCATCCCAGCGCACTCGAACGCCAGGGGGTACTGCCGAGCCGCGCCGGTGAAAACCTGTTCTGGGTCGGACGTTACGCCGAGCGGGCCGAATTCACCATCCGGCTGCTGCGCAATGTCGCGCTCAAGCTCGACGAGATCGAGGAGTACCAGGACCAGTCGGACCGCGAATGCCTCTATCAACTGCTGCGCGCACTGACCGAGGTGACCCACACCCATCCCGGCTTCGTCGGCGAAGAGAGTCAGGCGCGGCTGCTGGCACCACAGGAGGAGATCTTCTCGCTGGTACTCGACGAGGAGCGGGTCGGCGGCATCGGTCAGATATTGCGGGCACTGGTGCAGGCCGCCTTCAACCTGCGCGATCTCTGGACCAGCGACACCTGGCGGGTGATCGACGAGATCGAAAAGATGCTCGAGTCGATGCAGAACCATCCGGCACACGAACTGGGACGGCTGCAGGCGCAACTCGACCGGCTGGTCACGGTGCTGCTGGCGCTCACCGGCCAGACCACCGAA
>Ga0116177_10004104_pt1 | contig 10612 bp, 8 predicted proteins | sample AD_STIC10_MetaG_FD_89750 | JGI IMG/M metagenome (GOLD analysis project Ga0116177, IMG submission 89750) | Active sludge microbial communities of municipal wastewater-treating anaerobic digesters from USA - AD_STIC10_MetaG | ecosystem: Engineered > Bioreactor > Anaerobic > Digestate | place: USA...
CAAAGGGACTGCTGGACAGCAAGATTTGTAGCGACTACCGTGTCGTTGTGCTGAGCAAGCGAAGCAACCGCCTTATTGTCGCGACCGCGGATCCCTCGGATCAAGCTGCTGCAGAAAAAATCAAGTTTTCGACCCAAATGGGGGTCGACTGGGTCATAGCAGAGTACGACAAGCTCTCCAAAATAGTTGACGCCAATGCAACCACTGCCACTGAGGCGATGGAGGACATTATTGGCGGGGATTTTGAATTTGACGAGTCTGCAGCAGAAGCCATCGTAGACAACGACAAGTCAAACACTGCAGAGGTGGAAGATGCGCCAGTAGTGCGTTTCCTGCACAAAATGTTGCTGGATGCCTTCAGCATGCGTGCATCGGATTTGCACTTCGAACCCTATGAGCACAGCTACAGGGTACGTTTTCGCATAGATGGTGAATTGCGCGAGATTGCATCGCCTCCAATCGCTATCAAGGACAAACTGGCGTCACGAATCAAGGTTATTTCCCGCATGGATATTTCGGAGAAGCGGGTTCCCCAGGACGGGCGAATGAAGCTCAAAGTGGGTCCAGATCGGGTCATTGATTTTCGGGTGAGCACGCTCCCGACCTTGTTTGGGGAGAAGATCGTGATCCGTATTCTGGATCCGAGCAGTGCAAAGCTGGGTATAGATGCACTTGGGTATGAACCGGAAGAAAAAGCCCGTTTGCTCAAGGCCATTGCAAGGCCGTACGGCATGATTCTCGTCACGGGGCCAACGGGTTCAGGGAAAACTGTTTCACTTTATACCTGCCTGAACCTGTTAAACCAGCCTGGTGTCAATATTGCCACCGCTGAAGATCCATCTGAGATAAATTTGCCCGGTGTCAATCAGGTGAACGTCAATGAAAAGGCTGGCCTTACTTTTGCCGCTGCCTTGAAGTCGTTCTTGCGCCAGGATCCGGACATCATTATGGTTGGTGAAATTCGCGACTTGGAGACAGCGGATATTTCTATTAAAGCGGCCCAAACGGGGCATTTGGTTTTGTCGACTCTACACACAAACGATGCGCCTGCAACGCTTACGCGCATGCGTAACATGGGGATAGCCGCATTCAATATTGCGTCGAGTGTCATTCTGATTACCGCGCAACGTTTGGCGCGGAGACTTTGTACCAATTGCAAGTCGCCAGTTGAGATTCCACGTGTGGCGCTGCTTGACGCGGGTTTCAAAGAATCTGACTTGGACGGAAGCTGGAAACCATATAAAGCAGTGGGATGCTCGGCTTGCAGCAATGGTTACAAAGGACGGGTAGGAATCTACCAGGTGATGCCTATTAGCGAGGAAATTCAACGGATCATTCTGCGCGATGGAAGTTCGATGGATATCGCTGCGCAGTCAGAACTTGAAGGCGTACGTTCCCTGCGACAGTCCGGCCTTAGCAAAGTGAAACTCGGAATGACTTCACTGGAAGAAGTTCTGGCCGTAACAAATGAATAGCAAATAACCGAAGGCAACCTATGGCAACCGCAAAGACCGGTGACAGCAGCAAAGATGCTGTCTATGAATGGGAAGGCAAGGACCGCAATGGAAAACAGGTTCGCGGGGAGATTCGCGCTGCTGGAGAGAACCAGGTAAAGGCATCGCTCAGACGACAAGGTGTGACGCCTACAAAAATAAAAAAGCGCCGCATGAGCGCGGGAAAATCCATAAAGCCGAAGGACATGGCCATATTCACGCGGCAACTTGCAACAATGATGAAGGCTGGCGTACCGCTGCTGCAGGCTTTTGACATTGTGGGACGCGGCAACCCAAATCCCCGTGTGACGAAACTATTAAACGATATTCGAACCGATGTGGAGACCGGTACTTCACTTAGTGTGGCGTTCCGGAAGTTTCCGCTTTACTTTGACAACCTCTATTGCAACCTCGTCGAGGCGGGTGAGTCGGCAGGTATTTTGGACCAGTTGTTGGATCGCTTGGCGGTCTATATGGAAAAGACCGAGGCTATCAAGTCGAAGATTAAATCCGCTTTGATGTACCCGATATCGGTTCTCGTGGTTGCCTTTGTGGTGGTGGCAGTGATCATGATTTTTGTGATTCCATCTTTCAAGTCAGTATTTTCGTCATTTGGGGGCGAGTTGCCGATGCCTACGCTGGTGGTCATCGCCATGAGCGAGTTTTTTATCCAATACTGGTATTTGATTTTTGGCGGTCTTGGTGGTGGTTTCTATTTCTTTATGGAGTCCTGGAAGCGCAACAAAAAAATGCAAGCAGTGATGGACAGGGTCATGCTGAATCTGCCGATATTTGGGGTGCTAGTTGAAAAATCATGTATTGCGCGTTGGACAAGAACACTTTCGACCATGTTCGCAGCCGGTGTTCCTTTGGTTGAAGCGCTGGATTCTGTAGGCGGTGCGGCTGGAAACAATGTATTCACGGAAGCGACAGTCAAAATCCAGCAGGAGGTTTCGACCGGTACCGCGCTAACGGCGGCAATGACAAATGCCAATCTTTTTCCATCAATGGTTTTGCAGATGTGTGCGATTGGCGAGGAATCGGGTTCAATTGACCACATGCTTGGTAAGGCAGCCGATTTCTATGAAGCTGAAGTGGACGACATGGTGGCGGGTATATCCAGTTTGATGGAGCCCATCATCATTGTGATTCTGGGGACACTCATCGGTGGGATTGTGGTTGCCATGTACCTGCCTATCTTCAAATTGGGTCAGGTCGTTTGATGCCGCTGGATTTGCAATGGTTCACTGCGTCGGTGTTCGCTGTTTTTGGTCTTTTGATTGGCAGCTTTCTCAATGTAGTGGTGTACCGTTTGCCCAAGATGATGGAACGGCAATGGTCCAATGAATGCGTAGAAATATCGGGGAAGCCGAGAGACGAGGCGACACCATTCAACTTGGTAGTACCTAGGTCGCGTTGCCCACATTGCGGCCATCCAATTCACTGGTATGAGAATGTACCGGTCCTGAGCTACATGGCTCTCCGTGGGAGGTGCTCTAAGTGCAAAGCAAACATCAGCATTCGTTATCCCTTGGTAGAAGTCCTAACATCCGGACTGTTTTTCTTTTGTGGATGGCATTGGGGGGCAACTTTGCAAGGATTGCTTTGGTGCGCGTTCTCAGCCATGCTTCTGGCTTTGGCGTTGATTGACTGGGACACAACGCTGTTGCCGGATGATTTGACGTTGCCACTGCTATGGCTGGGTTTGCTGGCTGCCGCTATGAATTGGACACCAGTTGGATTAAACAACGCCTTCTGGGGGGTCGTGGGTGGCTATATATCATTGTGGTTGATATATTGGGCCTTCAAGCTGGCTACTGGCAAAGAGGGCATGGGTTACGGGGATTTCAAACTGTTTGCCTCATTGGGCGCCTGGTTTGGTTGGCAAACCTTGATTCCCATCATCTTAATGGCATCGGTAATTGGCGCCATTATTGGGATTGCCATGAAATTTACCACGGGATTGCGTGAGGGTGGCTATGTTCCATTCGGACCCTTCTTGGCTGGCGCTGGCTTTGCTGGCCTGTTTCTAGGAAACAATGCCTTGCAACGTGCAGTAGGACTCTGAGCCTGTGAGGAAGGCGCACGTGGCACTTCGCCTCGGACTGACAGGTGGCATTGGTAGTGGCAAGAGCACCGTTGCTTCCTTGTTCGCCAAGAGGGGGGCTGCACTCATTGATGCAGATGCCATTTCACGGGCCGTGACGAGCACAGGTGGCTTGGCTATCGACGCCCTGAGGAAGGCGTTTGGCCCAACAATGTTAACGCCCTACGGTGCACTGGACCGGGACCAGATGCGCTCCTTGATATTTTCAGATCCGTCAGCCAAATCTCGGTTGGAAGAGATCGTGCACCCGCTTGTTGGATCGGCAATTGCAGAGCAGGCCCGTCAAGCAAATGTGGCGGGCGCTAGCTGCATTGTTTTTGACATTCCACTGTTGGTTGAGTCACACCACTGGAGAGCGTCGCTAGATCGCATTTTGGTGGTGGATTGCTCTGAAGGAACTCAAATTCTCAGGGTGGCGTCCCGCAATGGTTTTTCCGTAGATGCGGTCAGGAAGATAATTTCCTCACAGGCCCCACGAACATTGCGGCTGAACGCGGCGGATGCCATTGTGTTTAACGATGGGATTACCATCGACGATCTCGCACAGCATGTACATGAAATATGCGCCCAGTTCGAGCTATGATTCGGCCACCGGAAATATCAGCGTGATCCTATACGAATACCCCTTCAACGAGCGAATTCGCACGTATCTGCGGCTTGAACACTTATTTTTGCGTCTGTCTGAATTGATGGCACGCGAGAATTCTCTGGATCACCACTTCGCAATTGCCACCATGTTTGAGGTGATGGACGTAGGTGCACGCGCCGACCTGAAGTCTGATGTACTGAAAGATCTGGACAAACAAAAGCAGGTACTGAACGTGTACCGGGGCAATCCTGCAATTTCTGAAGGAGTCCTGGATGGGGTCATTCAAAAACTAGAGCAGTGTTTTTCCACATTGAATGCGCAACCTGGAAAGGCTGGGCAGGCACTGACTGAGAACGACTGGCTTATGAGTATTCGCAGCAGAGTGGGTATTCCAGGTGGCACCTGTGAATTTGATTTACCTGCATATTTTGCGTGGCAGCACCAGGAAGCGGGTTCCCGGCAGGCTGATTTGCAGCGCTGGGCCTCAACGCTGGCGCCCTTGGCTGAATCTATTCAGCTGCTTCTGAAACTGTTACGTGACTCTGGCGCACCGCAAAAAGTGATTGCGGTAGGCGGGCAGTTTCAACAGAATTTGCCACAAGGGAGAACGTTTCAGCTGTTGCGCCTTTCATTGAATGACGAGCTGCAGTTGGTACCAGAAATCAGCGGCAACCGCCTGATGGTGTCCATTCGATTGATGCGGCATGGCGATGATGACCGACTACAAACCTGCACGGAAGACGGTGCTTTCGAACTGACACTTTGTTCGTAGTCGGGATAGCTGTGCCAGTTGATCACTCTCACAATCATTCCGGCCCACCAATGGTGGACCGGATTGTTCGCTGCCCCACTTGCGGTGGTGACAGCGTTTACGGACTATCAAACATTGCGCGGCCATTTTGCAGCGACCGTTGCAAGAATATGGACTTTGGTGCTTGGGCAAGCGAGAACTTCAGGGTAGCGGCCCCCGCTACGTCAATAGATATAGAGCCTGGCGAGCCCCGTGTTCACTAGAACGTGTTGGGGGCAGTGCGACAGGTGGCGCCTCTGAATTGTTGTTCATCGGCAAACCACTGTAGTACGGGCAAGGTGCCAGGAAGAACCGGGTTTACCTGCACCGGTAGTCGCTCCCACGAAAAGGACTGTGCCTCACGCATTTCAAGCGCTCCGGCCCAGTCGAATACTTTGCAAAAGTGCAGCCGAACCAGGGCGTGAGGGTAGTCGACCATTTCAACTTTCCAGGGGTGCGCAGTACCGATCTGAATTCCGAGCTCTTCTTGCAATTCCCGCTGGAGCGCTTGCTCAACTGTTTCGCCAGGCTCTAACTTGCCGCCAGGAAACTCCCAAAAACCGGCATATGGTTTGCCGGACGGACGTGAGGTCAACAAGAAGGTCCCATCCGCCTGCAACAGAACACCCACAGCGACGTCAATCACCGGGCGCCCAGTGCCGCCATGGCGGTACTGGGCGGGATCTGCCACGATGGGGGGGCGGACGGTCATGCAATGGTGCCGTGCCGACCCGCGTAGTCACGGGCAAACTGCCATGCTACCCGGCCACTGCGCGAGCCACGCTCCAACGCCCACACCAGCGCCTCGGCGCGCGCCTCTGCTACGTGAGTCTGACTGGTGCCTAATGCTGTTAGCCACTGTGCAACAATTTGCAAATATTCGTCTTGGCTGAACGCATAGAAGCTCACCCACAGTCCAAAGCGCTCTGAAAGTGATATCTTCTCTTCCACGACTTCACCCGGGTGGACTTCCCCATTGGCTGTGTGGGTGTAGGTGAGATTTTCGGCCATGTATTCGGGCAGGAGGTGGCGACGGTTGCTGGTTGCGTAAATGAGTACGTTTGGGGTTGCAGCGGAAACTGATCCGTCCAGCACAGACTTGAGTGCTTTGTAGCCTGGCTCACCTTCTTCGAAGCTCAGATCATCGCAAAATACGATAAATTTCTCGGGACGCTGTGCGACGAGTTCAACGATATCGGGCAAGTCGACCAGTTCTGCCTTGTCGACTTCGATCAGACGCAATCCCTTTGCAGCATAGGCGTGAAGACACGCTCGGATCAGCGAAGATTTTCCGGTGCCGCGAGAGCCTGTGAGCAGTACGTTGTTGGATGGCAGGCCGCGAACAAATTGTTCGGTATTGCGCTGAATTTTCTCTTTCTGGATGTCGATTTCTTTGAGGTCGGACAGGTTCATTGCTCCAATGTTCCCAACAGGTGCAATGACGCCCTGTCCGGTACTGCGCCGACGGTAACGAAACGCAATGGAACTGTTCCAGTCAGGTTGCAACAGAGCGTGAGGCAGCGCGGACTCTATCCGTTCCATGAGCAATTCAGCGCGTGCCAGGAACGCGATCAGGCGGTCTTCCATAGAATCAGGACCGGTAATCTGCGTTGATGGTTACGTATTCGTGGCTAAGGTCGCAGGTCCAGACCGTGTCAGTCGCTGCTCCACGTCCCAGGTTGACGTGCACCGTGATTTCGCTTTTTTTCATGACGCGCTGGCCATGTTCTTCGCGGTAGGCGGGGTTGCGACCGCCTTGTGTGGCGACGTGCACATCATCCAGATACAACTCAATACCGGCTTGATCCAGGTCGTCAATTCCGGCATAACCAACCGCTGCAAGAATGCGTCCCAAATTGGGGTCACTGGCAAAAAAGGCTGTTTTTACCAGTGGTGAATGGGCAATGGCGTAGGCGACTTTTCGGCATTCTATGGAGTCTTTCCCCCCATCGACCTTGATCGTGATGAATTTGGTAGCGCCTTCGCCGTCGCGAACGATGGCCTGGGCCAGATTGCGAGCGACATCCAGCAGGGCGACTTTGAGTGCCTGTCCGTCTGGCGAATCCAGAGAGGCGATGGGTGCGTTCCCGGCCCTGTTGGATGCAATGACGATGAGCGAGTCGTTGGTAGAGGTATCGCCATCAACCGTCACGCGGTTGAACGAACCTTCAGCCAACTCCAGCGCGAGTTGTTGCATAACGGCTTGGTCGATACAGGCATCAGTTGCAATGAAGCCGAGCATGGTGGCCATGTTGGGACGGATCATGCCGGCACCCTTGCTAATGCCGGTAATATGTACGGTCTTGTTACCAATGTTCACTCGTTTGCCAAATGCCTTGGGGACGGTGTCCGTGGTCATAATGCCTTCGGCGGCACGCATCCAGTTTCCTGGCTGTGCATTTGCGATGGCCCCATCAAGGCCCGCTTCAATACGATCAATGGGAAGTGGTTCCATGATCACGCCAGTAGAAAATGGCAGGACTTGGCTGGTTTCAACACCCAGCTTTTGGGCAAGCGCGATGCAGGTGCTGCGCGCGCGTGCAATGCCATCAACACCAGTGCCCGCATTGGCGTTGCCGGTATTGATGAGCATGGCCCTGATTCCTTTTCCCAAAGCCAGATGCTCGCGACAGATTTGAACAGGCGCAGCACAGAACCTGTTGGTCGTAAAGACACCGGCTACTGATGCCCCCTGGTCTATCAGGAAAACCGATAGATCTTTACGGCCCGCCTTTCGCACATCAGCTTCAGTGACGCCAATTTGTACTCCGTCAATCGGAAAAAGGGTTTCAGGATCAGGTGCAGACAGGTTGACCGGCATTATTGGCTTTCAGGCTAGTTTTCCGTGGCAGTGCTTGAACTTCTTTCCGCTGCCGCAAGGGCAAGCATCATTACGCCCTACCCTTGCAAATGCGTCAGAACCTGAAGCCGGACGCACGGTTCCGGGGTCCAAAACGGTCTGAACTTCCCCAGTCTCGGTTGGAGCACTGTAGGTTACGTTGGAGAGAGTTTCTCCGCGAGTCTCAATCTCGCTTGCGGCCTCTTCGAGTTGCTCATTCGACTGAACTTTGACGGTCATCAATATCTTGGTTACTTCATTTTTAACAGAGTCAAGCAACTGCCCAAACAATTCAAAGGCTTCGCGCTTGTACTCTTGCTTGGGTTGCTTTTGGGCGTATCCGCGCAAATGAATGCCCTGGCGCAAGTAGTCCAGAGAACTTAGATGATCACGCCAATGGGTATCAATACTTTGCAGCAAGACCATGCGCTCAAACTGGGTGAAATTCTCCAATCCAACCTGCTCAACCTTGGCACTGAACACAGCATCGGCGGCATGCGCCACCGTAGTGAGCAGGTCTTCCCCGGAAATGGCTTCCGCATCCTGAACTTGCTTTTGAAGGTTTAGATTGATCTGCCAGTCGTCACCCAATACTTTTTGAAGCGAAGCGATGTCCCACTGTTCTTCAACGGACTCATGCGGCACGTACTGGCGCACCAAATCATGGAAGCAACCCTCCCGCAACGAAGCAATCTGGGCTGTGAGGTCCTTGGCGTCCAAGATGGCATTTCGCTGCTGGTAGATCACTTTACGCTGATCGTTGGATACGTCATCGTACTCGAGCAGTTGCTTTCGCATGTCAAAGTTACGCGCCTCTACTTTGCGCTGCGCACTCTCAATGCTGCGGGTGACAATACCGGCCTCAATGGCTTCACCATCGGGCATCTTGAGGCGGTCCATGATGGCTTTCACGCGATCACCAGCGAATATGCGCATGAGCGAGTCGTCAAGGCTCAAGTAAAAGCGCGAGGAACCGGGGTCCCCTTGTCGGCCTGAACGTCCGCGCAACTGGTTGTCGATGCGCCGCGACTCATGTCGTTCGGTGGCGATGATCCGCAAGCCGCCCAATGCCTTGATCTTCTCGTGATCGGTTGCCCATTCCGAGCGAATTTGCTCGATTTTTTTCCGCTTGGCTGAATCGTCGAGTGTCTGATCTTCTTCAATCAACTCAATTGCTTTACCAATGCTTCCACCGAGAACGATGTCGGTTCCCCGGCCAGCCATGTTGGTGGCAATAGTGATCATTTTGCCTCGACCGGCCTGCGCAACGATTTCTGCCTCGCGTGCATGCTGCTTGGCGTTCAGCACTTGGTGAGGAAGCTTTTCCTTGTTGAGCAATTCAGAAATGACTTCAGAATTTTCAATGGAAGTCGTACCCACTAACACGGGCTGACCACGCTCATAGCATTCACGAATATCCTGAATCGCGGCTGCATATTTCTCGCGTGTGGTTTTGTATATTCTGTCGAGTTGATCTTCGCGGCGACTGACGCGGTTTGGCGGAATGACGATGGTCTCAAGGCCATAAATCTCCTGAAACTCATAGGCTTCAGTGTCTGCCGTCCCTGTCATACCAGCCAGTTTGGCATACAAGCGGAAGTAGTTCTGGAAGGTTATGGACGCAAGTGTCTGATTCTCGGCCTGTATCGCTACGCCTTCTTTGGCCTCTACTGCCTGGTGTAGACCATCACTCCAGCGGCGACCTGTCATAAGCCGACCAGTGAACTCATCCACAATGACGATCTCACCTTGCTGAACAACATAGTGTTGATCACGGTGATACAGGTTGTTGGCCCGCAGCGCAGCATAGAGATGGTGCATGAGGGTGATATTTGCCGGGTCATAGAGCGAAGCACCGGCTGGTATCAGCCCCATCTCTGCGAATATCCGTTCTGCGCTTTCGTGGCCCTGCTCTGTCAGGAAAACTTGGTGACTTTTCTCATCCAGTGTGAAATCGCCTGGTTTGGTGACGCCTTCCCCGGTTCGGGGGTCGGCTTCGCCTTCTTGGCGTTGAAGCTTCGGCGCCGCCTTGTTGATCGCCAGATACATGTCCGTGTGGTCTTCAGCCTGGCCACTGATGATCAGTGGCGTGCGCGCCTCGTCAATCAAGATGGAGTCCACTTCGTCCACGATGGCGTAGTTCAATCCGCGTTGAACGCGGTCTGCGGACTCGTACACCATGTTGTCACGCAGGTAGTCAAATCCGAACTCGTTATTGGTTCCGTATGTAATATCTGATCGGTAGGCGGCCTGCTTCTCTTCGCGGGGCATTTGTGGCAGGTTGACGCCAACAGTCAGGCCCAGAAAGTTGTAAAGTCGTCCCATCCACTTGGCGTCGCGGCTCGCCAAGTAGTCGTTCACGGTAACAACATGAACGCCATTGCCGGTAAGTGCGTTCAGGTAAACGGCCAGCGTTGCCGTCAAGGTCTTTCCTTCGCCTGTTCCCATTTCAGAAATTTTGCCGTAATGTAACGACATTCCGCCCAACAGTTGGACGTCAAAATGCCTCATCTTCATGACGCGTTTGGAGCCCTCCCGGACTACTGCGAAGGCTTCGGGGATCAGGGAGTCGAGTGACGCACCTTTTGCAACGCGGTCTTTGAACTCTTGGGTCTTGGCACGCAATGCGTCGTCCGTCAACAATTCAAATTGTGCCTCCAGCGCATTAATTTGCGTAACGCCGGAGCGGTACTGCTTGAGCAAGCGGTCATTGCGACTGCCGAAAATTTTAGTAAGAATGTTGATGGCCATGAATGCAAGACTGGCCTGCACCCACTATGGGCAGCAGAACAGC
>Ga0116177_10004105_pt1 | contig 10611 bp, 6 predicted proteins | sample AD_STIC10_MetaG_FD_89750 | JGI IMG/M metagenome (GOLD analysis project Ga0116177, IMG submission 89750) | Active sludge microbial communities of municipal wastewater-treating anaerobic digesters from USA - AD_STIC10_MetaG | ecosystem: Engineered > Bioreactor > Anaerobic > Digestate | place: USA...
AGGCATCCCTCAAGCAGATTTTGGGACTTACTGTCCTGTTTCTCCTGTTTCTGCTGCTGGATCTTGAATGTTATGCCAAAATCTTGAAAGCCCTGCGCATCAGCCTGCCTTTCCTGGCTGGTTATTGGGTCTTTGCCACTCTCTTTGGCACAGGTTTTTTGGAGATGCTGCTGTTCACGGCAAAGATAGTGTTCTTCATCGTGGTCACCGTGTATGTTTTTGGAAATCTATCGCTGCGCCGAGTCCTGCACGATACCCGCTGTTTGCGTAAAACTGGCTGGGGCAGCCGCTTGGTGCACTTCAGCCTTGCCACAGCCTTGTTTCTGAGGGCTTACCTGCATCGGTTTGCCGCCTCGGGGATCCGTTCCGCCGACAATATCGGCAATGTGTTCGACAGGTTGGTCGCGGTCGGAAAAGAGGTTGCGGGCAATTCGGATGTGATCGAGGCTCAGATCAGGAAAATCCATAGCGGCAGTGGGGATATCGCCCAGGTCTCCGGATCCAATCTGATCGCCTTGTGCCTGCTTTGCTGCATGATCCTGATCCTGTCTTTGTGAGAAATTAATGGCCAGATATCTGCTGCGGGTGATGTATGACGGCCTGGCCTTCCGGGGATGGCAGGTGCAATGTGCGGGTAGAAGCATCCAGGGAGACCTGATTGCGGCTTTCAGGCAGTTGGGGATCAGGCATCCAGGCCTGACCGGTTCCGGCCGCACAGACGCGGGAGTGCATGCCCTGGCTCACTACGCTCACTTTGACTATCAAGGCAAAATGACGCCCCTGCAATTGCAACTGGCATTGAATACCAAGCTGCGGGACGATCTTCTGGTTACGGGCGTCTGGCCTGTGCCGCAGGATTTCCACGCCCGCTACAGTGCCATGGCGCGCAGCTACATCTATCTGCTGGCCAGGGAGAAAACACCCCTGAACAGGCTTTTTACCGGCTTCATGCCGCGCAGCAAATTCAGCCTGGAATCTTTGCAAACACTCGCGGAACACTTGTTGGGGAGTCACGATTTCAGCTCGCTGAGCAGGGACAATCCATTGGTACCAAACCACATCTGCACGCTCTCCAGACTGGATATTTACGAGTGGAGGGATTTGGTTCGCTTCGACATCACCGCGGACAGGTTTCTGCACAACATGGTCAGAAGGATTGTGGGCACCCTGGTGAATCTTTCCCATTTTGACCTTGGCCCTCAGGAACTGCTGAATATCCTGGCAGAAAAGAACCCCAGGCAGCGCCTGGTGGTGACCGCCCCAGCCCAGGGCCTGTACCTGAGCGGGGTGCGGTATCCCAATTTGCAACTTGACGAAACACCTTTGCCCTGAGACATGGCATTGCATGAGGTTTTGATATGAACTACAAGATTCCGCGCGGGACTTACGATATCCTGCCTTCCCAGAGCCACGACTGGCACAAGGTCATCTCTGAGTTTCGCCAACTGGCTGCGGCCTGCGGCTATGAGGAGATCACCACTCCGGTCTTTGAACAGGCCCAGCTCTTTGAAAGAAGCTCCGGAGAGACTTCGGATGTGGTGAAAAAGGAAATGTACCGCTTTACAGACCAAAAAGGGCGCGAGTTTGCCCTCCGCCCGGAGGGAACCGCCCCGGTGGCGCGCAGCTATCTGGAAAACCGGCTGGACATCGGCGCAGCCCACTCCAAGCTCTATTACGTTGGCCCGATGTTCCGCTACGACCGCCCCCAGGCGGGACGCTACCGTCAGTTTTACCAATATGGCATCGAATTCATCGGCAGCGACCATCCCTATTTTGACGCGGAAGTGATCTCCATCCTGTGGAACTACCTTTCGGCTCTGGGAATCAAAAGGATGCGCCTGGAACTGAATAGCGTGGGATGCCCGGAGTGTTCTAAGGCTTACGACCAGGCTTTGCAGGATTACTTTGCTCCCCATCTGAGCGAGCTCTGCCCGGACTGCCAGATTCGCCACAGCCAAAAACCGCGCCGGCTCTTGGATTGCAAGGTGAAGACATGCAAGCAGATTGCCCAGGGCGCGCCCTCGCAACTTGACTATCTGGATGAGCCCTGCAAGGAGCATTTTGCCTCTGTGCAGGACTTCCTAGCCCGGATGAACATTCCCTTCGTGATCAACCCCAGGATCGTGCGGGGTTTGGATTATTACACCAACACCGCCTTTGAGGTGGTCTATGAAGGATTGGGCGCCCAAAACTCCCTGGCGGGCGGAGGACGCTACAATGGCCTCCTGGAACAGATTGGCGGCAAGAATATCCCGGCCATCGGCTTCGCTGGAGGATTCGAACGCCTGTTGCTGGCCTTGCGCGAAGAACAGATTGACCTTGGTGCCAGACCTGTTGCGGACGCCTATCTCATCACCCTGGGGCCTGCGGCTCAGCAACTGGCATTGCCTCTGCTCAACCAGCTCCGCCTGGGTGGCATCTGGGTGGAATACGATCCCACCAAGAATTCGTTCAAAGCCCAGTTGAAGGCAGCCAACAACTGCCAGGCGCGTTTCGCGCTGATAATTGGCGAAGACGAGGCTGCGGCAGGCAAAGCATTGCTCAAAGACCTGCAGAGCGGAGAACAACGCCTGCTGGAGCTGGACGCGAACAGCCAGTTCATCGAGGCCCTCAAGCGCAGCTGATATAGAGAAACACATCCTGCCCCTTGCCGGGCAATTTGCAGGCAAAAAAGCGGACCCCGCGGCGTTCCCAGCCACAGGGTCCGAAACATACCCGGTCCAGCCAGTGGATTCTCGGGTTTAGATATACTTGTCGATCTTGCCTTCGATCAGTTTCCTGATCTCGTTCATGCGGGCTTCTGATTCTGCTTCATAGCGGGTGACCAGCACGGGCGTGGTATTGGAAGCTCTCACCAGTCCCCATCCATCGCTGAAGGTGATCCTGGCTCCATCGATGTCGTTCACATCGTAGCCCTCTGCCTTGAATTCGGCGCAGACCTTGGCCACAACGTCAAACTTCCTTTCATCCGCGCACTTGATGTGCAGCTCAGGAGTGTTATACATCTTGGGCTGGTCAGCCAGATAAGTGCTGACCGGCGCGTCAGTCTGTGAAACGATCTCGATCATCCTGCATCCTGCGTAGATGGCATCGTCAAAGCCCAGATAGCGGTCTGCCATAAACACGTGTCCGCTCATTTCGCCCGCGAATTCCACCCCGATTTCCTTCATCTTCATCTTGATGTTGGCATGGCCGGTCTTATACATCATCGGCACGCCGCCATGTTTGCGGATGTCGTCAAAGAGGTTCTTGGAGCATTTCACATCGGCGATGACCGTCTTGCCGGGATTCTTTTTCAGATAGTCACGGGCCAGGATGTTCAGGATCTGATCCCCAAACAGCATCTTGCCTTTCTCGTCCACCACTCCGATGCGGTCGGCGTCTCCATCCAGGCCAATCCCCAGTTCATATTCCGCCGCGACCACGGCGCGGGAGAGGTCTGTCATGTTTTTCTCCACGGTGGGATCGGGGTGATGGTTGGGGAAGTTTCCATCCGGATCGCAGTACATCTCGATCACTTCGCAACCGAGGCGCAGCAGGATTTCCGGCAGATAAGGCCCTCCCATGCCGTTGCCGCCATCCACGATCACTTTCACGGGGCGTTCCAGATGGATGTTTTGGATGATGTATTCGATGTAGGCGTCGTTGATGGTATCATCTTTGCTGTAGTGGCCTTCGCCGGTCATGAAATCCTCCGCCTGGATGATCCGCAACACTTTTTGCAGCTCTTCGGCATACACGGAGCCCAGTCCCAGATTCAGCTTGCAGCCGTTGTATTGGGAAGGGTTGTGGCTCGCGGTTATCATCGCGCCGCCGTCCATTTTCAGTTTCCAGATCGAGAAATAGAGCACCGGAGTGGCCACGATGCCAATATCGGTCACATCGCAACCTGTTTCCAGCGCGCCTTTCACAAAGGCAGCCTTCAGATCCGGTGTGGTGAGGCGGGCGTCTCCGCCCAGGGCGATGGTGCTCAGCCCTTTGCGGCGCAGATAGCTGCCAAATCCTTTGCCTATAAGGTAGTAGGATTCTTCATTCAGCTCTTCGCCCACGATGCCGCGGATGTCATACTGTCTAAAAACCTGTGCTTTTATCATGTCTATACCTCTTGTGGTTGTAATTCTAAAATATCTTTGAGCAGGGGAAGCGCCTTTTGCAACGCCCTGGCGCGGTGGGAGATGGCGTTCTTTTGCCTGTCGTCCAGCTCGGCATAGCTGAGTTCGCCATGCTCCGGGATAAATATCGAGTCGTAGCCAAAGCCATTTTCCCCACGTTCGCTTGTGGCGATCGAGCCTGGCATAACGCCTTCCAGGCAGGCGATCACGCCGTCCGGGGCAGCCAATGCGACGCAGGTGCGAAACTCCGCCCGCCGGTCGCTTACGCCCTGCATCAGACGCAAGACCTTTTCACGATTATCAGCGTAACTGCAGTGATCTCCGGCATAACGGGCGGCGAAGATGCCTGGTTCGCCGTTCAGCGCCCGGATAAAGAGCCCGGTGTCGTCTGCCAGACAGAGCAATCCTGTGTGGGAAGCGCCTTCCAGGGCTTTTTTCATGGCATTGCCAGCCAGGCTGTCCTGATCCTCCTCCGTGGGCTTCAGCTCGGGGAAGTCCCTCAGAGAATGGAGTTCCACCCTGAGGTCGCCCAGCAGGTCGCGAATCTCGCCAATCTTGTCCGGGTTGTGGGATGCGATCAGCAGTGCCGGCATTCAGCTTCTTTTACCAAGCCATTTCTTGATGCGCTGCAAGACGTTTTTGTCCAAAAACTTCTCCGCGTTGGCGGTGATCTTTTGCATGATCTGCAGGATGTTGCCTTCACCGCTCCAATTGTCTTCCAACACCTTCTGGTCGGTATCGTTGAGGACCATGTTCAGCCCCATCACCAGCAGCACCATGTCATCCACATGTCCCAGGATGGGGATGAAATCCGGGATGATGTCGATGGGCATCATCATGTAGGCGATTATGCCGCCCATCATCAGCTTGCGCTTGGTGGGAACGCGTTTGTCCAGGGCCAGGCGGGTGACCAGCACAAAGAAGTCAGGCAGCAAAAAGAGATACTCGCTCAGCGCGCTGCCTGTCTTTCCTGTTTTCTCGCTTGCCCAGCGTTTGGCTTTCTGCCTCAGTTTCTCATAATACTGCATTTTTTTGTCATCCATATCCAGGATCCGGTCTTTGACTTTCTCCTGCTCAGCTTCAGGGATTTCCCTGCCTTCAAAAATATCGTCTTTCATAAGCACCTCTGAAACCCATTAATTCAGGGCTGGATTTTTCGGTCAATCTTTTTGTCTGAATCCTGTGCCCCAGCCTCCTCTCCCGTTTGGCTATCATTTTGGGCTGCAAGGTGTTAGCCTCTCATCCTTAGGTCATCCTTATAAATTATAAGGTTGACCTACGGATGACTAACGCCAGAGGGCGGTATGCAAATGAGGCCCATCCTCCTCCATAATATATAGGTGCTACGATCACGCCGTGGAAAGGTGAAATGGTGAAAAAAGTTATACAGATGTAATAATGCAAGCGAAATAGTATAACAGCTTTGGCAGCCCGATTCCAAAAAAGGCTGTGCCTATCGCCTTGATTTGTAGGGGTCTTGCGTTAGTTGGGAAAAAAGCAGCCCGATCCTTTCAGACCGGGCTGTATGTATATCTGATTGCAGTTGATCAGCGAATTGCCGCCATGGCCGCAGCCAGTCTGGCGATTGGCACACGGTAGGGGGAGCAGCTCACGTAGTCCATTCCCACCCGGTGGCAGAATTCCACAGAGTTCGGCTCGCCGCCGTGCTCGCCGCAGATGCCGACCTTGAGGTCAGGTCTGGTCTGGCGTCCGCGTTCGGTGCCTATCTTCACCAACTGTCCCACGCCTTCCTGATCCAGAATCTGGAAGGGGTCGTGTTTGAGCAGGTTCTTTGCCAGATAGACCGGCAGGAAGACACCCGCGTCGTCGCGGGAATATCCAAAGCTCATTTGGGTGAGGTCGTTGGTGCCGAAGCTGAAGAACTCGGCTTTCTGGGCGACCTTATCGGCCGTCAGCGCGGCGCGGGGGATTTCGATCATTGTTCCCACAAGGTATTTCACCCTGGTTCCCTTCTCGGCGAAGACCTTTTCCGCGGTCTCGCGGATGATCTTGTCCTGCATGTCAAATTCCGCCTGCGTTCCGATCAGCGGAACCATGATCTCGGGAAATACCTTCACGCCTTTGGCCTGGACGTTGAGGGCGGCCTCGATTATGGCGCGGGCCTGCATCTCGGTAATTTCGGGATAGGTATTGCCCAGGCGGCAGCCGCGGTGGCCAAGCATGGGGTTGATCTCATGCAGAGAGTTGACGCGGTCTTTCACCTTTTGCAGGGGCATGCCCAGTTCTTCGGCGATTTCTTTTTGCTGGTCTTCCTCTTGGGGGACAAACTCGTGCAGGGGCGGATCCAACAGGCGGATGGTGACAGGCAAGCCGTCCATCGCGGTGAAGATGCCTTCAAAATCGGCGCGCTGCATGGGGAGAAGCTTGGCCAGGCCTTTCCTGCGGCCTGCTTCGTCATCGGCGAGGATCATCTCACGCATGGATTTGATGCGGTCGCCTTCAAAGAACATGTGCTCGGTGCGGCAAAGGCCGATGCCCTTGGCGCCGAAATTGCGTGCCACGGTGGCGTCCTTGGGGGTGTCGGCGTTGGTGCGCACATACATTCTGGTGTATTTATCCGCCAGTTGCATAAGCTCGCCAAAGTCTCCGCTCAGTTCGGGATCCACGGTCTGGAGCTTGCCTTCGATAACCTGGCCGGTGCTGCCGTTGAGGGAGATCCAGTCGCCTTCCTTGTAAACGGTGTTTCCCACACTCATGGTGCGGTTTTTATAATCGATGTTGATCGAGCCGGCGCCGGAGACGCAGCATTTGCCCATGCCGCGCGCGACCACGGCCGCGTGGGAGGTCATGCCGCCGCGGGCGGTGAGGATGCCCTGGGCCACGTTCATGCCGCGCAGGTCTTCCGGAGAGGTTTCCAGACGGCAGAGCACGACTTTTTTGCCTTGGGCAGCCCAGGCTTCGGCGTCTTCGGCAAAGAACACGATTTGGCCGGTGGCTGCTCCCGGAGAGGCGGGCAGGCCTTTGGCGATCTCTTTTGCTTTGGCGAGGGCTTCGCCGGAGAAGACCGGATGCAGCAATTCATCGAGTTTGTTCGGCTCCATGCGCAGCAGAGCGGTCTTTTCATCGATCAGGCCTTCACGGACCATATCCATGGCCACCTTGACCATGGCAAATCCGGTGCGCTTGCCGTTGCGGGTCTGCAACATCCAGAGCTTGCCTTCCTGGATCGTAAATTCTACATCCTGCATGTCCTTGGTGTGGTTTTCCAATTTCTTTTGAGTGGCATACAGTTCCTGGTAAACATCGGGCATCGCCTCTTCCAGGGAGGGGAATTGAGCGGCTCTGACCTCTTCGGTCACTCCTGCCAGCGCAGCCCAACGCTGTGAACCGATCTTGGTGATCTGCTGCGGGGTGCGGATGCCGGCCACCACATCTTCGCCCTGGGCGTTGATGAGGTATTCGCCATTGAAAAGGTTCTCGCCAGTGGCCGCGTCGCGGGTGAAGGCGACTCCGGTGGCGCTGGATTCGCCCATGTTGCCAAAGACCATGGCTTGCACGTTCACCGCCGTGCCCCAGTCATCCGGAATGTCATTGAGCTGGCGGTAGAATACGGCGCGATCGTTGTTCCAGCTGTTGAACACGGCAAAGATGGAACCCCATAGTTGTTCCCAGGGGTCATCCGGGAAGTCGTGGCCGGTGTTGTCCTTCACGGCCTTTTTGAAACGGGTCACAAGCTCCTTGAGGTCAGCGGCGGTCAGTTCGAGGTCATTGGTCACCTTGCGCTCTATCTTCATTGCGTCGATGAGCACTTCAAAGGGATCATGTTCTTCTTTGCTGGCGGGCTTGAGGCCAAGCACCACATCGCCGTACATCTGCACGAAGCGGCGGTAGCTGTCCCACGCAAAGCGTTCGTTTCCGGTCTTTTTGATAATGCCTTGCACCGCCTGGTCGTTCATGCCCAGGTTCAGAATGGTGTCCATCATGCCCGGCATGGAAGCGCGGGAACCGGAACGCACGGAGAGCAGCAGGGGGTTCTCGTTTGAACCGAACTGCATGTGCATCAGGTTTTCCACATATTTGACCGCGGTTTGCACTTCCGCTTTAAGCAGTTCGCGCATCTTGTCTTCGCCCAACTTGGTATATTCGTTGCAGGCGTCTGTGGTGATCGTAAAGCCGGGGGGCACCGGAACGCCGATCAGGTTCATTTCGGCGAGGTTGGCGCCTTTTCCGCCCAGCAGGTTTTTCATCTCAGCTTTCCCTTCGGCACTACCGTTTCCGAAGAGGTAAACACGTTTAATATCAGGCATTTATCCTCCATTGCTGTATTTATTTTGGTTACTGTAACTAAGCTAAAAAAAGAGCTTTTCTGTCAATAGTAAAGTGGACAAATCCATCAAAAGTGGATGGTGGCAAGCATATACTTTGGCAGGGTTTTCTGCTTACCAGACCAATCCCAACGGTCATCAAAATAAATGAAGGCGCGGGAAATAGGTTTTTACTGATTGGATACGCAGGGGGGAACGAACGAAAAAAACGCTTTACAGATTTGAGAGCTCCGCCAAAGTGTCTATTCGAGAAGAAAGCATTATATTTATAAAGTATAAAGTGCTGTAAGGAAAAGCGATGAAAAAGTTACTTGTCCTGCTGTTTGTGCTTGTGCGCATTACAGCTGGCTGCCAAAGTGGATCTGAACACCGCGGACCTGGACGAACTGCTTCTGCTGCCCATAACTCAAAAGCAGGCGCAGGACATTCTGGAATACCGCGAACATGTCGCGATCTTTGGCAGTATCTATGATCTGCGCAAGATACCCTCGATCGACCAGAAAACTTTGCTTAAAATCAAGGATCTGGCGGTTGTCTCCCTCTATATTGAGGAAGATGATGTCGCTGCCCGGCGCGAGGAGATCAGAGACCTGATGGAACGCCTGGACAGCAATGAGGGCGGTTCCGAAGGGATGTCAGACGTTTGGGAAGACTACCTGATGACTCCCCATAATGTGAACAAGATGCATTTTGACGATCTGATCAGCCTTCCCAATGTATCCGGTGTGGATGCCGTGGGGATTCTGCGCCGCGTGGCTCAGGGGGATACGATCGCCGACACCCGTGACCTGCGGAACACTGTGGGGCTGTCTTACTATGGCTACACCAATCTCCGCAGTTATGTTTACTACAAGGAACCCCCGGTGAAAAACCGCCTGATGTGGGATGCTCAGATGCAGTATTACACCCGCTATCTTGACGAAGGTTCGGTGGATATGTATCTGGAGCCGTTCCTGTTGGACAATTATGGCACCAACATGAGCATCAATCATCGCAAAGACCTGACTTATTGGGGCTATTTCGATCTGGACAGGATCGATCCGGACATCCTGATCAAGTTGCGGGCACGCTATGGCAACCGCTACAAGATCGGTTGGATGCACTACAGCCCCAAAGGTGAAGCCAACCTGGAACAGAAAGATATGGACGAGATCATTGCCGATTCCAAGTTCTATGCCGGTTATGAGAACAATGAAATGCCGCTGTTGAACAATACCAAGCTCAAAGCCTATCTGGGGCATTATCGCGTGACCTACGGTGAGGGCTTGGTGATGGAAAACAGCGATTTCTATAGCGCCCGCAAGACAGGATATGGCTTCAGCAAAAGGATTCTGGGTATCACTCCGGATCTTTCCCGCACTCAGGAATATGCCCTGCGTGGAGGTGCCCTGGAGATTGCCAATCCCTATTTCCATGTGTCGGGTTGGCTGTCACAGGACAACAAGGATGCCGTGGTCTATCTGAGGCCGGATGGCAGCTATGCCCTCACCGATAAATACCAAAACGATATTCTTATCGATGAGGAGGGAAAGCACTACTTTCTCGACGATATCGATAACGATGGAGAGAATGACCAAATCTACACATACGAGGACGGAACGCCAGTCCAGGGCAAGCGCAAGGTCTTTTCCTACGTGGTGCCGACAATCCGCTTTGACAACAACGAGCTGCGCCAGGCTGAGGCCTACTTCAACTCTGAACTGCAAAGCGGAACCCCTTACGACAACAGTTACATCAATCTCGGCTATAGAAAGGATGCGCTCAAAGAAAGGCTGGTGGGAACGCATCTGCAGGTCAACCCCTTCATCGGCACCAAGCTTGGTTTCACCACCTACACCGCGTTTTACGACGACGCATATTTTGCGGTGCCGGACTGGAACGGTCTGAAGTATGTGTTGCTGCGGGATTACAGTTATTACGGAGAGTCGGACTACAAGATGATGAACTCCGAGGTCGCGGGGCTTTACAGCACGCTCACCGACAATTACGCCCGTAATTTCCGCCGTGTGATTGGTTTCGATGCCCAGACAGTTTTAGGCAACACCTCGATTCAGGGAGAGTATGCCGAACTTACTGTGGATGGCAAGGATACAGTGCTGACAGATGATCCCAAAGCCTATTTGATCAGCGCTTACACTCAGTGGTCGAACCTTTACTTTTTGACCCTTTACCGAAATTACGACATCGGCTTTGACAATCCCTACAGCAACGCC
>Ga0116177_10004107_pt1 | contig 10610 bp, 8 predicted proteins | sample AD_STIC10_MetaG_FD_89750 | JGI IMG/M metagenome (GOLD analysis project Ga0116177, IMG submission 89750) | Active sludge microbial communities of municipal wastewater-treating anaerobic digesters from USA - AD_STIC10_MetaG | ecosystem: Engineered > Bioreactor > Anaerobic > Digestate | place: USA...
ACCCACGCCGACATCACACCGGGGGAGTACACGCAGCTCACCGGTCGGGCCGGGCGCCGCGGCATCGACGTCGAGGGTCACGCAGTGGTGCTCTGGCAAGCGGGGATGGACCCCAGGGCGGTCGCAGGGCTGGCGTCCAGACGCACCTATCCACTCAGGTCGTCGTTCTCGCCGACCTACAACATGGCGGTCAACCTTGTGGGACGCGTGGGACGCGACCGGGCGCGGGGACTGCTCGAGATGAGTTTCGCGCAATTCCAGACCGACCGTTCCGTCGTGGCGAGCGCGCGGTCGCAGTCGCGCAACGAGCGCGTGATCGCCGACTATCTGGCGTCCGCAGCGTGCCACCTCGGTGACTTCGCCGAGTATGCGCGGCTGCGGGAGGAGGTCAGGTCACTCGAGGCGGAGGCCGCGCGCCTGCGCAGGGCCGACCGGCGCGCTGAGTCGTTGCAGGCGCTCCTGGTGCTCGAGCCGGGCGACGTGATCGAGGTCCCGGGCGGACGCAACGCCGGGTGGGCGGCCGTCGTCGATCCGGGTCGGGGACGCGACCGCGAACCCCATCCCCTCGTCGTCACGGATGCACGCCAGTTCGTCCGTCTCACCCTCGCTGACTTCCCCACCCCCACCCGGGTGGTGGGCAAGGTACGGATCCCGAGGAAGTTCGACCCTCGTGACGCCGCGGCCCGGCGGAACCTTGCGGCGTCGTTCCTCGCCAAGCTCGAGACCCTCGACGTGCAGTCGGAGAGAGGCCGGGGCCCAGCCCGGGACGCGGAACTGTCGGCGCGAATCGAGGAGCTGCGGGCCGAGATCCGGTCGCACCCCTGCCACGGGTGCGCGGATCGTGAGAGCCATGCCCGCTTTGCCGAGAGGGCCATGCTGCTGGAACGTGAGAACAAGCAGGCTGACGAGCGGGCCGAAGCTCGGACGAACACGATCGCCCGACGGTTCGACCGGATCTGCGCCGTGCTGGAGTCGCTGGGTTACCTCGCTGACGACGAGGTGACGCCCGAAGGCCGGGTGCTCTCGCGGATCTATTCCGCGCTCGATCTCGTCACCGCTGAGTGCATCCGCGACGGCGTGTTCGACGAACTGGATGTGCCGCAGCTCGCCGCCGTTCTCTCCAGCCTCGTCTACGAGTCACGGATGCGTGACGCCCGCCCCGCTCGCATGCCCGACCGGGCCAGCGAAGTGGCGCAGTCGCAGGTGCGCAAGAAATGGCGTGACGTCAGCCTGGTGGAGCGGGATTTCAAGGTCGAGCGTGGTCCCGATCCCGACATCGGTTTTGCGGAGGCGGCGTACGGGTGGGCGTCCGGACGGCCGTTGGCGGCAGTCCTGGGCGAGTCCGGGCTGCCGGCAGGTGACTTCGTCAGGTGGGTGAGACAGGTGATCGACTGCGCCGGCCAGGTGGCGGACGCGGCGGGCCCTGGGGACCTGCGCCGTCGCTGCCGGGAGGTCGTGACGGCGATGCGGCGGGGCGTCGTCGCCTACGACCCCGACGAGGACTGATCCCGTCTCGGGAAGCGGGGTGACTAGTAGGCCAGCGACACCGTGGACATCGCGAAGTCGGGCACCCTCATGGGAGGCATCCGGGTCTTCGTGAACCAGTCGTTCCACTCGCGGCACAGCACGACCTCGCTGCGTCCGAACTCGGACGCCCTCCGCAACAGGTCGACCGGTGACTCGTTCCAGCGGAAGTTGTTCACCATGCCGACGACCTCGCCGTCCTCGACGAGGTAGACGCCGTCGCGGGTGAGGCCGGTCAGAAGCAGGGTCTGCGGATCGACCTCGCGGATGTACCAGAGGCACGTCAGCAGCAAACCGCGCTTCGTCGACGCCACCATCTCGTCGATGGACGCGTCACCGCCCGCGTCGCAGAGCAGGTTGTCGGTCGGGAAGGGCAGCGAGCCCGACCCGCCCGACTTCGCCCATTCGGCCCTGGTCTCAACCAGCGAGGCCAGGCGTCCCTCGGTGATCCAGTCGACGCGTCCGACGTCGAGGCCGTTGTCGAACACCGAACTCAGGCCCGGTTCGCTGCTCGCCACGACCGCGAAGGGTGCGCTCGGCAGGGTGGGCTCGGAAGGATCGCTCCAGAGGTTGACGGGAAGGCGGGACAGTACCTCGCCGACTCTCGTCTGCCCGACGGTGGGGCCGGCGTAGACGTTGCGTCCTTCGCGGGCGTCGCGTCCGTTCATGGTCCAGTAGGCGTAGATCATCAGGTCGGCGACCGCAGACGGGGGCAGGATCGTCTCGTAGGGTCCGGCAGGAAGCTCGAGCCGCGTCTCGCACCAACCCAGGCGTTTCACCACCTCGGCGTGGACCTCGTCGAGGTCGACGTCCGTGAAGTCCTGCGTCGCGCGCCCGACCCAGGCCGAGCCGATCATGTCGGGGTGTTTGGCGTTGAGTTCCAGCGTCCCGCCGCGGTTCACGGAGCGGCGGCGCACCCCGGTGGACGTCGCGAGCCAGGTCGTGGTTGCCACGTGCTCGGCGAATCCGAACAGGAGGTGGTCAGCCGCACGCGCGGCGTCGAACGCGCGTCCCAGACCGGACGCGACGTCGGCGAGGACTTCGATGGACGTCGGCTCGGGACCGGCTGTGTAGTCGGCGTCCACCACGGCCCCGACCAGGTCGACGGGGTCTTCACCGGGCACGGACGCGGACGCCAACTCGGATGCCCGCCGTACCAGGTCGGCCAGATCGGACGCCTGGGTCACGGGCCCGCTGAGGCATCCGGTGGCGATGCCACCCTCGACGTCGGCCAGCGCGATGACGCTGGCGCTGCGGGCGTGCATCTGGCCATTGGTGGTCAGCGCGTTGTTGGCCCAGCGCAGGTTCGCCTGGGTCGAGTCATGGACGATGACCACCGTTCCATGCCCTGACGCCCCGGCGAGCGCCTCGTCGATCCACGTCGTGACAGACATCAGCGTCCACCCTCCTGATCGGTGTTCAACACGTTCACCTGACGGAACAGGGCCGTCGGCGCGCCGTGGCTCACGGCCGCTACCTGGCCCGGCTGCCCCTTGCCGCAGTTGAAGGCGCCGTGCAGCAACCACGTGGACGCACCGCCCACCGCCTCCATCGACCCCCAGAAGTCGGTGGTCGTCGCCTGATAGGCAGCGTCCTTGACCTGCCCGGCCAATCGGCCGTTCTTGATGCGATAGAACCGCTGCCCCGTGAACTGGAAGTTGTACCGCTGCATGTCGATCGACCACGACTTGTCGCCCACGACATAGAGGCCGTCGTCCACGGCTCCGATCAGGTCGTCAACCGTCGTCGGCTCGGAGGACGCCCGCAATGACACGTTGGGCATCCGCTGCAAGGGGATGTGCCCGGCGGAGTCGGCGAAGGCGCACCCGTTGGAGCGTCCGAATCCCTTCTCCTGCGCCATCTGGCGGTTGAGCTGGTAGCCGACGAGGGTGCCCTCGCGGATGATGTCGAAGCTCTGCGCCGCGACACCCTCGTCATCCCAACCGACCGTTGACAGGCCGTGCTCGGTGACGCGGTCGCCGGTGACGTTCATGACCGGGGAGCCGTAGGCGAGCGAACCGAGCTTGTCGAAGGTGGCGAACGATGTGCCCGCGTAGGCCGCCTCGTAGCCGAGGGCGCGATCGAGTTCCGTGCCGTGGGCGACGGACTCGTGGATGGTGAGCCACAGGTTGGTCGGGGAGATCACGAGGTCCTTGCGTCCGGGTTCGACACCGGGGGCGGCCACGAGTTCGGCCAGATGTGTGCCCAACTCGGCGACCTCGGCGTCGTAGTCCCACCCCTCGCCGGTGAGGTGCTCCCAGCCACGTCCGACCGGCGGCGCGACCGTTCGCATGGTGAAGAAGCCGTCATCGGTGACCGCGACGGCCTCGACGTCGGCCTGGATGCGCACGCGCTGTTGCGACGTCTGCGTCCCTTCGAGGTTCGCGAAGAACTTGTTCTCCTGGACGTACATGCACGCGACCGAGGTGTGCTCGACGCCCGACTGGCGCTTGAGGGCGTCCGAGAGTTGGACGAGGCGTCCGACACGATCGGACTCGGGGACGTCGAAGGGATTGGTGGTGTACGAGCTCACCCACTCACCCGTGTGGACCGGTTCGGGAGCCAGTTCGACGGGACGCGGATTCAGGGGCGCGGACACTTTCGCGATGAGGACCGCCTGGGCGGCGAGGTCGGCGGCAGCCTGGGTCGTGAGTGTGATGCCCGCCGCGAATCCCCACGAACCGTCGTGCACGACGCGGACGCTGATGCCGAGGTCGGTATCGTCCGAACTCGATTCCAGTCGTGAGTCGCGAACGTCCCTGCGTCCGGTCAGGTGGCGTTCAATTCGGACGTCGGCGTGGGACGCACCCAGCTCTCGCGCACGCGAGAGCGCCGCGTCTGCCAGAGCCGCGAGTGGTAGTCCGGTGAAGGTCTCGTCAAGCATGGGACCCACTCTAGGACGCCCCGCTGACAAAACTGGTGTGGCCCCGAGTCGGTCCAGGGTCGGTCCTCTCCCGCGCGCATGGACGCCACGAGGGCCGCAGGCGCCCGCTCGTAGGCTGGGCCCATGGCTGTTGCGATCCGTGTCATCCCTTGTCTGGACGTCCACGACGGCCGGGTCGTCAAGGGCGTCAACTTCACCAATCTCCGGGACGCCGGCGACCCCGTCGAACTCGCCCGTCGTTACGGTGACTCCGGCGCCGACGAGATCACGTTCCTCGACATCTCGGCGTCCTCGCAGGGGCGGGCCACGACGCGTGACATGGTTCAGCGCTGCGCCGAGACCGTCTTCATCCCCCTCACCGTGGGCGGGGGGGTCGCCTCGGTGGAGGACGTCGACGCGCTCCTCCGACACGGTGCCGACAAGATCGGCATCAACACCGGTGCGATCCGGCGTCCGGGTGTGATCGACGAGATCGCGACGCGGTTCGGCAACCAGGTGCTCGTCCTGAGCCTGGACGCACGGCGTGAGCCGGGCCAACCGTCCGGGTTCGGCGTGACCACCCACGGTGGACGCACGTCCGCCGGGCTCGATGCCATCGCGTGGGTGCGCGAGGCCGCCGACCGGGGGGCCGGAGAAGTCCTTTTGAACTCCATGGACGCGGACGGCACGACGAACGGATTCGACATCGAGATGATCCGGGCGGTGCGTGAGGCCGTCGACATCCCGCTCATCGCGTCCGGGGGAGCAGGTACCGTCGACCATTTCGTCGACGCCGCCCGAGCAGGCGCAGACGCTGTGCTGGCCGCCAGCGTCTTCCACTACGAGACCCTCACGATTGCCGCCGTCAAGCAAGGGCTACGCGACGCAGGTTTTGAGATCCGCTGACTCGCGCCAGTTCGCTCAGGTGTGAGGTAAGCCAAACCTACCCCCCTGATTGAGCGTTCAAGCGCGGCGTTATAGTTGAGTATCAAACTACGCAAGAGTCGCCCCCGCGACCTTCCCTGAAAGGTGCACTCCCTCATGAGCGCCAAACCCGCCAAGATTGTTGGCATTCTCTCCATCGTCGCCGGACTCATCATGCTGATCGCCGGTGCCGTCACCTGGGCCACGGTCACCGCCGAGCTCAAGGACGAGCGCATCACGGTCGCCGCCGATGCCGCGAACTTTGCCGGCAAGCCGGTTGCAGGCCCCCTCACCGCCTTCGCGCAGGCCGAGATCATCAAGAAGCACGCCCTGCACAATGAGGAGGTCCCCGAACTCAACGGCAAGACCTACTCCGAGCTCGGCGCCATCGCCCGCCAGGCGACCACCGACGGCAACACGACCCTCGCCGATGCCGCGACAGCCATGCGTACCACCGCCATGACCGGCTCCTTCCTCCGCGCCTCGCTGTTCACCTCTGTGGTGTCCTACGGCGTCGCCGCCCTCGTCATGGGCCTCGGCATCCTGTTCGGGCTCATCGGCTGGGCCCTGATGAACCTCGCCACCGTGCGCGCAACCAAGGACTCGGTCCTCTAGGACAGATTGCAGGCGCAGCCCTTCGGCTGCTCTGGTCCATGTCACAACCGGTGGCCGCTCCCTCCACGGGGGCGGCCACTCTCGTTCCCATGAGTCGAGGCGTCCACATCGCGAGACCTCGCGTCCATGCCTTGACGTCACCCGCTGCGTGCGCCACTCTGGGCCCATGTTCTTCCAGCTTCTCGTAGTTGCCTAGCGCTCCGACTCACGTCGAAGCGCTCCCTCGTTTGCCTGCCGGCGGCGGGGGTTTTTTGTTGAATGGAACCGGCACGCCAGCAGCACCGCACCACCCGCATCGCCCACCACTTCCGAAGGGATCCGAGATGGCCCAGAGCACCTCAACCGCCACCACGATGACCGGCGCCCAGCTGCTGGTCGCGTCGCTGGAGCAGGTCGGTGTCGACGTCGTCTTCGGCATCCCCGGCGGCGCGATCCTTCCCGCCTACGACCCGCTCTACGACTCCAGAGTGCGTCACATCCTCGTGCGCCATGAGCAGGGTGCCGGGCACGCGGCCGAGGGGTACGCCGTGGCAACCGGACGCGTGGGCGTCTGCATCGCCACCTCGGGCCCCGGAGCGACCAACCTCGTGACGCCCCTGGGGGACGCCTACATGGACTCGGTGCCCATGGTGGCCATCACGGGCCAGGTGAACTCGGCATTCATCGGCACGGACGCCTTCCAGGAGGCTGACATCCGCGGCATCACGATGCCGATCACGAAGCACAACTTCCTCGTCACGCACACCGAGGACATCCCGCTGGCCATCAAGCAGGCCTTCCACATCGCTAGCACCGGACGTCCGGGGCCCGTGCTCGTCGACATCGCCAAGGACGCCCTCGTCAATTCCGCGCCCTTCATCTGGCCCGACGATGTCGGCCTTCCCGGTTACCGGCCCAATGTGCACCCGCACATCAAGCAGATCCGTGAGGCCGCCAAGCTCATCGCCGATTCATCGCGTCCCGTGCTCTACATCGGTGGCGGCGTGGTGAAGGCGCGGGCGTGGGACGAACTGGCGTCTTTCGTCGAATACACCGGCATTCCCGTGGTCACGACGTTGATGGCCCGGGGCGTCTTCCCCGATTCCGACGAACTGAACATGGGCATGCCCGGGATGCACGGCACGGTCGCGGCGGTCGGTGCCCTGCAGAAGTCCGACCTGCTCATCGCGATCGGCACTCGTTTTGACGACCGGGTCACGGGCAGACTCGAGTCGTTCGCACCCGAGGCCAAGGTGATCCACGCCGACATCGACCCGGCCGAGATCAGCAAGAACCGTCGCGCCGACCTTCCCGTCGTGGGCGACGCGAAGGAGGTTCTGGTCGAACTCCTCGAAGCCATGAAGCGCGTCGAGATGAACGACATCACCGCCTGGCACGCCTACCTGGTGATGCTCAAGCGTCGCTACCCGACGGGCTATGACGAGCCGGACGACGGCACCCTGTCGCCGCAGTACGTGATCAAGCGGATCGGCGAGATCGCCGGTCCGGACACGATCTTCGCCGCGGGCGTCGGTCAGCACCAGATGTGGTCGGCGCATTTCCTGCCGCACGAACGTCCGGGGAAGTGGTTGAACTCAGGTGGGGCAGGGACGATGGGTTACTGCGTCCCTGCCGCCATGGGTGCAAAGGTCGGCGCTCCCGACCAGGTGGTGTGGGGGATCGACGGCGACGGCTGCTTCCAGATGACCAATCAGGAATTGGTCACGTGCGCATTGAACGACATCCCGATCAAGATCGCGATCATCAACAACGGCGTGCTCGGCATGGTGCGTCAATGGCAGACCCTCTTCTACGGCGAGCGCTATTCGAACACCGACCTGCACTCGAGCCGCATTCCCGACTTCCCCAAACTGGCTGAGGCCATGGGGTGCGTCGGGCTGCGCGCCGAGACGATGGACGAGGTCGACGACGTGATCAACCAGGCCATGGCGATCAACGATCGCCCGGTGGTGGTCGAATTCGTCGTCCACAAGGACGCGATGGTCTGGCCGATGGTCGCCGCGGGTACCAGCAACAACGACATCAAGATCGCCCGCGACATGGCGCCGGCCTGGGAAGAGGAAGACCTGTGAACACCCACACACTGAGCGTCCTGGTGGCCAACCGTCCGGGCGTCCTCGCCCGGATCGCGGGCCTCTTCAGCCGTCGTGGCTTCAACATCGAGTCCCTCACGGTGGGCCCGACCGAGCGGGATGATCTCTCCCGCATGACCGTCGTGGTCACCGTTGACGATGACCTCGTCCTGGAGCAGATCGTCAAGCAGTTGAACAAGCTCATCGAGGTGCACAAGATCCTCGAACTCGAACAGTCCGCGGTGCGTCGCGAACTCGTCCTGGTGAAGGTGCGTTCCGACGTCTCGAACCGCAGCCAGATCGTCGACACCGTGAATCTCTTCCGTGGGAAGGCGGTGGACGTCGGTCACGAGTCCATTACGGTTGAGGCGACGGGAAGCCGGGAGAAGCTCGATGCCCTGCTCGAGATGCTGGCGCCCTTCGGAATCATCGAACTCGTGCAGTCCGGCCAGGTGGCCCTCGGCCGGGGAAGCAAGACCATCAACGACCGCGGACGCAACGAGCGTCGCGCGCAAGGCTAGGAGAAGCAATGGCAAAGATGTTCTACGACGACGACGCCGACCTGTCGATCATCCAGGGACGCAGCGTCGCCGTGATCGGGTACGGCTCCCAGGGTCACGCCCATGCGTTGAGCCTGCGGGACTCCGGTGTCGACGTCCGCGTCGGCCTGCGGGAGGGCAGCCCGTCCCGCGCCAAGGCCGAGGCTGAGGGCCTGCGGGTCGTCACGGTCCCCGAGGCGGTCGAAGAGGCCGACCTGATCATGATCCTCGCGCCCGACCAGCACCAGCGGAAGATCTACGCCGAGGACATCGAGCCCAACCTCGTCCCCGGGGACGCGCTGTTCTTCGCCCACGGCTTCAACATCCGCTTCGGCTACATCACCCCGCCCGAGGGCGTGGACGTCTGCATGGTCGCGCCCAAGGGCCCCGGACACCTGGTGCGTCGTGAGTACGCGGACGGACGCGGCGTCCCCGTGATCGTCGCCGTCGAGAAGGACGCGTCCGGGAACGCCTGGCCGTTGACGCTCTCGTACGCGAAGGCCATCGGTGGCCTGCGCGCCGGTGGCATCGAGACCACGTTCACCGAGGAGTGCGAGACTGACCTGTTCGGCGAGCAGGCCGTGCTGTGTGGCGGTGCGTCCGCCCTTGTGCAGGCCGGTTTCGAGACGCTGGTCGAGGCCGGCTACCAGCCCGAGGTCGCCTACTTCGAATGCCTGCACGAACTGAAGCTCATCGTCGACCTGATCTACGAGGGTGGCATCGCCAAGCAGCGCTGGAGCGTCTCCGACACCGCCGAGTACGGCGACTACGTGTCGGGCCCCCGCGTGATCGACGCCCACGTCAAGGAGAACATGAAGGGCGTGCTCGCCGACATCCAGTCGGGGGCGTTCGCGAAGCGCTTCATCGACGACCAGGACGCCGGCGCCCCGGAATTCAAGGCCCTCCGCGCCCAGGGCGAGGCGCACCCCATCGAGGCCACCGGACGCGAACTCCGCAAGCTCATGAGCTGGGTGAAGTCGAGCGATTCCGACTACGTCGAGGGCAAGGCGCAGCGCTGATCGTGTGCATGGCTGCTGAGCGGCCCGGCGGGGGAGACCCTGCCGGGCCGTACTGCGTCCGGTCACTGGTACCGGCTGCCAACCCACTCGTGCGGCTGGCAGGCTCACGACCGTGAAGCCGCTGGTGAACACCATTCACGACACCGCCCTGATCTTCGAGGGCGGTGGCATGCGGGCGAGTTACACGGCCGCGACCGTCAAGGTGCTCGTCGAGAACGACGTGTTCTTCGACTGGGTGGGCGGCATCTCGGCGGGTTCGTCCAACACGTGCAATTACGTCTGCCGCGACCCCGAGCGTGCCCGTCGGACGTTCGTCGACCTCGCGTCCGACCCGAAGTTCGGCGACCTTCGGACGTTCGTGCGCGGACAGGGCGTCTTCAATGCCGAATACCTCTACGAGCAGACCGGTCACCCGGGTCAGGCCCTGCCGTTCGACTGGGACGCGTGGACGGCCAACCCCGCGCGCGTGCGCATCGGGGCGTTCCACTGCGCGTCCGGACGCGAGGTCTACTGGGGCAAGGACGACATGCCCACATTGCCCGACCTGATGCGGCGGGTGCGGGCCTCCTCGACCATGCCCGGGCTGATGCCCACGGTGAGCATCGATGGCGAGGACTACGTTGACGGCGCGCTCGGTCCGAGCGGGGGCATCGCACTGGACGCCGCCCGGGCCGACGGGTACGAGAGGTACTTCGTGGTGTTGACGCGACCTCGCGGCTATCGCAAGCGTCCGCCGTCGCGACCGGGCATCTACAAGGCCCTTTTCCGTCGCTACCCGTTGGTTGCCCAGGGGATCCTCGACCGTCACGAGGGTTACAACCGGACGCTGGACGAGCTCGAAGCGCTCGAGGCCCAAGGACGTGCCCAGCTCTTCTTTCCCGACCGCATGCCGGTCACGAATCAGGAGAGACGCGTCCCCAGGCTGCAGGCCAGCTACGACGCCGGCCTGGACCAGGCGATGGCGGAACTGCCGCGTTGGCTGGAGTTCCTCCGGGGATGAGTCAGGCTTGGTGCTCAGCCGAAAAGCCCCCCGATGCCGGACGCACCACTCGCC
>Ga0116177_10004110_pt1 | contig 10608 bp, 10 predicted proteins | sample AD_STIC10_MetaG_FD_89750 | JGI IMG/M metagenome (GOLD analysis project Ga0116177, IMG submission 89750) | Active sludge microbial communities of municipal wastewater-treating anaerobic digesters from USA - AD_STIC10_MetaG | ecosystem: Engineered > Bioreactor > Anaerobic > Digestate | place: USA...
AGGGACCTAATGCCGGACGTGAGAATGACCCAGGGAACTATCTCCTGGTACTGGACGCAGGACACATTTGTCTACCACGAGATCACAATTCATAACTATGCTTCTTCTGCAGCGAGCGGGATGGTCATCCTCTGGTCGCTTAAGGATGGGTATGGGTGTGGCGTACCCTTTTCGGATCTTGCAGCGGGGGCGGACCTCACTGTGACGGTTCCATTCGAGGTTCTCCCACAGCATAGCTCCATCGGAATAAAACCGATGGCAGTCGAGATCAGAGTTGATCCGACCGGCCTTACGTCATGGATGGCAAGAATGCCGATCGATGCCATAGAGAAGTATAACAACGATGCGTCGCATCTCTTCGATCCTGACAGCGGAGAAAACCTCGAGACGAGCGACCTGTATCATTTCCCGTTCAGTGAGGGATATAGAGTGCTACTCGAAGCAGCGCAGGCGGCTGATGGTACGACAGAGCCGTATCAGTCTGCCTACGAGATAATGCAATATGTCAATGGGGCCATGAATTACACATACGAAGACCCATATCTTGAATATATATTCTCCGACCTGTACATGATGGATCATCCCTCTCCCATAAACGGAAAGTATCTAGGAGTCTGCGATGAGTATGGAACCCTGTATACCACTTTCGCCCGGGCGCTGGGTATCCCGACGCGGTTCCTGTCATTCACCATGGAGCTGCCTTCCGGTAATGTAACAGGGCATGCTATTGCAGAATCATGGAACGGGAATGCCTGGATCCACTCAGATCCGACATGGAATGTATTTGACAATCCTCAGGTTTACAGGGCAGCGGGAAACACCCATATCGACATCACCGTCTACGGTGACGCCGATGACTCCTATTACACACAGGATCCAAACGACCCAACCGGTGATGGCATTCTCAGGTACGAAGATTTCAGAACACAGATTCTCCTCGGAGAGGTTCCGAGGTACAATTAACCCAATTTTTATGCCGAAAAGTATTGTCCTCCTGGCACTTGGTCTCACCGTTGCGGCGCTCGTCTGCAGCATACCCGCAGATGCGGTAGTGACGCCCCTCCCCGGACAGGGAAACCAGACAGGTATCCTGTTTGGGGTCCACCCGAACGCGAAGACCAACGAGACGATCACCGCGTTCATCGCCGAACACGGGGAGATCTGGTGGCATGAGGGCATTTACAATCACACCCACAAGTACGTGTACGTCGTGCCGGCGAACGCCTGCGAAGAACAGCTCGTCTACTTAAACAAGATAGCCAATGAACACGGTGGCGAACAGTCCATCGAGCAGATCTGGATCATCGGCTGCGACGAGAGGCTGCCCCTGGCCGCGGAGCTCCGGTTCCCGGAGATCTTTGCAAAGTACCCGGCGCTCAGCAACGACGGAGGGTTGCGATCGTACGTCGAGAATCAATCCCCGAACCGCTACGAGGAGGAGATTACAACCAGACCTTCGCGGACGCAGGTCTACTTCATCAACGATACCGGCGTGTTCACGGAGTACATCGTCGACCTTTCGGGAAGAGAGATCGCCTCCACCACCTACGTCTCAGAAGAGAACCTCACGGTCGGGAGAGCCGAAGCGGAGGCGCAGGCCCTCTCCCAACAGCCTCCGGACGCCCGCGTCGAGAACATCGTGCTGAAAGTCTACAGCAGCGACCGGATTGCCTGGGAGATTACCGTCCGGGCCGGTCGGGAGACGGACATCGTGCAGGTCCCCTCGGACCTGGCGCCCGGGCAGTCGCTCCGGACGACGACGCCGGGGTTCGGGGCGCTTTTCGCGGCTCTTAGCGTCGGGCTGAGTTTCGCCCTGTACCGGAGGCGGAGATAGGGTCGGAGCGGCGGATAGACCCTTTGTAGGGCTTTGTTGAAATCCCACCCGTTTGTTCCAGATCACCTCAATCAGGGATACTCCGAGGTACGGCTTTCCATCAGGTATCGCCATGACTGCCCCTGCCCTTAGGGCGGGGAACGACTGCCGTGAGCGTAGCGGACAGCAGGAATTTGAGCACCGGAGGTGCAGAGGAGGAAGCCTGAGGCCGGGCGGGATAGGGTCGATGCAGTGCACGGATCTTCGCGCGTTGGAAACAGGAGAGGGGGTTCCCGCCTCCCCGTCAGCCCCATCCCCAATGGCGATAGCCACCACAGTCCACCACATGAGGCCATGTCCAAAAAAAGGCCGATCCAGGGCATAAAAAGTAAATTCTATAGTGCTGAAGTGGCCATAGGGGCTCGAATCAATCATCTGGATCCCATAAACACCCTTTTTAATTCAGCGAACTACCGATCCTGAGGAGAAATGGAGAGAGGGGATTCCAGCTCCGATGCGTTCATGGCGACCTTGCGTAAATATTCGAGGACAATTTTCGATTCTTTCTCATCGAAATCTTTGACAAGAAATTCGTTTATTCCATAGCCGATACGTTTCATCTCAGGCTGGAGTTTCCTGCTTTTTTCCGTCAGGTACAATCGTTTTACCCGCTTATCTGCCGGATCAGTCTGGCGCCTGATGAGATCTTCTTCCTCAAGTTTCACAACGGATTTTGCAATCATGGTTTTGTCAAAACCCCGTGACAATGCGAGGTTGTCCTGACTCCGTCCCTCTTCGTCATAAAGGGACATAAGGATCGCAAAATGCCCCCATCCAATATTATACGGCGCAAGATCTTTCGCAAATCTCTTCTGAATTGTCCGATAGGTATACGAAATCAACGCCGCCGGGACTTCTATCTCTTGAATCCATTGGGTAACCGGATCATCTCTGGTCGGGCTCACCATCTTCAGACCTACTAATTGGTTGCATTGTCATTTATTTATACAAGATTGAATCGACACTGCTGAATGATTCCGAAGGCAATTGGGTTCTTGTCGCGATCGCGTACCTGCGGAATTCCGAGCGCTGGAGACAGAAAACCGGCTGGTTACTCCTCGTAAATTTCGTCATTGCTGGGTTTCTTGACCCCTGCACCGGCGATGCCGTACCGGTCCGAACAACCGGTCCTCGGGAACGAACCGGCAACGGGGGTCTGCTATTGCAGGCATAGTAGGGTTGTCATCACTTACTATTTTCACACCGCTCTTCGGCAAATTTATCTACGGAATGCTTGCAGGAGACCGCTTGTTCCGCCCCGGTCAAGAAAGGCCGTTCCTGAAAAAGTGGTTATTTTTCCGGTGCCATCGTCCCCGGCCCGGGAATCGGCCGGCGCTTTCCTCGCTTGAGAGACGCTGCTATCCCGATAAGGCAGAGGATCGTGAAGAGCACGAATGCATACTGCAGGCTGCGGATGAACTCCGGGTAATACTCCGGTGTTATCTCCGCCCTGCCGATAATGAAGGAGAACAACATCATCACAACACCCATCGAAAGCATCTGGCCAACGAGACGCACGGTCCCGTTCATACCGGACGCAACACCGTAGTAGCGTTTTTCCACCGAACTCATGATCGCATTCGTATTCGGAGAGGAGAACAGGCTCAGGCCCGCACCCAGCACCGCCAGGCAGGCAAGCAGGTACCACAGGGGGATTGATTCCGTCAGGAAGGCAAGCAGGAAAAGACCAAAGGCAGTACATGCCATTCCTGCCGACGCCACGATCTGCGGATCGATCCGGTCCGACAGTCGGCCGGCAATGGGTGAGAGTACTGCCATTACCGCGGGCTGGACGATGAGTATCAGCCCGGCATGTTCCGGGGAGAACCCTTTCGTGAACTGGAGATCGAGGCTCAGGAGAAAGGTCACGGCGTATGTTGCGCTGTAATTGATGAGTGCGGCGAGGTTTGAAAACGCAAAGACCCGGTTCTTTGTCAGGAGTCGCATGTCAAGAACCGGCATGGGAATTCTCATCTCGTACAGAACAAAGATAATCCCGATGATGATGCCGGCCGCAATCAACACAATGCCTGTCGCATCCGGAACGATGGAAAGGCCGTACATCACCGCAATCAGGGCGCAGGCATAGACGACCGAACCGAGAAGATCGAAACGCTCGCCCGCGCATTCCGCCCACTCGCCCTCGAATTTCCAGAGAATGAGGATACAGGCGACAATCCCGATGGGAACATTGATGAAGAAGATGCTCCGCCAGCCGAGATACTCGGTCAGCAGGCCTCCTAAGAACGGCCCGATCGTGAGGCCGAGGTACACGGCAGTGGTGTATATCCCCAGCGCTTTTCCCCGCTCGCCCGGGGGGAAGACCGATGTCAGGATGGCAACGCTTGTTCCGAAGATCATGGCGCCGCCGAACCCCTGGAGGACCCTGACCGCGATGAGCAGGTTCGTTGTCGGCACCATCGTCATCACAAAGGACGAGAGGGTGAAGACCGCTATGCCGTACAGGAGGATCCGTTTTCTCCCATAGATGTCGGCAATCTTCCCGAACGGTACCAGGAAAAGGGCAGCGGCGAGGAGGTAGGCGGTCGCGATCCAGGAGAGCGAGATCGCGTCCATGTGGAACTCCATGCCCATCGCCGGCAACGCAATGTTGACTGCCGAACCGTCGAACGGGGTGAGAAAACCGGCGAGTACGGCGATCAGGAGCACAATACGCCTGCCGGTCCGGGTCACGGCGACATCCGGCGTATGGCAGATCGCGGGAACGTCTGCAGTTTTTTTGGTTACGGGATCCAAATTCCGCATAATTTCTCCATGAAAAAATGGTTTTGCACTCGACACTTCGGCTGCAATCACGTCGTGTCCCGGCTAATAACCGGGACAAATCATTGTCCGTGATGGGGGAACGCCACCTGTGGCCGGCGGACGACGAACGAGGCGTCGAGGTTGCTTACCATCCGTGCCGCCATTTCCGCGGGGATACCCAGCGCCACCATCTCCGGGGGGAAGGAACGGTTCTGTGTCGGGTCCTGCGGGCCCATGAACGCAGTGTCGCGGGGCGTGTTTTCCGCAAGGCCTGCCGGGAACGTGATGAAGGTCGCACAGGAGGGACCCCATGGGACAATGACCGGTGAAAACGGATCGTCACGGTCGAAATGGATGAGCGCCGCCATGTTCCGGATCTGCTCGCCCGTGCCGAAGCAACAGATCGATCTGACTGCGATATCCGGATCCGGAAGGGTTTCGCATGCCTGCACGATGAGATATTTTCCGGGAGGACGGATCGGCCCTGCCGCCAGGTCGCACCGCTCGACGAGTTCCGGGCTTGCCTTCAGATATTCGGCCGCCCCGCCGCGCACGTCTTTCTTCCCGGTCGATACAAAATACTTGATCTCATTGGATACGGGAGCATATCCGACACGGTAAAGCCCCCCATGACAGCAACCCTCGCTCGTATCCTCACTGACATAGATTGCCGATACATCGGTGCCCGTCGCCATCCGCAATAGGGAAACCGCAAAACATCGGTTAACCCCGCTCATCGGAGGGATACCCGATGGCAGGACTTCAGATCCGTACACTGCAAGAGGTCTGGTCGAAAGCCTGAATGCGGACTTCAGCCGGGCCCCAATCTCCTTGAAATCTCTTTTTTCCATATTCATTTCACCTCACTGTATCTGTGGTCAGACCTTTCCCGATCGGGCCGTCGAATACTCCATCTTCCGCCTCCGCTTCCATCTCCTCAAAGGGGGAGAACGGTACGGCGAAGGTGAACATGTTCTCGGGAATCATCTTGCCAACATTTTCCCGTGCGGAGAGATCGGTATACCCAAGCACTGCCCGGGGGTGTTCCTTCCTTGCTTCGTCGTATACGAATGCCCCTATCTGCTGGCAGGCGGCCATAGGGGGAATCCACACAGGATCCGTGCCTTCGAGGATTGTCCCGACCAGCGTCACGAGCTCGGTGACCTGGAGCGGGTCCGCCACGAACACAACAATGACCGGATGTTCGCCGGGTTTTACCTTACTCAGAGGCGTGAAGATCACGTACTGATCGGCAATATCCGTGATCGGCAGGTCTGCGGTCATGAACCGCTTTGCTGTCTCCGGATCCTTATGGAGGCGTTCGCCGTGGATGAACTTGGCCCGCCCCCTCCTGGGAACGCGCTGCACGGAGGCGCAGTAGGCTTCCGGATTTTGACTGCTTTCAGCACCTTTCGCGAAGAAGGCCGACATGAATTCGACGCCCGCGCCCTTGAAAGCGCCGTAGTACCCGTTGCCAAAGCCGAGGCCGGCACGGGCACCGGGGCAGCCGTATGTCTCCCGGTCGAATACGGCGGTCTTTCCTTTCACTGCAACCTGGGCGAAAAACGGTATGATGCAGGCCTGCACGTGCGGGCGGACCTGTAAGGCGCCTTCGGGCTTTGTGTTGCTCCAGAGAATCGCCACCGGTTCGTAGCGAAGACCGGCTTTTTGTGCGGCGGTGCTTCTCATTCTTCCTCGTCCTTCAGCCAGCCCATCTCGACGTACCAGTCATACTGATGGGCAAAGCTTTCCTTGTGTTTTTTCACCATCTGGCCGAAATATTCCTGTCTCTGTCGGTGGGCCTCGTCCTGTTCGGGGTAGGTAATCTCCCCCAAGATCGACCGGGCCAGCCGCTTCCCGAGTTTCTGGGAGTCCCCTTCTGCTTTTTTGAGCGCCGACGCTTCCCGGCTAACCGCGGTGCCGACTCCCCCGACAACGGTGACACCGAGTGTCGCGAGAACGTTGTTCATGTATCCGATGACCTCCGACTCACCGCTTCCCCCGGCAGTACACACGGAGCAGCCGAATTTTCCCGTCAGCATCTGGCAATGAATGGCGTCGGACAAGCGATCGAAGAGCGCTTTCATCGGAGCGGGAACGGAATTGATGTAATTGGGAGCTCCGAGAACGATACCGTCGGCATATGCCATCCGATCGAAGATGTCCGGGAAATCATCGATGAGCGGGCAATCCCCGGTCGCGTAACAGGTCAGACATCCGGTGCAGTATTTGATATCCTGAGAATAGATATCCGCGAGCTCCGTCTCACCACCCTCGTCGCTGACACCGGCAAGTACGGCATCTACCAGCCGGAGCGTCTTGCTTTTCTTCCCCATAGGACTTGCGATCAGTCCGATGACTTTCATACGTTTCCTCTCCGAACCAAGTTCATAGTACACCGTTTTCCGGTGCGGATTCCGCTTTCTTCAGACTTCATTCGCGCGAGGCGGGCCGGGCAGGTACATCCCGGTGATCTTCCACCCCCTGATTTTCAGCGTTCCTGGATAGATGACTATTCAACAATAGGATAGAGGATTGTCACCTATAAAAAGATGATGATCCAACTAATCTGTGCAGACCAGTGAGTTCCCGGCTGTGCCGTTGATGAATTTCCCAGAACCGGAACTCCAGTGTGATATGAGGTTCTCGCGGACAACCGGCCATTATCCTCGGCACTTCGTTAATCTCCCTCCTTCTTTCCTGCCATTCATCACAATTCCCCGTTTGTTTTGGCAACCCCGGGTTCCTGAAGGCTGGAGTGAGAGATCGATCTGGTGGGCCCGGGTTTGTAGACACGTGTCACAGAAAATGTCTGGGGGAACGCTGGAGAACTCCAGCGTGGATATTCGCGGCGATCCGGGCCCGCCTAAAAAAAGAATCTATTCCGCTTTCAGCATCGCGTTGATCGCCGCAGCCGCACGTTTCGCCGAGCCCATCGCCTCGATCACCGTCGCGGCGCCGGTGGCGATGTCCCCGCCGGCGTAGACGTGGGGGATGGACGTCCGGCCGTCTTCGTCGACGACGACGTTCCCCCTCCGGGCGCGCTCAAGGCCCGGGATGAGGGAGACGAGGAGCGGGTTCGGGCTCGTGCCTATCGCCTGGATGACCATATCCACGTCGAGGCTGAACTCGCTTCCCCGGATCGGTTCGGGCGACCGCCGGCCGCTAGCGTCGATCTCGCAGAGGGACATCCTCACGCACTCGATACCGGTGACGCACCCTTCACCGAGGATCCGGGTCGGGTTTGCGCAGGTGACGAACTCGATCCCTTCTTCCTTTGCGTGAACGACCTCGGCCCTCCGTGCCGGCATCTCCTCCTCGCCCCGCCGGTAGATCAAGGAGACCTTCGCCCCCAGGCGGCGCGCCACCCTCGCCGCATCCATCGCGACGTTGCCGCCGCCGATGACCGCGACCCGGGCGGCATGCATGACCGGCGTGTCGAACTCCGGGAACGCCTCGGCGTGCATCAGGTTTACCCGTGTCAGGAACTCGTTGGCCGAGTAGACGTTGTTTAAGTTTTCCCCCGGAATGCCCATGAACGCAGGGAGCCCTGCCCCGGTCGCGAGGAAGACCGCATCGTGGCCGAGGAGTTCGTCCGTGCTGATGCTCCTTCCCACGAGGTGGTTCTTCTTCAACCGGACGCCGAGGGCGAGCACCTGGTCGATCTCTGCTTTGACGACATCTTTGGGCAACCGGAACGCAGGGATGCCGTAGGTGAGGACGCCGCCGGCTTCGTGGAGTGATTCGTAGATCGTGACGGCGTGGCCCGCGCGGGCAAGCTCCGCCGCGGCCGTCAGCCCCGCCGGTCCGGATCCCACGATCGCCACCCGTTTTCCGGTCGGTCTGGCCACATCGGGGAGTTCGGCGCCATTTTCCCGCTCCCGGTCGGCCACGAACCGCTCGAGCGCACCTATCCGTATCGCCGTCTCCTTGTTGCCGAGGATGCAGATTCCCTCGCACTGCGTCTCCTGGGGGCAGACCCGACCGCAGATGGCAGGGAGCATGTTTTGCTCCTTGATCGCCCGTGCAGCCCCGGGGAAGTCGCCCTCGGCGATCTTTCGGATGAACGCAGGGATATCGATGCAGACCGGGCAACCCTTTATGCAGAGCGGTTTTTTGCACTGCAAGCACCGCTCGGCCTCGGCGATCGCCTCGTCCGCGGTGAGGCCGGAATCGACCTCTTTGAAATCCCTGATCCGGATGTCGGCCGGCCGGTCACCCATGGTGGTGACCCCCTTCGCCGCACCGGCACTGGTGCTCCGCGAACCGCTCGAGCGCGACCTTCTCCTGGCCGGTGTAGATCCGCTGCCGCTGCATCAGCTCGTTGAAGTCGACCTGGTGGGCATCGAACTCGGGGCCGTCGACGCAGGCGAACTTCGTCTCGCCGCCGACAGTCACCCGGCAGGAGCCGCACATCCCCGTCCCGTCGACCATGATCGGGTTGAGGCTCACGTAGGTCTTGACGCCGTAGGGGACCGTCGCGCCGGAGGTGACCTTCATCATGATGGCGGGGCCGATGATCCAGACCCGGTCGATCTTCCTCTCTGCGAGCAATTTCTTCAGGACGTCGGCTGCAAACCCGTGAACGCCCTTGCTCCCGTCGTCGGTCGTGATGTAAAGCTCGTCGCAGATCTTCCGCATCTCGTCCTCGAGGATGAGGAGGTCGGTGTTTCGCGCCCCGATGATCCCGATGACGTGGTTACCTGCCGCTTTGAGCTCCTCTGCGATGAGGGGCGTGCTCGCTATCCCGACTCCGCCCCCGATGACGCAGCAGGTGCCGTAGTTCTCGATCTCGCTCGGTTTGCCGAGCGGTCCCACGACGTCGCTGATGCTGTCCCCCGCCCGGAGCGTCGCAAGTTCCTGGGTCGTCTTGCCGACGGCCATAAATATCACCCGGACGGCATCTCCCCTGACTGCGGAGATGGTGAGCGGTATCCGCTCACCCTTCTCATGCAGGCGCAGGATGACAAACTGGCCTGCCCGTGCATGCCGCGCCACCTGCGGCGCGGATATCCAGTATTCGTAAACCCGGTCGGCGAGCCTGGTCGCCAATTCCACCTTATACAACCGCTTCACTCCTGATTATCCTGGTCGATACCAGCATTGAACTGTATCTCACGCTTCGTACACATTGTGACTCCAGCCTCTTTACTGCATCTGTTCTGCGCGAGGTAGGTCTCCGGGAAAAGGGAAAATACGAAGAATTATCCCCGAATCAGTCGCAGAAATAAGTATGCGGAACCAGGTACGCTGGGGGATCGCACTGACTGTCATCGGCGTGGTGTTCGCGCTTCTGGTGCCCATCTTTGGCATCCCGCTTGTCGTGATCGGCATCGCGCTGCTTGTATGGCGAGGGCGCGAGGACATCATCGAGGAGATCAAAGGGTGAATCATGATACTGACGACGACTGCAGAGGTGCCGGGCTACGCCATAGGAGAGATTCTCGGCGTGGTTTTTGGTAACACGGTACGGACGAAGAATATAGGGAAAGATATCACTGCCGGATTGAAAAGCCTGGTCGGCGGCGAACTTGAGGAGTACACGTCGATGCTCTCCGACGCCAGGACCGAGTCCTATAACCGGATGGTCAACGCCGCGCGCGACCTCGGGGCCGATGCGGTGGTGAATATCAGGTTCACGACGTCGCAGACGATGGCGACGGCGGCGGAGCTCCTCGCCTACGGGACGGCGGTGAGGCTCGTTCTGAAAAAATAGCCGGCATCTTTTTTTGATTACGATTTTACAGTGGGGGTTTGAGGCCGCAGGTATCCGGAAGGCACACGGCCCGCGTTCCCCCCGGGGATGAGGACCTGTCTCCCGGCCGCCTCCCCCAATGCCGATATCCACCACGATCCGGTGCACGGGGATAGACGGGAGAAGAATCAGATACGGATGCTCACCGACTCCGCCCCGGATACGGCTTCCCACCGGCTCCACCCCGGATACGGCTTCCCACCAGCTCCACCCC
>Ga0116177_10004120_pt1 | contig 10586 bp, 9 predicted proteins | sample AD_STIC10_MetaG_FD_89750 | JGI IMG/M metagenome (GOLD analysis project Ga0116177, IMG submission 89750) | Active sludge microbial communities of municipal wastewater-treating anaerobic digesters from USA - AD_STIC10_MetaG | ecosystem: Engineered > Bioreactor > Anaerobic > Digestate | place: USA...
GCGCGTGGTCGCCGGCGGCAACCAGAATGCCGCGAGCCGGCAGATCACCTTGCAGAACGATGCGAACTCCGCGCTCGCATTGGCGGCTTCGGACGCCGCCCAGCCGGGGGGCACCGCGTCCTTGCTGGCGACCATCGTCAACAATGGTTCGGCGTCGGCGATCAATAGCAACTTCTCGATGGCGCTGCCGGCGGAAGTGCGGTTCACGAGCATCTACGGCACCGGTGCGTTCGCCGACGCGTGTTCGTATTCCCCCGACACCCGGGTGATCTTCTGCAGCATGAGCCGGGTCCCGACGGGGCTGCACCAGCTCACCTTGACCGTGGATGTGTCCCCGGCTCAACCGCAGGGCACGGCCCAGTTCTCGGCGACGCTGACCAGTGGCGCCGGCGCCGTGAGCGGGTCGCCTGCGGCCGCGTCCATCGCGATCGAACCCTGAGGCGCATGCCATGACGCCCCGATGCAAACGCCGTATCGCCGAAAAACTGCTGGCGCTGACGATGTTCGCGACATCGCTGGACGCGTTCGCAGCCGTGACCGTCGGCTTGTCGACCAGCAATCTCGCGCCGGTGGCCGGTGGCGCCGCGTTCTCCTACACGATGTCGCTCGGCAACGATGCGCTGGCAGGCGCCAGCGTCGCGACCCTGGTCTTGCCGACCAATGCGCGTTTCATCGGCGTCAGTGTCGCCGGCGCCGATGCGGGGCGATGGTCGTGCGAAGCGCCCGGTGCCGGCGACAACGGCATGGTGGCGTGCGAAGGCGGCATCCTGCCGGCGAACAGCGCCGCGACGGTCACCGTGGTCGCGCAGTTCGACGGCAACATGTCCGCTGGCGTGCGCCTCGCCACGGCGCGCTTCACCGCATCGGGCCAATTGTCCGAAACGCAGCTTCAGCAGAATGTCGCGAACAACGCCAGCGTGCTGACCTCGACGGAAGAAGCCCGGGAAGGGCGCCGCCTCTACCGGACCGCCCATCTGCAGGTGATTGGCCAGAGTTCGTTGATCTCCCTGCTGCATTCGGAGCCGCTGCCGCCCGGCGCGGCGCTGCGATTCATGGCCGGCACGAGCGGTTTCGACGAACACTGCCGCCTGGATCCCGATGCGAACACGGTGGACTGCGTCGCCCGCCGCCTCGCCCCCGGCGCGTATGCGTTGACCCTGGTGGTCGACATGCCGGATGCGATGTTCAGCGACGGGTTCGAGTGATCGGGCGGTCGACACTGGCAGTCGCACGTGTTCGTGCCCTCGGCATGGTCGCTCGCGATCATGCCTTCCGTCCCCGGGGTAGGCGCGTCTACACTCGGGGCATTCCGGATTCGAGGACAGGAGCGCCCGATGGCGGTCGATGCTGCGGTACTGGCCAGGTTCTATCCGCTCGACAAGCTCGGGCCGGAGTGCCTGGAGCAGTTGGCGAAGGAAGCGGAGCAGGTCGAGGTCGGCAAGGGCACGGTGCTGTTCACGGCCGGCGATACCGATGACCACACCATCTACGTGCTGTCCGGCATCGTGCGCGGCGATTACCCGGACGGCAAGAACAAGAGCACCGACGGCAGTTCGCTGCAGGGACGATATGCGCTGGGCGACCTGCAGCCGCGCCGCTTCACGGCCACGGTCGAATCGTTGACGGCGACGCTGATCAAGCTCGATCGCCGCTACGCCGAGAAGGTCATCGTCTTCGACCAGCTCACCAAGGCGCCGGGCTTCCACCATTACGCGCAGGAATCCGGCGGCAATCGCTGGGTGTTCCGATTGCTGCACAACCGCGCCTTGCACAAGATGCCGACCGGCGCGGTCGAGCGCCTGTTCCAGCGCCTCGAGGAAGTGATCGCGGTGAAGGATCAGATCATCGTCCGCGAAGGCGACGAAGCCGATTATTTCTACGTGATGAAGGAAGGCTCGGCCCAGGTTTCGAAGCAGATCGACGGCCAGGAATCGGTGGTCGCCTACCTCGTGCGCGGCGACACCTTCGGCGAAGACGCGCTGCTGACGAAGTCGGTGCGCAATGCCACCGTGTCGATGAAGACCGACGGCAAGCTGATGCGCCTGTCGACCAAGGATTTCGCCGAGATCCTGACGCCGCCCGTCGTCGACTGGGTGAATCCGGCCAAGGCTTCGGAGCTGGCGAAGTCCGGCGCGCAGGTGCTGGACGTGCGCACCGAAGACGAATTCGAGGAAGCGGCCATCAAGGGCGCGCTGAACATTCCGCTGCTGAATTTGCGCGACCGCATCGACGAACTCGATCGCATGCGCAGCGTCATCGTCTACTGCAACACCGGCGAACGCAGCGCCGCCGCCGCCTTCATCCTCGGCAAGGTCGGGTTCACCGCCTTCGCATTGCAGGGCGGATTGGCGGCGATGATGAAGCAGCGGTAGATCGAATCGAATCGCGGGACGGAGCCCGCTCCCACCAGAGCCGGGTAGAGAGTCTCCTGGGCTCTTGTGGGAGCGGGCTCCGCCCCGCGATGCCTATCGCTTCCGGCCGCCGACGATCACCACGTCCGCCGCGCGCTTGGCGAACAGGCCGTTGGCGATGACGCCGGTGATCTGATTGAGCTCGGCTTCGAGTCTCGCCGGATCGGTGATCGTGAGGTTGTGCACGTCGAGAATCCAGCCGCCGTTGTCGGTGACCACGCCGTCGCGCCACACCGGCTGGCCGCCGAGTTTCACGATCTGCCTGGCCACGTAGCTGCGCGCCATGGGCACCACTTCGACCGGCAGCGGGAACTTGCCGAGCACGTTCACCTGTTTGGCGCTGTCGATCAGGCAGACGAACCGTTTCGAGGCCGCGGCGATGATCTTCTCGCGCGTCAGGGCCGCGCCGCCGCCCTTGATCAGGCGATTGTGCGGGTCGCATTCGTCGGCGCCGTCGACATACAGCGCGAGGTCGCCGGTGTGGTTCAGATCGAGCACCGGGATGCCGAGCGCCTTCAGCTTGGCCGTGCTCTGCTCGCTGCTCGACACCGTGCCTTCGATGCGCGACTTGATGCGGCCGAGCGCCTCGATGAAGTACGCCACGGTCGAACCGGTGCCGACGCCGACGATGGCGCCGTCCTCGACGAACTCGATGGCCGCTTCCGCGGACAACCGCTTCTCGCCTTCTTTGTCGATGCTCATGCTCACTCCACGGAAAGAATGGTTTTCCACTGCGCCGCGGTCACCGGCAGCACCGACAGGCGGTTGCCGCGACGCGTCAGCGCGAAGTCGCCGAGGCCGTCCATCGACTTCAGTTCGTCGAGCGTGATGGTGCGCTTGAGCTTGCGCTCGAAGGCCACGTCGACGCAGAGCCAGCGCGGATTGTCGTGCGGACTCGCCGCGTCGAAGTAGTCGCTGTCCGGATCGAACTGGGTCGGATCGGGATAGGCGAGCTTCGCGACCCTGCACAAGCCGACGATGCCCGGCGTCTCGCAGTTCGAGTGGTAGAAGAACACCTCGTCGCCGAGCTTCATGCCGTCGCGCATGAAGTTGCGCGCCTGGTAGTTGCGCACGCCGGTCCAGGGTTCGCGCTTCACCTTGGCGAGGCGGTCGATCGAGAATTCGTCGGGTTCGGATTTGACGAGCCAATGATTCATGGGATCAGTGCGTCGCAGGGTTGCAGTCGATCAGTTCGCGTTCGGTGACGACGAAATCGAGGCGCACGTCATGCGCTTCGACCGGCAGCATCGGCACTTCCTGGAAGGCGTAGCCGACGCCGACCAGCACCGTCTTCGCAGGTCGCGTCTGGCCTTGCAGGAAGGCGAAACTGCGGTCGTACCAGCCGCCGCCCGAACCGAGGCGATGGCCGCGACGGTCGAACGCGAGCAGCGGCACCAGCACGACATCGAGCGCGTGCGGATCGACCGCGTTCGCGGCGTTCTGTTCGGGTTCGGGGATGCCGTAACGGTTTGCGGCGAGATCCTGACCTGGCAACCAAGGTGCGAAACGCAGTCGCTGGTCGGCGCCGAGCACCGGCAGGAACACGATCTGTCCCCGTCGGAACAGGGACGGCAGGGCATGACTCAAGGGCAATTCGCCACGCACCGCCCAGTACGCGCCGATGCGCAGATCGGTGAGGAATTCGGGCAGGTGTTCGAGCTGCTCGCCGACGCCGCGCGCGGCCGCGATGCGCTCCGCAGGCGACAGCGCCATGCGTCGCTCACGCATCCGGTCTCGCAGTTCGTCGCGTTCACCGTGGCTCATTGCAGGCGGTCCGTGCTCACGGCGGGGAGAAGAAGTGCACCGCAACGCCGATACCGCACACGGACAAACCCTTGATCCCGAGGATCAGGTGGGATGGCGCGTCGGTCTTCAGGCTTTCCGCACGTAGCGGACATGCACACCGACCGAACTCTGCGACCCCGGGGTTCGTATATGGGACAAGGCAATAAATGCCCGTGCGACGGCACGGCAGTTACGGTGCGCGAGTATTGTGGAGGCTGCCGAGTGCGGCGTCCAGCTTGATGCGCAACGCCGCGAGCTCGGCATCGACGACATGGCTCGTGCTGCCTTGCGTCGTGCGCAGTTGCAACAGTTCGTGCGCGAGGTTCAGGGCCGCGAGCACGGCCACGCGTTCCGGCGTGGCGCTGCGTGCGGCATTGCGCAGTTCGCGCAGTCGGCCGTCGAGCAGGCTGGCGGCGGAGCGCAGTCCGTCGCGTTCGTCGGGCGGACAGGCGACCAGGTATTCGCGGTCGAGGATGTGGACGGACACCGGTTCGCTCACGGGTTCTGCTCCAGCGATTTCAGCCGCGCGATCATGGCTTCGACGCGCGAACGCGCCTGTTCGTTCTTGGCGAGCAGATTGGCGCGTTCGCTGACCATCGCCTCCTGGCTCTGGCGCAGGCTGCGGTTCTCGTCGGCGAGACGCTGGCACAGCACGATCAGCTGATCGACGCGGGCGGCGACGGCCTTGAGTTCTTCGCGGGTCGGCGAGGCTTCCATGCGGCGACGTTAGGGCAAAGCCGAAAGCGGGGTCAACCGCGACGGGCTCATTCCGCGACCGGATCGGCGGGGCGCTCGCGGCCGCGCCGCTCGGCCTGGGCGCGGCGGTCGAGCAGGAACTGCAGGATGCGGTCGGCATCGAGCGGCGAACTGATCAGGTTGCCCTGGACCTCGTCGCACTTCTGCTCGGCCAGGTAGCGCAGCTGGTCGTTGGTCTCCACGCCTTCGGCGATGACGTCGAGGCCGAGCGAATGCGCCATCATGATCACGGTGGAGACGATGGCTTCGTCGTCCGGATCGGTGGTCAGGTCGCCGACGAAGGTCTTGTCGATCTTCAGGGTGTCGATCGGCAGTCGCTTCAGGTAGGCGAGCGAGGAATAGCCGGTGCCGAAGTCGTCGACCGACAGGTGCACGCCCAGCGCCTTGATCTGGGTAAGCGTGCTGATCGACTGTTCCGGGTTGGCCATCAGCATCGATTCGGTCAACTCGAGTTCGAGGCGGTGTGCGGGCACCCGCGTCTCGGCCAGGATCTCGCGCAGGCGTCGCACCAGGTCGCCGCGGAACAGCTGCAGCGCCGACACGTTGACGGCGATCGTGTGCATCGACAGGCCGGCTTCGGTCCAGCGACCGATCTGGCGGCAGGCCTCGCGCAGCACCCAGTCGCCGATCGGCACGATCAGGCCGGTTTCCTCGGCGATCGGAATGAAGGTGCCGGGCGGAATCGAGCCCAGCGTGCCGTTGTTCCAGCGCAGCAGCGCTTCGGCGCCGGTAATGCGGTTTTCGCCCAGCGCCATCTTCGGCTGGAATACCAGCGACAGTTCCTTGCGTTCCATCGCGCGCTGCAACTGGCTGGCGAGATTGGCGCGCAGGCGCACCTGGGTGTCCATGGCGTCGTCGTAGATCTGGAACGTGTTCCGGCCACGATCCTTGGCGTGGTACATCGCAGTGTCGGCGTGTTTCAGCAGGTCGGTCGGCAACTGCCCGTGTTCCGGGTACAGGCTGATGCCGATCGAGGGCGTGATCACCACTTCCTGGCGCCCGTCGATTTCCAGCGGCGCACCGAAGGCCGACAGCATCTTGTGGGCGACCTTCTCGGCTTCGTCGTTGTCGCGCAGATCTTCGAGAATGACGGTGAACTCGTCGCCGCCGAGACGGGCGACGGTGTCGGATTCGCGCACGCTGGTGACGATGCGCGCGGCGGCGGATTTCAGCAGCCGGTCGCCGGCGGCGTGGCCCATCGAATCGTTGACGTGCTTGAAACGATCGAGGTCGAGGAACAGCACCGCCACCTTGGTGCCGAGCCGGCGCGCGCGGATCAGCGCATGCGCCAGGCGTTCGCTGAGCAGGGTGCGGTTGGGCAGGCCGGTGAGCGTGTCGTAGTTGGCGAGGTAGCGCAGTTCCTGTTCGGCGCGCTTGCGGTCGGTGATGTCGGAGATCACCGCGACCCAATGGGTGCGCTCGCCGCCGGCATCGCGCACCTCGTTGATCTCGAGCCAGGACAGGAACTGCTCGCCGTCCTTGCGGCGCTGCCAGATCTCTCCGCTCCAGTGGCCGCGGTGGTTCATCGCCGCCCGCAGTTCCTGGAAAAATTCGCGCGGGTGCTGGTCGCTGTCGAGGATGCCGGCATCGACGCCGATGACTTCGTGGTCGGCATAGCCGGTGATGCGCGAAAACGCCGCGTTGACCGACGTGAAGCGGTAGTCGAGACCGGTGACGCAGACCGCTTCGCCCATGCTGCGGATCACTTCCTGGGCGATCCGGCGGTCGCGGTCGCGTTCGCGCTCCAGGCTGATGTCGCGGAAGGTGCCGGCGATGCGCAGGGCGCGGCCGTTCGCGTCGCGTTCGGTTGCGCGTCCGCGCGCGACGATCCAGGCGACGCGGCGGCTGGTGGTGAATACGCGGTATTCGGCTTCGTAGTGGTCGCGCTCGCCGCGGATGTGCACGTCGAGCGCCGCCATCACGCGTTCGCGGTCGTCCGGATGCACGACGTGCTTGCGCCAGACGTCGGCCGCGATTGCGGTTTCGCGCTGCCCGCCGATGAACTCCTCGGGCCCGGACAGGAACATCCGATCCAGCACGATGTCCCAGTCCCAGAAGCCGTCGCGGCTCGCCCACAGCGCCAGCGACAGGCGATCGCTGTAGAGCTTCAGCTGGTCATGTTGCGTCTGCAGCTGCGCCAGCGACCGCCGCCGCCACAGGACGTAGCCGAGCACGGCCAGCACCAGCAACGCGGCCAGGCCGAGACGGGCCCAAAGGGTTTGCCACCAGATCGGTGCGACGACGATCTCGGCGGTCAGCGCCTGCGTGCCGAAGTGACCATCGTGATTGCTGCCGAGCACTTCCAGTTCGTACTGGCCAGGCCCGAGATTGGTCAGCGCGACCTCGCGACGCGTGCCGAGATCCACCCATTGCTCGTCGTAGCCCAGCAGGCGATAGCGATAGCGGTTGCGCTCGGGCGCGGCGAAGTCGAGTGCGGCGAATCCGAGCATGAGCACGCGGTCTTCGGCGGTCAGGCGGATTTCGCGAAAGGCCGCCGGGTCGTCGACCAGGCGTCGCTCCGATCCGATCTGCACGGTCGTGAAGGCCAGCGGCGGGTCGTAGCGGCTCGGTTCGATGTCGGCGGGGGCCAACCAGTTCAGTCCGCGCGTGCCGCCGAACGCGAGCCGGTCGCGGCCGATCCGCGCCTGCGCGCCGCCATTGAATTCGGAGCCCTGCAAGCCGTCGCGGGCGATGAAATTGGCGATGTCGCCGTTGCGCGGGTCGAGCATGAGCACGCCGCGATTGGTGCTGGCCCAGATGCGTCCGCGGCGATCATCGAGCAGGCCGTAGATGGTGTCGTTGGCCAGTCCGTCGGAGATGCGCCAGGCACGGAAGCGCGCGTGGCCGTTTTCGTAGGACAACAGCCGGTTCAGGCCGCTGTGCGTGCCGATCCAGATGCCGCCGTCGCCGGTTTCCAGGATGCTCCGCACCAGGTCGCCGGCAAGGCCATCGTTGTTGCCGTCGCGTGCGGCCACCTTGTGCAGTCGACCGGTGGCGCGTTCATACACGTTGAGCCCGCCGATCGTGCCGATCCAGACGCGACCGTCGCGGTCTTCATGCACCGCCATGACGCTGTTGTCCCACAGGCCCGGCGCCTGCGGCGAGGACGCCGCTTGAAAGCGCTCCCAGCGCCCGCGTTCGGGTTCGTAGCGGACCAGTCCGGCGTGCAGGGTGCCGATCCACAACGAGCCGTCGGCGCCGTGGGCGAGTGCGCGCACGTCCGCGTCGGGCAGGGCGTCGGCGCGGGCCGCGTCGACGGGCAGCGGTTCGCTCCGACCCGTGGCGGGATCGAATCGCGACAGGCCATTGGGTCCGGCGATCCAGAGCCGACCCGCGTCGGCGTCGGCCAGCGCGGTAATGTGCGGCGATGCCGCCTGCAGGGTACGAAACTGCCGGGCGGCGAAGTCGTAATGCTTGAGGCCGTCGCCGACGGTACCGATCCACAGGCCCTGCTCGCCGTCCGCGAGCAGGGCGCGCACGTTGTTGCCGGCGAGTTCGTCGTCCTTGCCGGAGTCGTCGAACACATAGCCGAAGGTGGCGCCGGACGGCTCGGTGGCCGACAGTCCGCGCAGGTCGCCGCCGACCCAGAGCAGGCCGGAGCGGTCGACGAACAGGGTCCGCACCGCATTCTCGGCCAGACTGCCGACGATGCGCGGGTCGTGCGTGAAGGTCGCGACGGTGGCCGAGCGAGGATCGAACTGCGACAGGCCGAGGCCATGTCGGGCCAGCCACAGGCGACCGCGTCCGTCTTCGGCGATGTCCACGATGTCGCGCCGTTCGCCCTCGGGCGGTTGCCAGCGCAGCTGCGCCGCATCGCCCTCGAGCCGGAACAGGGCGCCGCCGCTGGCGATCCACTGCGAGCCGTCGCGCGCGCACTGCACGGCCGTCGCGTCGGCGCCAGCGGCTGCGCCCACGGCCGTCGCTCCGCGTTCCCCGGCATCGACGCGATAGGCGCCGCGGGCCGTGGCCGCAAGCACGCGACCGTCTTCGCAGACGGAGAGATCGCGGACCATCCGGAAGCCTTCGCCCTCGAGCGCGAGCACCGGCTCGCGCCGACCGGCGGCATCGAGGCGGTCCAGGCCGGATTGGGCGCCGACCCAGAGGCCGCCCTCGGCATCGGCCGCCAACGCCGTCACGATGTCGCGCGACGCGGCTTGCTCGCCGTCGGCCTCGAGGCGCACGAATCGGCCGCGGCTGCGGTCCATGCGCGCCAGTCCGCTGCGGCTGGTGCCGATGTAAAGCGTGCCGTCGCTCGTCTCGGCGAGCGCGGTGACGAAGCTCTCGGGCAGGCTGCCGTCGACATCGGCCTGATGCTGGTAGGCCAGCAGTTCGCGGCCGTCGTAACGATGCAGGCCGCCCTGGGTGCCGATCCACAGCAGTCCGCTGCGATCCTGCAGCACGGCGTTGACCGTGCCCTGCGTCAGCTCGTCGTTCTTGGCCATCGGCGCGAAGTAGTGGCTGCGCTCGTAGGCCGCGACCGGCAGGGCGAACGCCAGTGCGCAAAGACACGCCGCCGCCGCGATGCGACGACGACCGGGCGACTTCGTGATCGCCAAGACCAGGGACTCCATTGGCGCGAGCATATCCGTTCGCCCCCGGCGCGTCAGTGAGGACGATGCATGCCGGTTACAATGGCCGCATGGACGCATCGAACCACGACGAACTCGAACGATTGCTGGCACGCCTGCAGGCCGGCGTCGAGGCGGCAGAAGTGCATGGCGCCCTGGCCGGATTCCTCTGCGCCGGCGGCCGCGGGCGTGCCGACAACTGGGGCGAATCCCTGGCGCTCGACGCCGTGCTGGATGCCCAGACCGAGGGCGGCGCCGACGCCGACGACCTGCGGGCGCTGTTCGAGGCGACCGCGGCCGAGCTCGCCGACGAGGACGACGCGTTCGCGCCGATGCTGCCGGATGACGACAGCGCATTGTCGGCGCGTGCGAATGCGCTGGTCGCCTGGTGCCGCGGCTTTCTCGGCGGGGTCGGTCTCGCGAATCCGCGGGCGCGCGGCGTCCTGTCCGAGGAGGCCGAGGAGGCGATCGCCGATCTCGGCCGCATCGCCGCCAGCGAACTCACGGTGGAAGACGACGCCGCCGACGAGGACGCCTACGTCGAGGTGCTCGAATTCGTGCGCGTCGCTGCGCTGATGCTGCGCGACGAATGCGCAGCGGCGGCGAAGCGGCATTGACCATGACGCCGGCGCCGCTGATCGCACCGACCGAATACCAGCGCCGGCGCCGGCAATTGATGCGCATCATCGGTCGCGATGCGATCGCGATCCTGCCGGCGGCGCCGGAACGCATCCGCAACAACGACGCGCACTATCCGTACCGTCAGGACAGCGACTTCCATTACCTGACCGGGCTCGACGAGCCGCATGCGGTGCTGGCCCTGGTGCCGGGTCGCAAGGCCGGCGAAGTCATCCTGTTCTGCCGCGAGCGCGACACCGAGCGCGAACGCTGGGACGGTCCCCGCCTCGGACCGGAACGCGCCGTCGACCAGCTGGCACTCGACGACGCGTTTCCGATCGACGACATCGACGACATCCTGCCCGGCATGATCGAGGGGCGCGAGCGCGTCTACTACCACTTCGGTCGCGAGATCGAGTTCGACCAGAAGCTGATCGGCTGGGTCAAC
>Ga0116177_10004124_pt1 | contig 10582 bp, 8 predicted proteins | sample AD_STIC10_MetaG_FD_89750 | JGI IMG/M metagenome (GOLD analysis project Ga0116177, IMG submission 89750) | Active sludge microbial communities of municipal wastewater-treating anaerobic digesters from USA - AD_STIC10_MetaG | ecosystem: Engineered > Bioreactor > Anaerobic > Digestate | place: USA...
CCCACGCTTTGCGTTGGACATGGCCCCCATAGAGCGGGAAGTTGCCAAGCTCTCGTCTGAATACGGCCTCGCCGTCAACCCCCACGCGAAGATATGGCAGCTATCAGTGGGTGAGCAGCAGCGCGTTGAGATCATCAAGATGCTCTACCGCGGTGTAGACGTCTTGATAATGGATGAACCCACAGCTGTTCTCACGCCTCAGGAGGTCAGCGAGCTCTTCGAGACCCTCCGCCGCATGACCGCCGACGGCAAGACAATCATATTCATCACTCACAAGCTCGACGAAGTGATGGAGATCTCCGATAGAGTGACGGTCTTGCGCGCAGGTAAGGACGTCTTCTCGTGTGACACTCGCGAAACAAACGCCAGGGAGCTTGCGTCCATGATGGTTGGGCGCGAGATTGGGCAGGCTCCGGAGCGGCCGCCGGTGGCGATAGGAGGCCCTGTGCTGGAGGTGCGTGAGCTCACTGCCGTTGGCGACCGGGGCACCATGGTGCTCGCAGGAATCGATCTCGACGTGCGCGCCGGCGAGATACACGGCATAGCCGGTGTGGCCGGCAATGGCCAGCGTGAACTGGCCGAGGTCATTACCGGGTTGCGCCGGGCAAGCGTGGGGAGCGTGCACATATGTGGCGCCGATATGACGAACCACACCCCTCGCTCGATAATCGAGGCAGGGGTGAGCCACATACCGGAGGACCGCCTTGGGGTAGGTTTGGCGCCTAACCTGAACATAACGTACAATGCGATCATGAAGAGGTACCGGTGCAACGAGATGTGCCGGGGGCCGATTGTCGACGCAACCCGAGCCAGAACTTGGACGGACGGATTGGTGGAGAGGTTCAACGTCAAGACCCCGAACCTTCGCACCGCCGTTAGGCTTCTGTCGGGCGGTAACTCGCAACGGCTGTTGCTTGCCCGCGAGACGTCAATGGAGCACAAACTGGTCGTGGCGGTTCATCCTACCCGCGGCCTGGATATAGGCGCTACCGAGGCGGTCCATACCATACTCCTCAGGGAGCGTGAGAGCGGCGTGGGCACGCTGTTGATATCGGAGGATCTGGAAGAGTTGATCGCGCTGTGCGACAGGATATCAGTGATATACGAAGGGCGCATAATGGGCACTGTTGGCCGTGATGAGCTGAACCTGGACGAAATCGGCATGATGATGGCCGGCGTATCAGCTGCAGAGAAGGGAGATGGACGCCTTGAAGCTGGTGCTTGAGAAGCGTGAGACGGTATCTTCCTTCTACAGGTTCATCTCTCCCTTGCTCGCGATAATCATGGCACTCGTTCTGGGGGCTGCGTTCCTTGCCGCATCTGGGTTCAGCCCGCTCAAAGTGTATTACTACATGTGGTGGGGCGCGTTTTCTGACTGGTACGGCATTTCCGAGACTTTGGTCACATCGATTCCGATAATGCTGTGCGCGCTAGGTGTGGCGCTGGCTGCCAAGATGCTTCTGTGGAATGTTGGGGCCGAAGGCCAGTTCCACATGGGCGCGTTCGCCGCGGCCTGGGTGGCGCTTTCCATGCCGGATGCGCCGGCGTGGCAAGTGATGCCGCTCATGGTGTTGGCCGGCATGGCGGCAGGCGCCATCTGGGCTCTTCTGCCCGCGGTTCCCCGAGCGTATCTGGGCGTCAACGAGATCATTACCACCCTTCTGCTGAACTATGTCGCAATCTACTGGGTCGAGTACCTAGTGCACGGTCCGTGGCGGGATCCGGTGAACCTCAACTTCCCCCTGTCGGCCCCGTTCTCTAGCGCAGCCAGGTTGCCGTCGCTGTTTGGCACACGTATCCACCTGGGCCTCGTGTTCGCCCTGGTGGCCGCGGGCCTGATCTGGTTCGCGTTGGGGCGCACCAAATGGGGGTATGAGGTTACGGTAATCGGCGAGAACCCCCGCGCTGCCCGGTATGCCGGCATGAACATCGAGCGCAATATTGTGTTGACGATGTGCCTTGCCGGTGCCCTGGCCGGCCTGGGCGGCATGGCGGAGGTGTCGGCGATTGCAGGCCGGATGACGCGACAGCTGTCGCCAGGTTATGGCTATTCAGCGATCATCGTGGCGTGGCTGGCTAAGGTGAACCCATGGGCTGTAGTGCTGGTGTCGGTGCTCTTCGGCGGGCTGCTCGTAGGGGGATACTCGGCGCAGGTCATCGGAGTGAGCGCCGCGTCTGTTAATATGCTGCAGGGCCTGATGCTCTTCTGCGTGCTGGCCACGGAAGCTCTGGGCCGGTACCGTGTAAGGGCTGCACATGCTGCTGTCGGTGGGAGCGGGGAGGAGGCGAGCATTGATGGCTGATTCCATGTTTGTGTCCATTCTCTCGGCCGCGGTCAGCTCCGGCACTCCTGTGCTCTACGCCGCCCTGGGTGAGCTCGTGTGCGAGCGGTCAGGCGTGCTCAACCTGGGAGTTGAGGGCATGATGCTGGTAGGCGCCGTTAGCGGATTTCTCACTGCGGTTCGCACAGGCAGCCTTGCGGCGGGAGTGCTGGCAGCGCTCATCACCGGAGGGCTTATGGGTCTGATACATGCGTTCATGACTATCACGCTCAAAGTCAATCAGGTTGTGAGTGGCCTGGCCCTTACTCTGTTCGGCACGGGCCTCAGCGGTTACCTAGGTAAGTCGATGATTGGAGTGCCTTTGCCCGTCACCTTCGGCCAGGCGCCTATCCCGGGGCTATCCCGCATCCCGTTGATAGGGACGATTCTGTTCAAGCATGACTTGCTGGTGTACCTTACGTATGTTGTTGTTCCTGTCCTGTGGTTCTACTTGTACCGCACCCGTCCAGGCTTGCACCTTCGGTCGGTGGGCGAAAGCCCCGAAACCGCGGACGCTCTTGGAGTGAATGTCTTTGCAATTAGGTACGCGAGTGTGACGGCAGGCGGAATGCTGGCAGGGCTGGGAGGGGCCTACTTATCGCTGGCCTACGCCCCCAGCTGGCTGGAGAACATGACGGCCGGGCGCGGTTGGATAGCAGTGGCTCTAGTAATATTCGCAGTATGGGATCCGTTCAGGGCCATGCTGGGCGCATACCTGTTCGGAGGGATTGATGCACTCGGTTTCCGCATACAGGTGTTAGGGGCGAGAATACCGTCATTCTTCCTTAAGATGATGCCTTACGTGTTCACGATAGTGGTGCTAGTCATCGTCACTGCCACAGCAGCGAAGCGCAGTTCGAGGGCGCCGGAGGCGCTGGGGTCACCATACGAGCGCGAATGACCGGGCTGGACCCGGAGGGGTGTTCGATTGGCAGATAATGTAGATAGCAAGGTGTCGGAACGACGCCAGACTATCAGATGGAATTTCCGGATCAGCAATATCGACGCGATGCTTTCCAACGTGGCTGTGGGGATGGTCACTCCCTTCATCCCTGTATTCGCCATTGCCCTGGGCGGCTCCAACACGGAAGTAGGCCTCATCACGGCCGTGCCGGCCTTCATCAACATGCTGATGTACCTGCCCGCGGCATCCTTCGTGGAGCGCGGCGGGAGCAGGCTCAAGATCACCGTGAGGACGCTGCTCGTTGCACGTCTGCTCTACTTGGCCATGGCCGTGGTCCCGTTTGTGCCGTGGCCCCAGTACCGCGCGGCAATGCTTATCGGGATTCTGGGTGTTCAGACCATACCTAACGTCATCATGGCAGTTGCCTGGACCGCGTTGCTAGGCGACATGTTCCCCCAGGAAGAGCGGGCGCACTTGTTCGCCATGAGGAACATGTACAGCGCCTTCGTCGCGCTGATTTCGTCGTTGGCTGCCGGCGTTCTGCTCGACCGTATCCCCTACCCGGCCAACTACATGACGCTGTTCTCCATATCGTTCATCACAGGAATGGTGGCGCTGCAATACTGCGCAAAGCTGATTGAGGGGCCTATCAGGCCCAGGCCCGCCTCTCGCAGGTCGGTTGCGGAGAGGTTACGGCAGCCGTTCGCCGACCCGGAGTGTGGGCGCAAGTTCAGCGTGTTTGCCATAAGCGCGGCCCTGCTGCACCTGGGCATAAACATTGCGGTCCCTGCTTACTCCATATATCATGTTCGGACCCTCCACCTGTCCAACAGCGTCATCGGATCATTGTCGCTGGCGGCAGGGCTCACTACTGTGCTCGCCTACCCCCTTTGGGGTCGCCTGTCGCGCAGGGCAGGGCATTCTGTGGTGTACCTCCTGTCTATACTGGCATACGCTCCGTTTCCGGCGCTTTACGGAATGCACGGGTCAGTCACCTATCTGCTGGCGCTGCAGGCCAGCATAGGTTTCTTTAACGCCGGTTTTGCTCTTACGATCCTCAACCTTACACTGCAACATGTGAAACCTGAAGACAGCGCCAATGGGATCGCGGTCTTCAACATGTTGATCAACGCAACGGGCGTGTTGGGTCCGCCATTGGCGGCGTTTGTGGTGTCACGATACGGCGTGACATCGGCTTTCGTGTTGTCAACTATCGTTCGCGCTGCCGGGTGCATCGTGTACATTGTAGCGTCGGGAACAGATGACACCTTTGTACGGCTGCACAAGACGCTTTCGCCGTCAGCGTTGCGTCGGCGCCGGCTTAACCGAAAAACAAGGGGGGTGCTCTAGCAGGTGAAGCTTGTGATAGCTATAGTTAGGGACGACTACTCTGAGATTCTCCAGGACGAACTTGCAGATGCCGGGCACCGTTACACGAAACTAGCTTCCACAGGCGGTTTCCTAAGAAAGGGCAATACCACGCTTTTGGTGGGCGTCGATGACGACCAAGTAGGATCGGTCCTGGACATAATCCGGGCTACCTGCAAGACCAGGCAGGAGTTGATTACTCCACAACCGATGCAGATCTCACACGGGCTTGCAGTGCCCCCTATCGAAGTCATGTCAGGCGGCGCTACGGTTTTCGTCGTGGATGTGACGCACTTCGAGAGGATCTAGAACGAGGATCTAGAACTGAGTAGCCTTCCAGCTGTCGCGGGCCGCGGCGCATCGCTTTCGCATTGCGCCGGCGGCCCGCAAGTCATGTACAGGCCATACAAGGCGCCTTCGCGCTGCGGCTAACCGCTAGCGATCTGCACCTGCGAGCATGCGATGGAAACACGGCGCCGGTGGGGATTGTGAAAATACGCACAATATGCTAAGATGTCATGTTGGGAGCAGCGTTCGAGGAATTTCGGAGGAGGTCATGAGGGCGGGATGATCATCGTGTCAGTGTGCGTGGGAAGTTCCTGTCATATAAAGGGCGCTCCTCAGATAATCGAAAGATTCCAGCAGCTCATTCAGACCTACGATCTGTGGAATCAGGTTGAGCTAAGGGGCGTGTTCTGCATGGAACGATGCACTCAAGGTGTCACTATCGAGATCGGCGGAGAAGTCCTGTCCGCCATCGACGTGACGGCCGCTGAAGAGCTGTTCAGGGCGAGGGTGCTCGTTCCGCTTGGCTTCGAGCCGTCCGGGCACTGATGCACCGGAGCGGAAGGGGTGGCTGACTTGGGCTCAATAAGGACGATCACTGCCAACTGCAAGGACTGTTACAAGTGCGTTAGGTACTGCCCGATGAAGGCGATACGCGTAGCCGACGGTCATGCGGAAATCATTGATGGGCTCTGTGTGGGATGCGGCACGTGTGTGCGTATGTGTCCGCAGGGAGCCAAGCAGGTGGCTGACTCCAAAGGCGCGGTGACGGAATTGCTCGCCTCGGGCGCGCAGGTGGTCCTGTCGGTTGCGCCTTCGTTTGTTGCATCCTTCACTGACGCTTCGGCGGCATCCTTCGCGGCGGCCGCAGGGAAGCTGGGGTTCTCGGAAGTCTTCGAGACGGCGGAAGCCGCCCAGTATGTGGCGCGCAGGAGCCTTGAGATGGTGGACCACTGCGCTTCGCCGGCCATCGCCACGAGCTGTCCGGTTGTTGTCAATCTTGTGGAGCGCTACTACCATCATCTTCTGGATCATCTAGTCCCGGTAGCGTCTCCCATGGTCACTGACGGGCGGATGATCAAATCATGCAAGGGCCCGGATGTCAAGGTGGTCTTCGCCGGCCCATGCATCGCCAAGAAGGACGAGGCCGCCAGGGCTGAGACCCTTGGCGCCATCGATGCTGTGCTGACTTTTGAGGAACTTCGCGACATGTTTGAGCAGGCCGGCATTGATCCTGCCGATACGACCGACGATACGACCGACGATGCGACAGGCGACACGGGCGTCGCGTCCGGCCATTACCCTGGGAGTGCGCGACTCTTTCCGCTAGAGGGCGGGATGATGGCGACTGCCGGCGTATCGAACGAGATGATCGGCGGGCCCGACCTGTGTGTTACCGGAATGGACAACGTCATCGCGCTACTTGACAATCTCCATCGACAGAAGGGCGTTCGGCTGGTGGAGATCATGGCATGCTCTGGGGGATGTATTGAGGGGCCAGGCGTCTCATCCGAGATCGACGCATGGAGCAAGAAGCGCATGGTGATGGAGTACGCACAGCAGTCTACTGCAGGGCTTGCAGACACGGGCCTTCCTCCACCATCGCCGGCACTGCTTGAGGTGGGCTTTGCCCGGCGCGAAGTGGATTTGCCCGAACCGACGGAAGAGGACATCCGCGCCATTCTGGCCAGGACCGACAAGTTCAGCCCATCCGACGAACTTAATTGCGGCGCGTGCGGATACGACTCCTGTCGCCAAAAAGCCATCGCGGTCTTTCGTGGGCTGGCTGAGGTGGAGATGTGTATTCCCTACATGCGCGAGCGGGCGGAGTCCATGTCCAACCTGATAATAAGCACTACGCCCAATGGGGTCGTGGTGGTCGGCAGCGATCTGACCATAGCGTCGGTCAATCCCGCGTTCGAGCAGATCTTCGGCGTGAAAGCCGATGACTGCCTGGGCCAGGACATCGGCAAACTGATGGATCCGGCGCCGTTTGGGCAGGTGTTCAGTACAAGAGAGCCGGTCCGTACCGACGAGGCGCATCTGGGCGGATCGCTCATCACCAGTCAGCTCCTCTTCTATGTTTCGGTGCGCGATGTCGTGGTAGCGCTGGTAAACGATATGACCAGCGACTACAACAGGGGGCGAGCCATCCAGAAGGCTCGAGAGGAGACGCTTGAGAAGGCCGGGCGTGTGATCGACAGGCAGATGCGTGTTGCACAGGAGATTGCGGGGTTGCTAGGCGAGACCACAGCTGAGACCAAACTCCTATTGACGCAGCTCATCAGGCAGATGCAAGATGAGGAGTTGGATGAGTGATGGAGAGGCTGCATGTGGAGGTTGCAAACCTCTCGATCGCAAAACATGGCGAGGAGCTGTGCGGCGACCGTGTGGAGATCACACGAAACGGCGGCGGTGTGACTGTAGTGCTCAGTGATGGGCTGGGCTCGGGGGTAAAAGCGAATATCCTCGCGACTCTCACAACTACCATTGCCGCCAGCATGCTGAGGGGCGGCGCCGCAATAGAGGACGTAGTCGATACGATAGGCCACACTCTGCCCATATGCAAGGTGCGGCAAGTGGCCTACTCAACGTTTACAATTCTCCAGGTCGACTCCAGCGGCAATGCGTACCTCGTGCAGTTCGACAATCCTGATGCCTTCTACGTCTCGGACGGATGTGTGGGCTCTGTAGACTGCGTGCAGCGCCGGGTGGCCGACAAGGTCGTGAAGGAGGCGCGCTTTAGGGTGCGCTCCGGCGACCACCTGTTTCTGGTGTCGGACGGCATGATCCACGCGGGGATAGGCGGTGTGCTCAATCTGGGGTGGGGCTGGCCCAATGTGGCCGACTACATCCGCCGGATCACGCAGCAGGAGAAGCGCGCGTCGGTACTGGCCAAGTGGATGATAAACGTGTGCGACCAATTCTACGGCGGCAAGCCGGGCGATGATGCGACTTGTGTGGCTATCACAGTTCGTGAACCTCGCCATGTCACGGCGGCGGTGGGTCCGCCCAGAAACCCGGAAGACGATCGAAACATGGTGGCCAAGCTGATGGGGGCGTCGGGAACACGGGTCGTGTGCGGCGGGACTACCGGCAAAATCGTGGCCCGCGAGACCGGTGCGAGCCTGAAGGTGGATCTGGCCAGCATGGTGCAGGGTGTGCCGCCCACTGCGACTGTTCGAGGGGTGGACCTGGTTACTGAGGGTATCATTACGCTGTCGAAAGCCTTGAGCAAACTGGCAAGCCCCGAGGAAGCGTACGGGAAGGACGGTGCCAGCAGGCTGGCGCGGGTCCTGCTTGACGCGGATCATGTGGAGTTTCTGGTGGGAAAGGCGGTGAATCCAGCGCATCAGAATCCGAACTTGCCCATCAGTATCACTCTCAAGGAGCAGGTGATGCAGGACATTGCCAGGATTCTCAGTGAATCGGGGAAGGAAGTCAAGATTACCTATTTCTGATCTATTACTGATCCAGAGCGAGGAGGAAGCATGACACCTGTTGAGCTAGCGCAGAGGAAGTTCGAGCGCGTAAACGAGATAATTGAGGAGCATGGTCGTGAGCAATCCGCCCTCATACCGATTCTGCAGGAAGTTCAGGCGGAGTACAGGTATCTTCCGGAGGAAATCCTGACCTATATCGCTACAGCCATGGGCCTGTCGGCCGCGACAGTGTTCGGCGTGGCCACGTTCTATGCCCAGTTCTCGCTGGAGCCGAAGGGCAAGTACGTAGTGAGAGTGTGCGACGGAACGGCATGCCACGTAAGGCACTCGATGCTGGTGTATCAGGCGATCCGTTCCAAGTTGGAGCTGAAAGACGGAAAATTCACGACACCAGACATGATGTTTACTGTGGAGACTGTTGCATGTCTTGGCGCGTGTGGAGTGGCACCTGCGATGGTCGTCAACGGAGAGGTCTATGGGAAGATGACTCCCGAGGCCGCGTGCACGATAATCGACATGCTTCTGTACAGGGACGGTGACAACTAGCGATGGAGACAGCAGTGAAGACGATGACGATAGGGTCAAGGCACGAACTGAAGGAGTATGCCGCACGGGTCCGCGCGGATATGGCCTCCCTGAACAAGCGGGTACTGGTGTGCACGGGGCCCGGATGCTTGGCCAACGGGGCGGAGAAGATCCTAGATGCGTTTCGCAGCCATTCGGTAGAGGCGGTCGGCGCCACCCGAACCGGGTGCCACGGGTTCTGTGAGGTTGGACCCTTGGTGAGGATTGAGCCCGACGATGTGGTGTATGTTCATGTGAAGCCTGAGGATGTCGCTGAGATCGTGGAGCAGACACTGCGAAAGGGCAATATCATTGGAAGACTGGTCTACCGCGATCCTGATACGGGGCGGGCATATCAAAAGGAGCGAGATATCCCGTTCTACGCAAGCCAAACCAAGGTTGCCCTGGCAAATTGCGGGGTCATCAACCCCGATGATATAGGCGAGTATATCGCCCGCGACGGCTATCAGGCTTTGGCCCGCGCTGTGTTGGATCTGTCACCCGACGAGACTATCGAGGAGATGCTGGAAAGCGGGCTTCGGGGGCGAGGGGGCGGGGGTTTCCCCACCGGCCGCAAGTGGATGTTCGCGCGCCAGGCTAAAGGGGATCAGAAGTACGTTGTGTGCAACGCAGACGAGGGTGACCCCGGGGCCTTCATGGACCGCTGCATCATGGAAGGCGATCCCCACAGTGTGCTGGAAGGACTGGCCATTGCAGCCAGCGCTATCGGCGCGGACCGCGGCTACATCTACGTGCGGGCTGAATACCCGCTGGCTGTGGCCCGAATGCGGAACGCCGTGAAGCAGGCTAGAGAGTGCGGCCTTCTGGGCGCCAACATCCTAGGCTCCGAGTTTTCGTTCGACGTCATTATCAAAGAAGGCGCCGGCGCCTTCGTGTGCGGCGAAGAGACTGCTCTTTTGGCATCTATCGAAGGCAAGCGCGGCATGCCTCGTCCGCGACCGCCGTTCCCGGCGAACGAGGGTTTGTTCGGAAAGCCGACGATCATCAATAACGTGGAGACACTGGCAACGGTGCCGGCGATAGTCCGGAGGGGTCCGGCGTGGTTCCGTGGCATCGGAACGGAGTCGAGCCCGGGCACGAAGACCTTTGCCGTAACTGGGCAGGTGTCCAATACTGGTCTGATCGAGATACCAATGGGGGCGACTCTGAGGGACGTCGTGTTCAAAATCGGCGGAGGCGTGCTCGGCGGGAAGAAGTTCAAGGCGGCGCAGATAGGCGGGCCTTCAGGTGGATGCCTGCCGGAGCAGCTTCTCGATACGCCGCTGGACTATGACTCTCTGAAGAAGGCCGGCGCTATGGTCGGCTCCGGCGGACTTGTCATACTCGACGAGAAGACCTGCATGGTTGAGGTAGCTCGCTTCTTCATGCATTTCACTCAGAGGGAGTCATGCGGCAAGTGCGTTCCATGCCGCGAAGGCACTAAGCGAATGCTGGATATCATGGAGAAAATCGTCGCCGGCCGCGCAACGCTGGAGGACCTAGACGCTCTGGAGCAGATCGCGTGGGTTGTTAAAGAGAGTTCGCTGTGTGCTCTGGGCAAGACGGCGCCAAATCCAGTTCTTACAACGCTGAAGTACTTCCGTGATGAGTATCTGGCGCACATCGTAGACAAGAAATGTCCTGCAGGGGTGTGCAGCGCCTTCAAGGCGTACGTTATCCACTCCGAACTGTGCAAG
>Ga0116177_10004125_pt1 | contig 10582 bp, 10 predicted proteins | sample AD_STIC10_MetaG_FD_89750 | JGI IMG/M metagenome (GOLD analysis project Ga0116177, IMG submission 89750) | Active sludge microbial communities of municipal wastewater-treating anaerobic digesters from USA - AD_STIC10_MetaG | ecosystem: Engineered > Bioreactor > Anaerobic > Digestate | place: USA...
GACGTCCATTTGACGGTGATCCTGGGCCCGGTGGACGAGAACATCTTCCGTCACCTGGGCGTCCACGTGACGAGCGAGCCGGTCTACCAGACGCAACGCCTCTACCGGAAGACCTCCTGAGCCTGCCCCTCGCCGAACCCGGACTTTTCTACGAAACGCGCAGGGCCGGTAACGTTGCGTCCCATGACCACCCAGGACTTTCGCGTAGCCGACCTCTCCCTCGCCGACTTCGGACGCCAGGAGATCGCACTCGCCGAGCACGAGATGCCCGGCCTGATGGCGATGCGGGAGCGGTACGGCGTGACCAAGCCCCTCGCTGGGGCCCGCATCGCGGGGTCGCTCCACATGACGATCCAGACCGCGGTGCTGATCGAAACCCTCGTCGCGCTCGGGGCTGAGGTTCGCTGGGCGTCCTGCAACATCTTCTCCACCCAGGACCACGCAGCGGCCGCCATCGCCGTCGGCCCGACCGGCACCCCGGACGCACCGGCCGGCGTCCCCGTCTTCGCCTGGAAGGGCGAGTCGCTCGAGGAGTACTGGTGGTGCACCTCGCAGATCCTCGCCTGGCCGGGTGGTGCGTTGCCCAACATGATCCTCGACGACGGTGGTGACGCGACACTGCTCGTCCACAAGGGCGTCGAGTTCACCAAGGCCGGTGAGGTGCCCGGGGTCAGCGCTCACGACTCGCACGAGTACGGCGTCATCCTTGACCTTCTGCGCGCCGATCTGGCCGCGCAGGCGACCGACTGGGTGGCGTTGGCCAACTCGATCAAGGGTGTCACCGAAGAGACGACGACCGGCGTCCACCGCCTCTACGACATGGCCCGCCAGCAGGCACTGCTGTTCCCGGCCATCAACGTCAACGACTCAGTGACCAAGTCGAAGTTCGACAACAAGTACGGCGTCCGCCACTCCCTGATCGACGGCATCAACCGCGCGACCGACACGCTGATCGGCGGCAAGGTCGCCGTCGTGTGCGGCTACGGCGATGTCGGCAAGGGCTGCGCCGAGAGCCTGCGTGGCCAGGGCGCCCGCGTGATCGTCACTGAGATCGACCCCATCTGCGCGCTCCAGGCTGCGATGGACGGCTACCAGGTCGCCACGATCGAGGACGTCCTGGCGATCGGCGACCTCTTCATCACGGCCACCGGGTGCACCGACGTCATCACGGCCGAGCACATGAGCCGCATGAAGCACCAGGCCATCGTCGGCAACATCGGGCACTTCGACAACGAGATCGACATGGCCGGGTTGGCGGTCTGGCCGGGCGTCGAGCGGACGCAGGTCAAGCCGCAGGTTGACCTGTGGCGATTCGAGGCCACCCCGACGACCGACGCCCACAGCGTCATCCTGTTGTCGGAGGGACGCCTGCTCAACCTCGGGAACGCGACCGGACATCCGAGCTTCGTGATGAGCAACTCGTTCACCAACCAGGTGCTGGCCCAGATCGAGTTGTTCACGAAGTCGGAGGAGTACCCGACGGGCGTCCACACCCTGCCGAAGCATCTGGATGAGGAGGTCGCCCGGCTGCACCTCGAGGCACTCGGCGTCCGATTGACCACGCTGACCGGGGAGCAGGCCGACTACCTGGGCGTCCCCGTCGAAGGGCCGTTCAAGTCAGACCTGTACCGCTACTGAGGTGATGCGGGAACCCGGCGCCTCAGGCGTCGGGGCCCTTGTTCTTCCCGGGCTTGAAGCCCTCCCAGATCTCCTTGCACTCAGGGCAGACCGGGAACTTCTCGGGATTGCGCGTCGGCACCCACACCTTGCCGCAGAGGGCGACCACCGGCGTGCCCATGACCATCGCCTCGGTCAGCTTGGCCTTCGGGACGAAGTGGGAGAATCGCTCGTGATCCCCGTCCTCGAACGTCTCGGTCCTGGTGTCGGTGACGGTCTGGGAACCGGGCGCGAGTTGCTGGGTCATGAGGGGATTCTACGTGGGCACCTGCGCGGGCCCAACCATCGGAGAGCGTTGTGATGCACGACCAGCAGACTCAGTCGACCCACCAGCGCGGACTCCTCATCGGCATCCTGACGGGCGTGGTCGCGACGGCCTTCGAGGCGGTGGCCGTGGCCACGGTGATGCCGGCAGCCGCTGCCGACCTCGGGCACATCGGTCTCTACGCGTGGGTGCCACGACTGATGCCCGATGGCTTCTTCCGGCTGGGGCCCGGGCTGTCACCGGTCATCGCGACGCGCGCTGCAGGCGGGCTCGTTCTTCGCTGCTGAGGCCTTCCTTCCCTTGTCACTGGTGCAATTGCGGGGCCTGTCCCTGTTCGAGGCAGGACTCTTCCTCACCATCGGGTCGGCAGGGTGGACGCTCGGGTCGTGGCTCCAGTCGCGGGTGTGGCTGAGGCTGAGACGCGACCACATCATCCAGCTCGGCCTGGCCTGCACCCTCGTCGGGACGTCCGGGTTGGCGGTCTTCGGCTGGCGTCCCGGCGTGGGGGTGTGGTTGCCCGCCCTCGGCTGGGTGGTCGGCGGGCTGGGGATGGGGTTGGCGATGGCGAGCCAGTCGCTCGCCGTCATGGCGCTCTCACCCCACGAGCAACTCGGACGCAACACGTCGTCCCTGCAGGTCGGTGAGGGCCTCGGCAACGCCGCGATCGCGGGTCTGGCCGGATCGATCTTCGCCACGCTTCAGTTGCAGCACACGCCTGCGTTCACGTTCGGGTGGGTGTTCTCGGCGGTCGTCGTGGTGGCGGTGCTCTCGCTCGTCGTGTCGACGCGCATCGGTCCCGTGCGCAATGACTCGTCCGGGGTGGGGTGATGCACCGTGGCAAACTGTGGGGGTGAGCCATTTTTCCGCGCAGCCCGCCCTTCCGCCCATGGGTTGGTATCCCGACCCCGCAGACCCGGCCAGGGAGCGCTACTGGGACGGCGCGACGTGGACGCACAACGTCAAGCCGGCTGAGGGGGTCTCCGCGTCCGCCCCACTGCCGACGCCGCAGTACCCCGTTGCGCCGCAGCAGCAGTTCCCGGGTGTGCAGCAGCAGTATCCGTACGCCCAGCAGTCCCCTCATGCGCAGCAGTATCCGTACGCCCAGCACCCGGGAGCTCAGCCGCACCCGGGCGTCCACCCGGCAGCGTTCGCCCGCACGCCGCTGACGGCCGACGGCGTTCCGCTCGCGGGATGGTGGGCCCGCGTCGGTGCGCACATCCTGGACAGCATCGTCGTCAGCGTCCTGGCGACGCTGATCGGCTGGCCGTACGTCCGACGGATCATCGCGGGCTACCAGCTCCTGCTCACCGACTACATCCACGCGGCCAACGCAGGGCTCGCCGTTCCGACCCCCGCCGACTACGACATCATCAACCCGATGTCGGGCCTGCAGCTCGTCCAACTGCTCGTGCTGTTCGCCTACCTCGTGCTCTCGTACGGGTTCCTGTCCGGCTCGCCCTTCCAGCGGATCCTCGGCATGCGGATCGTGCCGACCGAGATCGGGCTGTCACCGAAGCTCGGCTGGCGGGCGTCCGTGACGCGGTCGCTGATGTTCGCGCTGGTCACCGCCGTGCCCGTGCTGCCGCTCCTGTCGTACCTGATGCCCTTGTGGACGACCCGACGACAGGCCCTCCACGACCTCGTCGCGGGCACCCAGGTGGTCAGTCGACGCTAAGTGCCGTAGTGGGGAACGCCGGCGGTTCGGTGGCGTTAGGGTGGGACAACACCCCGTCGTAGAAAGCACCCCATGGCCATCATTGACGCTGCCCTGGCCGAACTGGCCGCCCACTTCGGCATTGCCTCGGAGTTCTGGGACTGGAAGGGCCGCCACACCGAGATCAGCGACCACACCATCGTCACCGTGCTGGCCGCGCTCGAGATCGACGCCTCGACGCCTGAACTCGCCTGGGCAGCAGTCGAGGAGATCAGGCTGAAGCCGTGGCGTCGCATGCTGCCGCCGTGCGTCGTCATGGAGCAGGGCCAGTACCACGTCGTGAACGTGCACGTGCCCTCGGGACGCCCTGCCAGGCTGACGGTGCGGCTTGAACACGGCGGGGTCTGGAACACCTATCAGGTGACCAACGACCTGCCCGACAGGCTGGTGGACGACCGCTGGCTCGGTGAGGCGAGCTTCGAACTGCCCAGCCACCTTCCCCTCGGTTACCACCGCCTCGTCCTGGAGTCGGACGACCGCACCGTCGAGTCCACCCTCATCGTGACGCCATCGTTCCTCGGATTCCCGCCCAGCATGGGCGACCGCCGCGTGTGGGGCTATGCGACGCAGCTCTACAGCGTCCGGTCTGCTGACTCGTGGGGCGTCGGTGACCTGTCCGACCTCGGCGATCTCGCGACCTGGAGCGCGACCCAGCAGTTCGCCGGCTACGTGCTCATCAACCCGCTGCACGCCGCCCAACCCACGCCGCCGCTGGAGCCGTCCCCCTACCTTCCGACGAGCCGCGCCTACGTCAACCCGATCTACATCCGCCCCGAGGCGATCCCCGAGTTCGCGACCCTGACGCAGACCGACCGCGTCCTGATCGAGACCCTCCGTGCCGACCTGCTCGCCGATCTCGTGGGCGAGGCGCAGATCAAGCGCGACCGCTCGTGGCTGGCGAAGATGGAGGCCCTGCGCATCATCTACCTCGCGGGCATGAAGCCGGTCCGGCGGATGGCGTTCGACGACTTCTGCCGCCGTGAGGGACGCACGCTGCGCGACTTCGCGCTGTGGAGCGCGCTGTACGACGAGTGCGGTTTCGACTGGCACGACTGGCCGATCGAGTTGCAGCGTCCGACGTCGCCCGAGGTTGCCGAATTCGGACGCCTGCATGCCGACGACATCCGGTTCTACATGTGGTTGCAGTGGATCGCCGAGACCCAGTTGTCGAATGCGCAGCAACAGGCCAAGGACGCGGGCATGCCGCTCGGGATCATCTCCGACCTCGCCGTGGGCGTGAACATCGCAGGGGCCGACACGTGGATGCTCGCGGACGTCTTCGCCAACGGCTGCACCGTGGGCGCACCCCCGGACGCGTTCAACCAGACCGGCCAGGACTGGAGCCAGCCCCCCTGGCGTCCCGATCGGTTGGCCGACCTCGCCTACGCGCCGTTCCGGTCGATGGTCAGCGGCGTCCTGCGTCACTCCGGCGGCATCAGGGTCGACCACATCATCGGGCTGTTCCGGCTCTGGTGGGTGCCGGAGGGCCTGTCGCCCAAGGAGGGGACGTACGTCCGCTACGACCACCAGGCGCTCATCGGCATCCTCGCACTGGAGGCGCAGCGCGCCGGTGCGCTGGTCATCGGTGAAGACCTCGGCACGGTCGAGCCGTGGGTGCGCGAGTACCTGACCCGCCGCGGCATCCTCGGCACCTCGGTGTTGTGGTTCGAGTCGGACGGTAGGGGTGGCCCGCTTCCGCCGGAGCACTGGCGCGAGTTCTGCCTGGCGTCCGTCACCACCCACGACCTGCCGCCGACCGCTGGCTACCTGGCCGGCGACCACGTCCGGTTGAGGCACCAACTCGGGCTGTTGACCGAGGGGCTGGACGAGGAGTTGCGGGCGTCCGCTGCTGAGCAGCAGGGCGTCATCCGCTTCCTCGAGGCGCGCGGCTACCTCACCGGCGACGACCCGAGTGTGGAGGAGATCGTGCTCTCGATGCACCGGTTCATCACCCAGACGCCGGCGAAGGTGCTCAATGCGTCGCTCACGGACGCCGTCGGCGATCGCCTCACCCAGAATCAGCCGGGGACGATCGACGAGTATCCGAACTGGCGAGTGCCCTTGTCAGGGCCGGATCAGCGTCCGATGATGCTCGAGGACGTCTTCACGTCCGAGCGCGCAGCGAGGCTTGCAGCGGTGATGAACGGCTTCACGAACCTGCCGGAGTCCCGATGAGCGCCCCGGGCCTCATGGTCGTCGGGGTGGGCGGCATGGCCCGCGACCACCTGATCGCGATCCTCAAGGCAGGCGCACTGGACGCCACGACCCTGCCCTCGCGGGTCGTCTTCGTCGACATCGCTCCCGCCTCTCTGAAGAAGGGCCTCGCGCTCTTCGCCACGGCCGGTCTCGAGGCACCGCGCACCTTCGCGTCCCTCGACGAGGCACTCGCGGCCGGTGACCTGGGCGTCGAGGTCGCCCTGATCGCCACGCCCCACAACCTGCACCACGCGCACGCCGTGGCCTGCCTGCAGGCCGGTCTCGACGTCTGGCTCGAGAAGCCCATGGTCACGACCGTCGACGAGGCCGCCGACCTGATCCGCGTCCGCGATGAAACCGGACGCCTGCTCATCGTGAGCTTCAACGGGTCGTTGTCGCCGCAGGTCCGCAAGGCGGTCGAGCTGATCCGGGCGGGCGAGATCGGCACGGTCACGGCCATTCATGGCAGCGCCTGGCAGGGCTGGAAGACCGACCAGACCGACACCTGGCGCACCGATCCCGTTCAGTCGGGTGGCGGGTTCATGTTCGACACGGGGGCGCACCTGCTGAACACGGCCTGCGATCTGGCCGGCGCCGACTTCGAGTTGGTCAGCGCCTGGCTGGACAATTCGGGACGCGAGGTCGACATCCTCGGATCGGTCACCGCGCGCACGACGACGGGGGCGATGGTGGTGCTGGCCGGGTGCGGCGACACGATCGACACCTGTGCGTCCGACATGAAGGTCTTCGGGACCGAGGGTCTGATCGTCACCGGGATGTGGGGTGAGCGGCTGCTCCTGCAGCGCCAGGGTGAGGACGAGCCGACCGAGGTCGAGGTCGTCACGCCGACCGCACGCTGGGAAACGGTGCTCGCGGTGCGTTCCGGGGTGTTGCCGAACCCGTCACCTGCGGAGTTGGGGCTGAGGATGTCCCACCTCTGGGACATGATCAAGGCCTCCGCGGCGCGCGGGGGAGTTCCGGTGGACGCTCAGATGTTGGTGGGTACGGCCGACCGCAGGTAGGGGTTGTCGGCCTCTTCGCCGTCGGCGTCCAGGATGAGCGTCGGGATGCTCGGGTCACCCTTGCTGACGCGCAGCGCGGCCAGCGGCAGCTCGGCGCGTGACCTCTGGTGGCGTTCGCGGGCGGCCCCGATGGGTTCGCGTCCGACGACCTCGCCGTCGCGGATGAGTTCGACCAGCAACGGTCGGTCGTTCTCGTCGGACGCCGGGGGAGACCCGATTCCCACGATCTCGGCCTCGGCGCGGCCCTTCGCGTCCATTCTTCGCAGGGCGAACTTGCGTCCACCGATGGAGTTCTTGTTGGCGCTCTTCTTGGCGACCGGATGCAGCGGCGCGCCCGGTTCGTCGGTGTCGGCCTTGGCGACCAGTTTGTAGACGAAGCCGCAGGTCGGGTGGCCAGACCCGGTCACGACTGACGTGCCCACTCCGTAGCCGTCGACCGGTGCGCCGCGCAGCGCCGCGATCTGCCACTCGTCGAGGTCGCTGGTCACGATGATGCGCGTCTTTTCAGCCCCGAGGTCGTCGAGCAGGTCGCGGACCTGGTTTGCCATGATCGCCAGGTCTCCGGAGTCGAGCCGGATCGCGCCGAGGCGTCCCTGCGTGAGTCGGACGCCGGTCCGCACGGCCTCCTCGATGTCGTAGGTGTCGACCAGCAGCGTGGTGTCCTCGCCGAGGGCCTTGAGCTGCGCGACGAACGCCTCCTCCTCGGTGTCGTGCAGCAGCGTGAAGGAGTGGGCAGCGGTGCCGCGGGTCGGGATGCCGTGCCGGCGTCCGGCTTCGAGGTTCGAGGTCGCCGAGAAGCCGGCGATGTAGGCGGCGCGGGCCGCGGCGACGGCCCCCCACTCGTGGGCGCGACGCGAACCCATCTCGATGCACGGGCGGTCCCCGGCCATCGCGGTCATGCGACTCGCGGCGGACGCGATCGCCGAGTCGTGGTTGTAGATGCTGAGCAGCACGGTTTCGAGGATGCAGGCCTCGGCGAAGGTTCCCTCGACAACCAGCAGCGGCGCGCCCGGGAAGTAGATCTCGCCCTCGGGATAGCCCCACATGTTTCCCGTGAACCGATAGGACGCCAGCCACTCCGCCAACTCGTCGTTGACGATGTCGTGGTCTCGCAGGAAGGTCAGGCTCTCCTCGTCGAAGCGGAAGTCGGCCACGGCGTCGAGTGCGCGTCCGACTCCGGCGACCACTCCGTAGCGGCGACCCTCGGGGAGGCGACGGGGGAAGAGCTCGAAAACACTCGGCCGGAAGGCCGTGCCCGCGCCCATGGCCGCGCGCACCATCGTCAGCTCGTAATGATCGGTCAGCAGGGCTGTGGTCATGCGATGAGCGTACTGAACGAGTTCCCAGGAACATGGGCACGAATGACGGAGCCCACATCCATGGGAACCAAAGCGCTGGTGGCTGACGGCCCTTGGGACCGTTCACGGGGCACAATGGGTCCCATGCCCGCAGACACTCCCGACAGCGCAACTCCCAGTGGCGGCACTGCCCTGGACGAGCGCACTGATGTGTCCGAGGCCACCCAGTCGCCGTGGGTCACCATCGTCTGGGACGATCCCGTCAACCTCATGAGCTACGTCACCCACGTCTTCCGTGAGTACTTCACGTACCCCAAGGCCAAGGCCGAGCGCCTGATGCTGCAGGTCCACAACGAGGGCAGGTCGGTCGTGTCGTCAGGCGGACGCGAAGAGATGGAGCGCGACGTCAACGCCATGCACGCCTACGGTCTCTGGGCGACCCTGGACCGGGCCGAGTCGTGAAGGGATTCCGGCGCAAGGACGGCGTCCTGATCGGACGATTCGAGAACGACGAGGCCGAGATCCTCGCGTCCCTGGTCGCGCAACTCGTCGACGTGCTGACCGAGAGTGAGGGCGACGGGCCTGTCGCCCACGACGCGGGCGACCCGTTCGCTGCCTGGGAGGCCGACTTCGCCCATGCCGCGAACGACGACGACGGGGGGGAGGTCGACCCGGTGATGGAGCGACTGTTCCCGGACGCGTACCGCGACGATGCCACGGCGTCCGCGGAGTTCAGGCGCTTCACCAGGGCCGACCAGCTCAACCAGAAGGTGACACGCGCGGAAGAGGTCATCGCCGACCTCCGCAGGCTCGCGCGGGGGAGTGTGCAGATCCCGGACGCCCATGTGGACGCCTGGCTCACCACGCTGACCAACCTGCGACTCGCGATGGCCGTCAGGCTCGGCATCGAACGGGCCGAGGACGCGGACATGCTCTCGAACCTGCCCTTCGACGACCCCCGTGGCTGGCTGCACAGCGTCTACGAATGGCTCGGATGGGTCCAGGAGTCCATCCTGGAGGCGCTCTGACGGGGCGCTGCCCGCACCGGTCGGAAATAGCCAACCACCGCGTCAGGAAAAGGTGGACCCCGTCGGTTAGGCAAGCCTTAGCTCAGCTACGCTTGGTGTATGAGCACCGCGATCAGCCTGGCCTCGGCGAGGGTCGGCACGTCCCTCACGCTGCTGCGTGCCGAGGGAAGCCCGGAATTGTGCCGTCGCCTGTCGGCCCTCGGCCTGCGTCGCGGGGCCCGCGTCCGCATCGTCAACCCCACGCCCGGCGGTGGACGCGTCATCTCCGTCGCCGGCAGCCGGATCGCCATGGATGCATCAATGCTGAAACGCCTGTTCGCCGAAGAGATCCCTGCGTGACCACCCACCAGCCTGTTCTGGTGCCGCTGTCGACGCGGCGTCCGCCCGCGTCCGCGAAGGCGACCTGCCATGGGCCGGGCGGGGGAGTCGGAGCCGGTGGCGGAGCCCCGGTGATCGCCCTGGTCGGGGCACCGAACGTGGGCAAGTCGACACTCTTCAACGCCCTGACGGGCTCGCGCGTCACCATGGGCAACTGGCCCGGCACCACGGTGGACGTCGCCCGAGGAGTCTGGCGCACCACCCGGACGCGCACCTGCGACTGCGAGACCTGCACCTGCGGGCCCGCAGCGTCCACCGAGATGACCCTCATCGATCTTCCCGGCGCCTACAGCCTCGACCCGATGTCACCCGACGAGGCGCTCACCCGAGACCTCCTGGTGACCAGCGCGGCCGATGAGGCACCCGACCTCACCATCGTCGCCGTCGACGCCGCCCACCTCTCGCGCAGCCTCTACCTCGTCGCCCAGTTGCGTGAACAGGCGATGCGCGTGGTCGTCGGTCTGACGATGGTCGACGTCGCCCGCAGTCGGGGGATCGCCGTCGACACCGACGAGCTGGCGTCCCGGTTGGGGTGCCGCGTCGTCGCCCTGCACCCCCGACTCGGACGCGGGATGGACGACCTGACCGTGGCCGTCCACGATGCCCTCGACGAGCCAGTGCCCGAGGCCCGAGAGATCACCGACCGGCCCGCACACGACCTTGCCCCCCTGGACGCCGACCTCGTGCGCGAGGACGAGCGATTCGGGTTCATCGAGTCGGCCGTCGAGGCCTCCACGGGTGACTCGGGCGAACTGCGCGCGTCCCTGAGTGACAAGGCCGACCGCTGGCTGACAGCGCCGATCGCCGGGCCGATCGCGTTCCTGGGTGTGATGTGGGTGGTCTTCCAGCTCACGACCACCGTCGCTGCGCCGCTGCAGGGCGCACTCGACTCGCTGTTCAGCGGGCCGGTCTCGTCCGGAGTCAGTTGGCTGCTCGGGGTGGTCGGCCTCGGTGGTAGCTGGGTCGAGGGACTGCTGGTCGACGGGCTCGTGGCCGGCGTCGGC
>Ga0116177_10004126_pt1 | contig 10580 bp, 10 predicted proteins | sample AD_STIC10_MetaG_FD_89750 | JGI IMG/M metagenome (GOLD analysis project Ga0116177, IMG submission 89750) | Active sludge microbial communities of municipal wastewater-treating anaerobic digesters from USA - AD_STIC10_MetaG | ecosystem: Engineered > Bioreactor > Anaerobic > Digestate | place: USA...
CGGACTCCGTTCGATTTCCGCCCTGCCGCATGGCCTCGTGCATCCGACCACCGGCCAGGTCCAGCAGCGCAGCGGCCGAATTGACTTTATCAACCGGTACACTGGCCAAACCGATACTGACCGTCACCGCAACCGTATGGCCTTGTACCGAAAGGTGCGCCAACTCGACGGCCTTTCGCACTCGCTCGGCAAAAGTGGCACAAAATTCCACCGCAGTGCCAGGTGAGACCACTGCATATTGGCCCGCACCAAAATGCCCCAGGCTATCCTCCTGACGCATTTTGCCAGCAAGCATTTTGGCAAAACGCGTCGCCACGCCCTCGGCCACCTGCGTACCCAAGCGTTCACACAGCCCTGCAAAACCATCAAAGCCAAGCACCATCACACTGGCACCGCCCCCGTGCCTCGCCGAATGCGACAGCGCCTGAGCTGCCTGCAATTCGAGAAACTTCCGTGTAAACAAGCCGCTCAGCGGATCCTGGACCATCTGATCACGGCCGGCGTCCAGACTCTCCTGGGCATTGGACAAGGCAAGCAGACTGTTCAATCGAGTCAGAATTTCAGCGCTTCCGGCGCCCTTCGTAACAAAGTCCGAAACACCCAGAGCGCTGGCTTTGGCCCGCTCATCCTCGGTTTCCTCACCGGAAACCAGAATGAACGGCAACTGCTGAAGACGGCGAAGCTTCGAGGTGCGTACCCGCTCCAGTAATTCATAGCCGTTCAACTTGGGCATCTGAATGTCTGAAATCACTGCCCGAATCGAATGATCCAGCACCAGCGACTGCCAGGCGGCCTCGCCGTCGCCTTCTTCGCGAACTTCATAGGCGCCTTTCAGATGCCGGACTATCGACATCCGGACCACCCGGGAATCATCGACGATGAGGATGCGAGGCAAGTCCGCCACATCAGCCTCCGGCAATTTCAACCACGGCTCGGCCCTTGGCACGGCCAGCAATAAATGCTTCAAAAGCGGTCGGCAATTCGTCAAACGCAATACGTCTGGCCATATTTTCGAGATGTGGCGGACGCAAATCGCTCGCCAGTCGCTGCCAGACCCCGCTGCGATAAGGCTCGCGGATGTACCCGGAATCAATGCCAAGCAAGGAAACACCGCGCAGAATAAAAGGGGCCACGGTCGTGTTCAGGGACATGCTCGCGGCCAGACCAATACTTGCAATCGTTCCACCCTGCTGCATCGTGCTGGCGATCCAGGCGAGATAATCACCACCCAGATTGTCGACTGCACCCGCCCAACGGCCCCGGTCAAGCGGACGAATCTTGGTCAGATCCAGGCTCTCGCGCAACAAGACCTCAGCAGCACCCAGCTCACGCAGATAAGCGGCTTCAGCCTCCTTGCCGGTCAGCGCAACTACGTGGTAGCCCAGCTTGGCCAGCATATCAATGGCCAGACTACCCACGCCGCCAGTCGCCCCGGTAACGATAACCGCCCCTTTTTCCGGGCGCAGGCCATTTTCTTCCATGCGAACGATGCCGAGGGCCGCGGTAAATCCGGCAGTCCCCAAGACCATGGCATCAAAGAGGCTCAAGCCGGCCGGCAGAGGCACGACCCAGTCGCCCGGCACACGAGCGATTTCAGCGTAGCCACCGTGATGCGCCACGCCAATATCGAAGCTGGTTGCAACAACGCGATCCCCCGGCTTGAAACGAAGATCGGTACTTTCGATCACCGTGCCGGACATATCGATACCCCCGATACAGGGAAAACGCCGGATAATTTTTCCCGCCCCGGTGGCGGCCAGTGCATCTTTGTAATTTATGCTTGAGTAGGCAACCCGAATAGTCACGCCACCAGCGTCAAGCTGGGACTCATCCATCCGGACAAGACCGCTCGATACCTTGCCGTCACGCTCCTCAATCAGTAATGCCTTGAAGGAATTCATCACCATCCTCACTCCTCGGGGAATAAATTGTATTCATAATTACGGATTATGAACATAGTTGAAGCTATTGAATTTTGACCAGTCAGTATTTACAGCCGTCTCGTTTTGACATACATTCGCCAGCTATGCAAAAAGTTCTAACTTCTATTTTGCTCGTCGCCTCTCTGCTTAGCGGAGGAGTCGGCGCAGTAACTGCCGCTGAACAGATCCGCAAATCGGACGAGCAATCTTCGTTTTTTGAACGTTACACCAACGCCGCGCAAGATGTCATTCTGCAAGGTCTGAAGTTGGTTGGCGTCCGTTATCGCTTTGGCGGTAACGACGAAGATAGCGGCCTCGATTGCAGTGGTTTTGTCCGACTGGTCTTCAAGGACAGCATTGGCGCTTCCCTGCCCCGGACAGCTCGCGAAATGAGCGAAGTTGGCAAGCAGGTTGATACCAGCCAGCTGAAACCGGGCGATCTGGTTTTCTTCAACACCATGCGCCGTACTTTTTCGCATGTCGGCATCTATCTCGGCGATAACCATTTCCTGCATGCCCCACGCACCGGTGCAGAGGTTCGTGTTGAAAACATGGACAGCAGTTATTGGATGGCGCGCTACAACGGCGCCCGACGAATTCTCGAAGGCAATTAAAACAGAGCGGCCCCCAGCCGCTTTTTTTACACCCTTACTCAATAACGTTTCTCATTTACAAAACTCCGGCCACTTAGTAAACTGGAACTATTCTCATATATACCGGGAGTTTTCCAGATGAAACTGACGTCCGTTTTGATCGCCGCTGCAATGGCCACGCTTTCCAATGGCGCCTTGGCTGAAGAAAAAATACTTAACCTGTATTCCGCCCGTCATTACCAGACGGATGAAGCGCTCTACACAGCCTTCTCGCAGCAGACCGGTATCAAGATCAATCGTATTGAAGGCAAGGAGGACGAGTTACTTGAGCGAATCAAGAACGAAGGTGCCAACAGCCCGGCCGACATCTTCCTGACCGTTGACGCTGCCCGCCTGGCCAAGGCGCACGAACTAGGTCTATTTTCACCGCTGACCTCCAAAACACTGGAAGCTCGCATCCCGTCCCACTTGCGGACTGAAGACTGGTTTTCATTCTCGACTCGGGCTCGGGTCATCGTGTACAGCAAATCGGCCGTCAGGTCCGAGGACATCCAGAACTACGCCGACCTGGCCAATCCGAAACTGAAAGGCAAGGTTTGTTCACGTTCCGGCTCGCACCCTTACAACCTGTCATTGATGGCTTCAGTAATCGCACATCAAGGGGAAGCCAAGGCGGAAGAACTGGCACGCGGCATGGTGAGTAATTTTGCCCGTGCGCCCAAGGGTGGCGATACCGATCAGATCAAGGCCGTTGCCGCAGGTGAATGTGGTGTTGCTTTGGCAAACACCTATTACGTCGCCCGATTGCTGCGGTCAACCAAGCCGGAAGAGATAAAACTGATGGAAAAAGTCGGTGTCATCTGGCCCAATCAATCCACCACCGGATCGCATATCAATGTTTCCGGTGGCGGTATGCTGAAAACAGCGCCGCACAAGGAAGCTGCCGTCAAGTTCCTCGAATATCTGGTCTCGGATCAGGCGCAACGCTATTTTGCGGATGGCAATAATGAGTGGCCGGTGGTTGAGAACCTCAAGGTAGCCAATCCGGCACTGGAGTCGCTCGGCACATTCAAGGCCGACAAACTACCGGTCAAAAATCTGGCGATGTATCAGGCTAAAGCCCAGATCATTCTGGATCGCGCCGGCTTCAAATAAGTTTTCGTCCTCGTCAAAATGGCGGCCATCTCCTAAACTCTGCTCATCACCGGAGATTTCAGGAAGATGGCCGTAAAACCTTTTACCCCTAGCAAGCTGATAGCAGCGATTCGATCGGGTCTGCTGGATGAAGTGATCGTTGCCATCGCAGAAGGCGCCGATATCGAAGAGCCCGATATGCATGGTTTTGTCGGATTGCCGCTACGTACGGCCTGTTTTGCGGGGGATATCGCGATTGTTCGCGAACTTCTAAATCGGGGTGCCGACATCAATGCCGTCGCCAGCGATGGTCCAGGGGCGCCACTCAGACTGGCACAGCGCGGCAAAAATCAGGAAATCCTTGCCTTATTGTTGGCTCATGGCACCGAATCAATGCCGAGTACACGACCGGCTCCCCCAGCAACAACGCCTATCGAAGCGCTGCCTTTGCGGCCCGATGAAACAGTTGCCCACCCGCCGGTCAAGGCGGAAGAAGCGCCACCAGCGCTGCCCGACAATACAATCGAATTTACCCGCGATGAACCCGAGGCGACAGTTGATATCGAAGAGATTCATCTGACCTCAAGTTATGGCATCGATACCAACCTACTGACCCTTGATCTCCTGCGCATGAGTGAGTCCGAACACGCGACCGTCGCTCAATCGGAAACGCCAGGGAACAAAACTTCGACGAACAACGGACCTTCGGTCTTCTGGAAAAGTCGCGGTAACAAGTAAAAACAGCCGGATCAATTATTTGCCGGATCAATTCCGCCGCGCAGCTGAAATCTGTCGGGAGAGCGCAATCAGCGGCAGCAGTCCGACAGCAACAATCGCCAGCGCTGCAGTCGACGCCTCGGCGAGTCGCTCATCCGAAGCCAGCGTGTAAGTCTGCGTCGCCAGTGTGTCGAAATTGAATGGCCGCATGACCAGCGTCGCCGGCAACTCTTTCATCACATCGACGAAGACCAGCAAGCCGGCGGTCAGCAGGCTGCCGCGCAGCATTGGCGCATGTACCCGACGCAGCGTTTCACCTTGGCCAAGACCGAGACAGCGCGCCGCATCATCCATATTCGGGGTGATTTTTGCCAAACTGGTTTCGACGGTATGCAGCGCCACCCCCAAAAAACGGGCGAGATAGGCGTAAATCAAAGCAGCAATGCCACCGGTAAGCAACAAGCCGGGATTGTGGCCGAACCAAATTTCCCATTGGCCGGCCAGCCAGTTGTCGAGGCGGGTGACCGGAATCAGCACGCCGACCGCGATGACCGCACCCGGTACGGCATAGCCAAGACCGACCAGGCGATTGAGGCCATTGGCGAACGTGGTTTTCGACAAGCGGGCACCGTAGGCCATGATCAGGGCCAGCAAAACCGCAATCATTGCCGTGATACCGGCCAGCACAAAGCTGTTGCGGGAAAGCACCAGGAAACGCTGGCCAAACTGGGCATCACCTTCGGTCAACGCCATTTTTAGCAACAAAATGGCCGGCAGGACAAAGCCGAGGAGTAGCGGCACAGCGCAGGCCAGAAAAGCCAGCGCTGCCCGAATGCCGTTCAGTCGCGCCCCGGCCATTGGCCGGTTGCGGCCTGTGGTGTTGTTGTAGCGCGCCCGACCGCGTGAAATTTTCTCAGCCATCAAAAGAAAGAGCACGAAACCGAGCAGCATGGCGGCCAGTTGGGCGGCGGCGATACGATCGCCCAGCGAGAACCAGGCGCGGTAAATACCCGTCGTAAAGGTGTTGACCGCAAAGTAGGCGACCGTGCCGTAATCGGCCAGTGTTTCCATCAAGGCCAAGGCAACGCCAGCCACAATGGCCGGTCGGGCAAGCGGCAGCGAGACGGCGAAGAAGGCCCGCCATGGCCCCATACCCAGCGTCCGCGCTGCTTCGAGCATGCCGCTGGCGCGCTCAAGGAAGGCGCTGCGCGCCAGCAGATAAACGTAGGGATAAAGCACGCAAACGAACATCAACATTGCACCGGGCAAGGTGCGGATATCCGGAAACCAGTAATCGCCATGTGCCCAGCCGAAAGTTTCGCGCAGGGTCGTTTGCACCGGCCCGACAAACTGGAGGAGATCGGTATAAACGTAGGCCATGACGTAAGCCGGCATGGCCAGCGGCAGCACCAGCGCCCAGGAAAATAGGCGCCGCCCGGGAAAATCGTGCATGGCGGTCAACCAGGCAGTGGCGACACCGAGCAGACCAACACCGCAGCCCACGCCCAAACACAGCCAAAGCGAGTTGAGGATGTATTCCGGCAAAACGGTGTTGACCAGATGCGTCCAGGTGGAGCTGGTGCCGCCGGCAAAAAGATTGAGGCCAACGCTGGCAACCGGCAACCCGACGAGCAGGGCGACGATGAACCCGACAATCAACAGGGGAGAATATTGGGCGGTGCGCATGAGAGTGAATGCGAATTATAATCGACCGCTATGGCACAACTTGAGCTAAATGGCGTCGTTCAGCGCTACGGAAAAACCACCATTGTCGATGGCGTCGACTTTCGTCTGGAAAAAGGCAAGATCGCCTGCCTGCTTGGACCCTCCGGTTGCGGCAAGACCACTTTGCTGCGCTGTATTGCCGGCTTCGAGGAGATTGCCGGTGGTGAAATCCGCCTGCATGACAAGGTAGTCAGCAGTGCCGGTCAGCGGGTGGCCCCGGAGAAGCGGCAGATCGGGATGGTTTTCCAGGATTACGCCCTGTTTCCGCATCTCACCATCGAACAAAATGTCGCTTTCGGCCTCGGCCGCAAGCCGGAGGCGGATGCCCATCTGCGTGTCCGGCAGCTACTGGCTACGGTCGGTCTTGGCGGCCAGGGCGACAAATACCCGCATGAACTCTCCGGCGGCCAGCAGCAACGCGTCGCGCTGGCCCGCGCCCTGGCGCCGCGGCCGGAATTGATCCTGTTAGACGAGCCGTTTTCCAATCTCGACGTGGGTCTGCGCGAACGGCTTTCGGCCGAGGTTCGGGAAATATTGAAACGTGAGGGGTCGACCGCAATCCTCGTCACCCATGACCAGAATGAAGCGTTCGCGATGGCCGACGAAATCGGCGTCATGTACCAGGGCCGGATTCAGCAATGGGATGTGCCGTATAACCTTTACCACCGCCCGGCCAACCGCTTTGTCGCCGATTTTATTGGCCAGGGCGTGCTGCTCCCCGGCATTGTCGTCGACGGCCATAACGTCGATATGGAACTGGGGACGCTGATTTCCGATGTGCCGGTGGAATGCAGCGAAACCTGTGCCAATTGCGGCGATGGCTGCGATGTCGACGTCCTGCTTCGTCCCGATGATGTCGTTCATGACGACCAGAGCGTGCTGCAGGCCGAAGTGCTGCACAAGGCGTTTCGTGGCGCCGACATTCTCTACACGCTACGCCTGGGCAGCGGCGCGCAGGTGCTGTCGCTGGTGCCTTCGCATCACAACCATGCATTGGGCGAACAAATCGGCATCAGGCTTGATGCCGACCATGTGATCGCTTTTAAAAAACAGCACGCATGATTCCATTTCTTGGCCCGTTCGACCTATTTCCAGCGGTCGAATCAGCCCGGGATGATATGGGCGGATTACTCGCCGTCGGCGGCGACCTTGGCCCGGCGCGGCTACTTGATGCCTACCGCCACGGCATTTTTCCCTGGGGCACGGTTGAAACCCAGCCGCTCTGGTACAACCCGGACCCGCGCATGGTGCTTTTTCCGGATGAGTTCCGGCTCAGCCGCTCGCTGCAAAAAACACTGCGCGCCCAGCATTTCGAAGTCCGTTTCGACAGCAATTTCGCCGGCGTCATGGCTGGCTGTGCGGAAACCCCGCGCCCCGGCCAGGATGGCACCTGGATCACGCCGGACATGCTGAACGCCTATATCCGGCTGCATGAACTCGGCTGGGCGCATTCGGTCGAATCCTATGTCGAAGGTGACTTGGTAGGCGGCCTTTACGGCCTGGCAATCGGTCGCATGTTTTATGGGGAATCGATGTTCTCTCGCCGCAGCGACGCCTCGAAGGTCGCCTTCGCACATCTGATCCGCTATCTTTCAGCAAACCAATTTGAAATGATCGATTGCCAGATGCGTACTGAACATCTTGCCTCACTCGGCGGCCGTGAAATTCCCCGCGCGTCATTTTTAGCCCGTTTAATGGCGTTGACCGCAGCAAGCAGTTCGCGCACCGCCTGGTCGGCCGAAAACATTGATCTGAACTGGTAAATCATGGCCCAGCCCAACGACGCAGCGTTGCCCTTCTCGCTCCTCCAGTTTTACGCCACCTCACCCTACCCGTGCAGCTACCTACCCGGCCGGGAGGCGCGTTCGCAGGTCGCCACGCCAGCCCACCTGATCGATGCTGAAATCTATAGTTCGCTGGTTCGTGCCGGCTTCCGGCGCAGCGGCATCTTTACCTACCGGCCCCATTGCGACAAATGCCGGGCCTGTACCCCGGTTCGCCTGCCGGTGGTTGATCTCAAGCCATCGCGCAGCCAGCGCCGCGCCCTGAAACGCCACAGCAACCTGCGCGCCCGTGAGCTACCGCTGGTTTTTCTCGAAACCCACTACGCGCTCTACCAGCGCTACCAACAAGCCCGCCATCCGGGCGGCGGCATGGATGAAGACAGTCACGATCAGTACGCCCAGTTCCTGCTGCAAAGCCGGGTCGATACCCGCCTGATCGAATTTTCTGATGACCAGGCCGTCCGCATGGTCAGCGTCATCGACGTGCTCGATGATGGCCTCTCCTCGGTCTACACCTTTTACGAACCCGATCTACCGGGAACCAGTTTCGGCGTCTACAACATCCTCTGGCAAGCCGCCCAGTGCGTTGCCCTTGGCCTGCCTTATCTCTACCTCGGCTACTGGATAGCCGAAAGCCCGAAAATGGCCTACAAAATAGATTTTCGCCCCATTGAAGGCTATGTCACCGGCCAATGGACAGCCCTTGAAAGCGCTATCGAATGATCCCCATGAAACGCTACGCCTTACCACTCCTGCTCCTGCCAATCAGCGCTCTGGCGACGGAACCAGCCGTGACTTACCGCTGCGACGACGGCAGCAGCCTCGATGTTTTGTTTTCCACCGCCGCTGACGGACGAAATCAAGCGATGCTGACACTGGGCGAAACCACGCTCACCCTGCCGCAAGTTCCGGCGGCCTCCGGGGCGCTCTACCGCGCCAACGACAATCGCCTGCATACCAAAGGCGACGAAGCCCTATTTGAAGATGCCAAAGGCAAAGTCCGGCACTGCAAACAAGGCGAGACACCGCCCGCGACAGCGACTCCAACAAAACCGCTCATCAGCAGCTTCATCGACATCAGCGGCAATGTTTCCTACCTTCAGCGCATCGCCCTGCCGCCGGACGCCGTGCTCATCGTGCGGATTCAGGATGTCTCCCGTGCCGGCACGCCGGCCCGCATATTGGCCGAGCAGCGCATCGAACTCGCCGGGCGGCAGGTACCCATTGCCTTCCAGACCACCGTTGACCGCGACCTGATCGGCAAACGGGCCAGGATCACCGCCGCAGGCCGCATTGAACGCGGCGGAAAACTGCTCTTCATCAGCGACAAATCCTATCCGGTCATCCGCAATGGCCAGGCGGTGCCGGTTGAAATGACTTTAAAACAGGTCACCAGTGCCAAGCCTCGTTAAGCCGTTATTCGGCCTGATTACCGTCGCCCTTACCATGCTGGCGCAAGCCGACAGCGTCGTTTGCCACATCACCTATGGCGGCGAAACCCGGCTCATTGAAGCCCAGCCAGTCAGCTCGTCCTACACCGTCGCCCCGACGCCGATCGGCTCCTACTTCCTGTTCCGCATCGTCTTCCGTCAGGAACCAGCCGATCTCGCCAGTATCAAGCTTTATACCTATACCAATCGCGACACCGGGCCGGTCATCATCCATCGGGCCAGTTATCCCTACCCGGTGAAAAATGTGGCGCCAGCGGGAGACTTCATGCAGGGAAGCAATAGTGGATTTACCGGGCTGAACTGGGTCTATGAAACCGTGCGCGACAGCGAACTGCAATACTGGTGCGAACTAAAATCCGGGACCCCAAAATGAGCCAAAAATTCCGGTTGACCGCAACCCGCAGGAATTCCAACAGGGGAACAGCACGCGCAAAATGCCTTTCAGTCGCCTCACTCGCAATGGCCCTGGCGCTCAACGTCCATGCCGAGTCGGTCAACCTGATTTTCGCCGGCGACATCATGCTCGACGATGGCCCGGGTCGCTTGATTGCCCGGGGCGGCGACCCGCTCGCACCCTTCGCCGCCATTCTCAACGCAGCCGACTACCGCATCGGCAACCTCGAATGCCCGATTGCCGAAAGCGGCACGGCGCTGGACAACAAAATCTTCAGTTTCCGCGCTAAACCGCAGGTACTGCCCGTGCTGCAAGGCCGTTTCGATGCCGTCTCGCTGGCCAACAATCACTCCGGCGACTACGGCCACCCCGCCTTTCTCGACACCATGCTTCACCTCGACAAGGCTGGCATTGCCCACTTCGGCGGTGGCCGCAATCTCGGCGAAGCCCACCGGCCGCTGTGGATCGAGCGCAAAGGCCTGAAAATCGCCGTCCTCGCCTATAACGAATTCAAACCGCGTTCATTTGAAGCGGGCGCCAACTGGCCGGGGATTGCCTGGAGCGAGGACGATCACGTCATTGCCGACATCCGCGCCGCCAGGCTGGCCGGGGCCGATCTCGTCATCCCGTTCATGCATTGGGGCTGGGAAAATGAACGCAAACCGAGCCAGCGTCAGCAACAGCTCGCCCGCAAAATGATCGACGAAGGCGCTGCGCTGGTGGTCGGCGGCCACCCGCACGTCACACAGGGCGTTGAAATCTACCAAGGCAAGCCGATCATCTACAGCCTCGGCAACTTCGTTTTCGACGGCTTCGACTATGCGGCCGGCCAACGCGGCTGGCTGCTCCGCCTCAAACTC
>Ga0116177_10004131_pt1 | contig 10575 bp, 10 predicted proteins | sample AD_STIC10_MetaG_FD_89750 | JGI IMG/M metagenome (GOLD analysis project Ga0116177, IMG submission 89750) | Active sludge microbial communities of municipal wastewater-treating anaerobic digesters from USA - AD_STIC10_MetaG | ecosystem: Engineered > Bioreactor > Anaerobic > Digestate | place: USA...
ACCCATCAGACGGGCGCTGCGCATGCGGAGTCGGTGCAGGCCGATTACGCAGGCGCCACGGTGGACGCCGAGGTGCTGCCGTTCATCGACGACATGGCCGGGCGCCTCGCCGACTGCGACCTGATCGTCTGCCGCGCCGGCGCGATCACCGTGAGCGAACTGTGTGCCGCCGGTGTTGCCAGCGTGCTCGTGCCGCTGGTGGTGAGCACGACGTCGCACCAGCGCGACAACGCGCAGTGGATGGCGTCGCACGGTGCGGCCCTGCAATTGCCGCAGAACGAACTGACGCCCCGCCATCTGGCCGATGTGCTGGCCGGGCTGACGCGCGACTCGCTGCTCGCGATGGCGACCAGGGCGCGAGCGCTGGCCCGTCCCAGGGCGGCATCGCGTGTGGCCGATGAACTCGAAGGTTTGATCGCAGCATGAAACACGCCGTCAAGCACATCCACTTCGTCGGTATCGGCGGCGCCGGCATGAGCGGCATTGCCGAGATCCTCCACAACCTGGGATACCGGGTGTCCGGCTCGGACCAGAGCGACAGCGCCACCTCCCGCCGGCTCGCATCGCTCGGCATCCGCGTGGCCGTGGGTCACGATGCATCGAACATCGACGGCGCGGAGGCGGTCGTCACCTCGACCGCGGTCAAGGCCGACAACCCCGAGGTGACTGCGGCACGTGCTCGTCGCGTGCCGGTCGTGCCTCGGGCCGTGATGCTGGCCGAACTGATGCGCCTGAAGAAGGGCATCGCGATCGCTGGAACGCACGGCAAGACCACCACCACCAGCCTCGTCACGAGCGTGCTGGCCGAGGCCGGGCTGGACCCGACCTTCGTGATTGGCGGGCGGCTCAATGCCGCCGGTGCGAACTCGCGGCTGGGCTCGGGCGACCACATCGTCGTCGAGGCCGACGAATCCGACGCGTCGTTCCTGAACCTGCTGCCGGTGATGGCGGTGGTGACCAACATCGACGCCGATCACATGGACACCTACGGCCACGACTTCGCGCGGCTGAAGCAGGCCTTCGTCGAGTTCGTCCACCGCATGCCGTTCTATGGCGCGGCCATCGTGTGCAGCGATGACCCGGGCGTGCGCTCGATCATGCCGATGCTGTCGCGCCCGGTCGTGACCTACGGCTTCGGTGCCGATGCGATGGTGCGCGCGGTCGACGTGCAGGCGCGTGCTGGTCGCATGCGCTTCACGGTACAGCGTCGCAACGGCATCGCGATGCCCGACCTCGATGTCACCCTGAACCTGCCGGGCGACCACAACGTGCTGAACGCGCTGGCCGCGATTGCGGTGGCCACCGAGCTGGAGCTTCCAGATGCGGCGATGGTGCAGGGTCTGGCCGACTTCCGCGGTGTCGATCGGCGCTTCCAGCGCTATGGCGAGGTTCGGGCGACCGCGGCGGCTGACGAATCCGCTGGCAGCTTCACGCTGATCGACGACTACGGTCACCACCCGGTCGAGATGGCAGCCACCCTGTCGGCGGCACGGGGCGCATTCCCCGGGCGCCGCCTGGTGCTGGCCTTCCAGCCTCATCGCTACACCCGCACCCGCGACTGCTTCGAGGACTTCGTCAAGGTCATCGGCAGTGCCGATGCGGTGCTGCTGACCGAGGTCTACGCCGCCGGCGAGCCGCCGATCGTCGCCGCCGACGGCCGCGCGCTGGCCCGCGCGCTGCGCGTGGCCGGCAAGGTTGATCCGGTGTTCGTCGACGACGTCGCCGCGATGCCGCAGGCGATCCTCGATCACGCGCGGGCTGGCGATGTCGTCGTCTCGATGGGGGCGGGATCGATAGGTGGCGTGCCCGCGCAGGTGCTCGATCTGCAGCGCCGGACGGATGCGGCCGCTGCGGTCACGATGGAGGGCAGCCGATGAACGTGGATCCGAAAGCCCTCGGAAAGGTCGCGGTGCTGATGGGCGGTACCTCGGCCGAGCGAGCCATCTCGCTGATGTCGGGCCACGGTGTGCTGTCTGCGCTGCAGTCGCTGGGCGTCGACGCGCAGTCTTTCGACCCGTCCGAGCGCGACCTCTCCGATCTGAAGAAGCTCGGCATCGCCCGCTGCTTCATCGCACTGCATGGCCGCCATGGAGAGGACGGCACGGTCCAGGGCGCGCTCGAGCTGATGGGCATCCCGTACACCGGCTCGGGCGTGATGGCGTCGGCGGTGGCGATGGACAAGGTCATGACCAAGCGCATCTGGCTGTCCGAGGGACTGCCCACGCCGCGCCATGTGTGGCTGCCGCCAGGCGAGCACGACATCGAGCAGGTGCGCCGCGTGCCCGGCCAGCTGGGCCTGCCGCTGATCGTCAAGCCGCCGCGCGAGGGTTCATCGATCGGCGTCACGAAAGTGACCGGTGGCGGAGACGTGGATCGTCAGATGCTGGATGCGGTGGTGCTCGCCGCGAAATACGACGCCGATGTGCTCTGCGAGGAGTTCATCGACGGCGAGGAAGTCACCTGCCCGGTGATCGGCGAAGGCGCCGATGCGCACGCGCTGCCGGTGATCCGCATCCGGGCGCCGGAAGGCGCCTACGACTATCAGAACAAGTACTTCACCGACACCGTCCAGTACCTGTGCCCGAGCGGGCTGCCCGAGTCCGAGGAGCGCGAGATCCAGCGTCTGGCGCTCGCTTCGTACCGGACGCTCGGCTGCCGCGGCTGGGGGCGCGCGGACCTGATGATCCGGGCAGCTGACCGTCAGCCGTTCCTGCTCGAGATGAACACCTCGCCAGGCATGACGTCGCACTCGCTGGTGCCGATGTCGGCACGGTCCGTCGGCATCGGATACGACCAGCTCTGCCTGCTGATTCTCAGTCAGGCCAGGCTTGACGGGCCGGCGGCTCCGGTGTCGTCTGCGACAGACGTGAAGGCCTGAACGCTCCATGTCCAGCACCCCCTTCGTCCGATCGATGTCAGCCGCGCGAGACCGCGCGTCGGTACCTGCGTTGCCGGCCGACGTTCGGTGGATGCGATACACCGCGAACGGCTTGTTCGTGCTGGCCGCCTTGCTGCTGGGCGCCACCGCGCTGCACCTGCTGACCCGCCAGCCCGTGTTCGCGCTGCGTTCGATCGGCATCGAAGGCGACCTGAGCCGCAACACCGTGGCGACGATCCGTGTCAATGCGGTTCCGAAGCTGCGGGGCAACTTCTTCACCACCGACCTGCAGGTCGACCAGCGTGCCTTCGAGTCCGTGCCATGGGTGCGTCGCGCCGTGGTGCAGCGCGTGTGGCCCAACCGATTGAAGGTGCGCCTCGAGGAGCACCGGCCGGCCGCCCTGTGGCGTGGCGGCGGTGCGACCGACCAGCTCGTCAACACGATGGGCGAGGTGTTCGAGGCGAGCGTCGGCGATGTCGAGGAAGAAGGACTGCCTGTGCTCGAGGGTCCCGAAGGCAGTTCAGCCGGGATGCTCGCGATGCTGTCCCGCCTGCAGTCGGTTTTCGGGCGGCTGGACCGCCGTGTCGAGTCGCTGCGACTGTCGAGTCGTGCATCGTGGCGTGCCGAGCTCGACAGTGGCGCCAAGGTCGAACTGGGCCGGGGCAGCGAGGACGAGGTGGTGGCGCGGGCCGAGCGCTTCGTCGGCACGGTCAGCCAGGTGACCGAACAGTTTCAAGCACCGCTCGTGTATGCCGATCTGCGGCACCGCGACGGCTACGCCCTGCGCTTGCGGGGAATCACGACAACGCTGAACCCTGGCACCGGACCAGGCGCGGGCAACCGGAATTGAGCGAGAGGATCGGATGGCCAAGGAATTGAAGGATCTGGTGGTTGGTCTCGACATCGGCACTGCGAAGGTGATGGTGGTCGTGGCCGAACTGCTGCCCGGCGGCGAGCTGCGCATCGCCGGTCTTGGCAGTGCACCGACGCACGGGCTCAAGCGCGGCGTCGTGGTGAACATCGACGCCACCGTGCAGAGCATCCAGCAGGCCTTGAAGGAGGCCGAGATGATGGCCGACTGCAAGATCACCCGCGTGTACACCGGCATCACCGGCAGCCACATCCGCGGCCAGAACAGCACCGGCATGGTGATCGTGCGCGACAAGGAGGTCACTCCGGTCGACGTGGCGCGCGTCGTCGAGACCGCCAAGGCGATCAACATTCCGAACGACCAGCGGCTGCTGCTGGTCGAGCCGCAGGAATTCGTCATCGACGGCCACGAGGTGAAGGAGCCGATCGGCATGAGCGGCGGTCGCCTCGAGGTGAAGGTGCACATCGTCACCGGCGCGCAGAGCGCCGCCGAGAACATCGTCAAGTGCGTGCGCCGCTGCGGTCTCGAGGTCGATCAGCTGGTGCTGAACCCGAGCGCCAGCAGCCACGCCGTGCTGACCGAAGACGAGAAGGACCTCGGCGTTGCCCTGGTCGACATCGGTGCCGGCACCACCGATGTGGCGATCTTCACCGACGGCGCGATCCGCCACACGGCGGTGATCCCGATCGCCGGCGACCTGATCACCAGCGACATCGCGATGGCGCTGCGAACGCCAACGAAGGACGCCGAGGAGATCAAGGTCGAGTTCGGGGTGGCCAAGCAACTGCTGGCCGATCCGAGCGACCAGCTCGAGGTTCCCGGACTCGGCGATCGCGCGCCACGCATGTTGAGCCGCCAGGCGCTGGCCGGCGTGATCGAGCCCCGCATCGAGGAGATCTACTCGCTGGTGCACCAGGTCATCCGCGAGTCCGGCTACGAGGAGCTGCTGTCGTCAGGCATCGTGATCTGCGGTGGCGCAGCGGTGATGCCCGGCATGGTCGAGCTCGGCGAGGACATCTTCCTCAAGCCGGTGCGCAAGGGCATCCCGCTGTACCACGGTGCCCTGCAGGACATGGTCGCGAACACCCGTTCGGCCACCGTGATGGGCCTGCTCGAGGAGGGCCGCATTGCTCGCTCGCGCGGCCTGCGCGCCGCCCAGCAGGCCGGCTCGGTGAAGACCGTGCTGGGGCGCGCCCGCGACTGGTTCCTCGGCAACTTCTGAACACGCAGCACACGGACCCCCGATGAATCACCCCACCATCGACGACCAGACCGAACGCGGTTGCCATCCGGGCGGCAACCGTGCTCCCCCGGCGCGACCGCCTCCCGGCACGACACGAATGCGACCCTGACATCAAGAAGACAAGACGCACGGCAAACACGGGATCCATCCCGGTTCTCTATTCAACACGGCAACTGCAGACAAGCACTGGAGCATCACATGGCCATCGAAATGATCGAAGAATTTGACCTCGGCACCCAGATCAAGGTGATCGGCGTCGGAGGCGGCGGCGGCAACGCGGTCGACCACATGATTGCGCAGGGCGTTCAGGGCGTGGAGTTCGTCAACGCGAACACCGACGCCCAGGCCCTGAACCGTTCCACCGCGCACCACCTGATCCAGCTCGGCACCACCGGGCTGGGTGCGGGCGCCAAGCCCGAGGCCGGCAAGGCCGCCGCTCTGGAAGCCGACGAGCGCATCCGCCAGGCCATCAGTGGTGCGCACATGCTGTTCATCACCGCCGGCATGGGCGGCGGCACCGGCACCGGCGCTGCACCTGTGATTGCCCGCATCGCGAAGGAAATGGGCATCCTGACCGTCGGCGTGGTGACCAAGCCGTTCGACTTCGAAGGCAACCGCCGGATGAAGGCCGCCGACGCAGGTCTGGCCGAGCTGGAAGCCAATGTCGATTCGCTGATCGTGGTGCTCAACGAGAAGCTGCTCGAGGTGCTGGGCGACGATGTGACGCAGGATCAGGCCTTCGCCGAGGCCAACGACGTTCTGAAGAACGCCGTCGGCGGCATCAGCGACATCATTCACATGCACGGCATGGTCAACGTCGACTTCGAGGACGTGAAGACGGTGATGAGCGAGCCAGGCAAGGCCATGATGGGCACCGCGCAGGCGAGCGGCCCGGATCGCGCCACGAAGGCAGCCGACGCTGCCGTGGCGTGCCCGCTGCTCGAGGGAATCGACCTGTCGGGCGCGAAGGGCGTGCTGGTGCTGATCGCCGCGAACCGCAGCACGCTGAAGCTGTCGGAAAGCAAGAACGCGATGAACACCATCCGCCGCTACGCTGCGGAAGACGCACACGTGATCTTCGGTACCGTTTACGACGAAGGTCTGGGCGACAAGCTGCGCGTGACGGTGATCGCCACCGGCCTGAGCCCGGCACGCCGCCAGCAGGCGCCGATCAGCGTCGTCCACAGCGCGCCGATGCAGCGCACCGGCACCGATAACCTGCCGATCCTGAACAACCCGCTGAATGCGCCCGGGCTCGGAATGCAGGGCGGGCACAACTCCCCTGACTACGGATCGCTGAGCACCCCGAGCGTGTGGCGCACCCGCACCGCAGCTGCCAAGGTCGATGCGCTGGCCAGCAACGGCATGGACGAGATCGAGATCCCGGCCTTCCTCAGAAAGCAGGCCGATTGATCTCGATAGGCCGATGCCGGAGTTCGCTCCCAATCCCCACCGGGGAGACGGAGCACTTGCGTCCCTAGAATGAAATGATGCTCGCCCAACGCACGCTGAAATCCCTGACCCGCGCGGTCGGGGTGGGCGTGCACGGCGGCCAGCGGGTCGAACTGACGCTGCGTCCGGCGCCGGCGGACAGCGGCGTCGTCTTTCGGCGGGTCGATCTGCCGCAACCGGTGGACATCCCGGTGCATGCCCACTCGGTGTGCGACACGCGCATGGCGACCGCGCTGTCGCCAGGCGGCGATCCGGGGGCGCCGAAGGTCAACACCGTCGAGCATCTGCTTTCGGCATGTGCAGGCCTGGGCATCGACAACCTGATCGTCGACATCACCGCCGAAGAGGTGCCCATCCTCGACGGCTCGGCGGCGTCGTTCGTATTCCTGCTGCAGAGTGCAGGCATCGTGTTGCAGGATGCGCCGAAGCGCTTCCTGCGCATCCTGAAGCCGGTCGAGGTGCGTGAGGGCGAGGGGCCGAGCCTGAAGTGGGCGAGGCTCGAGCCGTTCGACGGCTACAAGCTGACCTTCGAGATCGCTTTCGATCATCCGGCCGTCAACCAGACCGGTCAGCATGTGGTGTTCGACATGGGCTCGGGGCAGTACAAGCGCGAGATCGCGCGTGCGCGCACCTTTGGCTTCACCAAGGACGTCGAGTTGATGCGCTCTCGTGGGCTGGGCCTCGGGGGCAGTCTCGACAACGTGGTCGTGGTCGACGACTACAAGGTGCTCAACTCCGGCGGCCTGCGCTACGACGATGAATTCGTCAAGCACAAGATCCTCGATGCGATCGGGGATCTGTTCATCATCGGACACCCGTTGATCGGCGCTTACAGTGCCTTCAAGTCTGGACATGCGCTCAACAACAAGCTGGTTCGCGCCGTGCTTGCCGAGCCGGGCTGCTACGACATCGTGACCTTCGGCGATGCATCGAAAGCCCCGGCCGGCCTGGCCGAACTGGCCCCGGCCTGGTGATGCTGATCTTCCGATGGGTGCTGTTGCTGCTGCTCGTCGCCGGGCTGGTGTGCCTGGCGATGTACGTCGGCACGGGCCAGATGCGTTACCGTCAGCTGGGCATCACCATCATCAAGTGGGCGGTGATCGCAGCGCTTGGATTCTTTGCCGTGCTGATCCTCGAACGATTCGTGGTGGCTGTGTGATGTCATCTCGCGGCATCAACCGGCCATGTCTGGCCACCCAACTGAGAGAGATTTCTACGATATGAGGCCGTTTGACTGGGTGATGGCCAGCATCCTGGGGCTGACGGGAGGCATCAGCCTGCTGTGCTTCGGCGTATTCATCGCCACCGGGATCGATCTCTGGCTCAAGCGCACCCGGATGTTCCGGCGCTGGGCATTCGCTGTTGCACTGCTCTGGTTCAACATCGTGGTCTGGGGCAGCGTGGTCAAGACCATCATCAACTGGTGATCAGGCGGCGCCTGCTTCCAGGCCCAGGAAGTCGATCGTCGCTTTCAGGTGGTCGTCGAAATCGCTGAGGGCGTGATCGCTGCCTTCGAGCAGCCGGATCGAACAGTCGGCGTACCGCGAGCTCATTTCCCGCCAGTCGAGCACCTCGTCGCCCTTTGCGATGACGGCAAGGTAGCGTTGCGGCTGCGTGATCTGATCCGGCGACAGTTGCTGCAATTCGTCGATGAATTCCGGCCGGAAGAAGAACCTGTCGCCATCGTGCCAGGACGTGGTCTCGCCGATGTGGGCGGCGAGGTCACGCGCAGGATGAACCGCGGGATTGAGCAGCGCCACGCGTACTGAATCGCCGTCCGGTCGTTCATCGGACCGGGCCCATCGCTCGGCGAGCACCGTCGCGTAGAAGCCGCCCAGCGAGCTGCCGACCACCGCGGTGTGTGCGAGCGGCCAATCCTTCGTGCCTTCGATCAGCAACGCCAGCGCGTCGCTCGGCGACGGTGGCAACTGAGGGCACCACCAGTGCAGGTCGGGCCGATGGGCACGAACCCAGTCGCCGAACTGCCGAGCCTTCTTCGAGTGCGGCGACGAGCGGAATCCGTGCAGGTAGAGCAGGTGCGTGATCGCGGGCGAGGCGGTCGCCGGCATCAGGCTTTGCGGGCCAGTGCGTCCAGCAGCAACTGGTGCACGCCACCGAAGCCGCCGTTGCTCATGCACAGCACGTGGTCACCAGGCTGCGCGGTGGCTGCTACGCGCGAGACGAGTTGGTCGATGCTGTCGCAGACCGCGGCCAGCTTGCCGAGCGGTGCCAGGGCTTGCGCAGCGTCCCAGTCGAGGCCACCGCTGTGGCAGAAGGAAAGGTCGGCCTCTTCGAGCGACCACGGAAGTTGCGCCTTCATCGTGCCGAGCTTCATCGTGTTCGAGCGCGGCTCGAAAACCGCGAGGATGCTCGGCCGCGGCTGGGTCGCTGGATTCCAGCGCGCGTCGACCTGGCGACGCAAGCCATTGATCGTGGTCCGCATCGCAGTCGGGTGGTGGGCGAAATCGTCGTAGACGCTGATGCCGGCCGCGCTGCCGCGCAGCTCGAGCCGGCGCCTCACATTCTCGAAGCCGGCGAGTGCCTTCGCTGCGACGTCCGCCGGCACGCCGACGTGATCGGCTGCCGCGATCGCAGCCAGTGCGTTCAGCTGGTTGTGCTCTCCTGCCAGCGACCATTCGACACGTGCGATCTTCATGCTCCCGCGCAAGACATCGAATGCATGAGGTTCACCGCGCGCGCGCAGCTCGCCGGGGGTTTCCTTGCGCGCGCCGAAGCGCACCACGTCGCTCCAGCACCCCATGCCGAGCACCCTCTGGATCGCTTCGTCGCGGGCGTTGACCACGAGGCGGCCCTGTGACGGCACGGTGCGCACCAGGTGGTGGAACTGCCTCTCGATCGCGGCCAGGTTCTCGAAGATGTCGGCGTGATCGAACTCGAGGTTGTTCAGCACCGCGGTGCGGGCTCGGTAATGAACGAACTTGCTGCGCTTGTCGAAGAAGGCGGTGTCGTACTCGTCGGCTTCGATGACGAACGGTGCGCCGGACCCCAGCCTGGCCGAAACGCCGAAATTGAGGGGAACGCCTCCGACCAGGAAGCCCGGCTGCAGGCCCGCTTGCTCGAGGATCCAGGCCAGCATCGCGGTGGTCGTGGTCTTGCCGTGCGTGCCCGCCACTGCGAGCACGTGTCGCCCCTGCAGCACATGCTCTGCCAGCCATTGGGGTCCGCTGATGTAGGCCGCTCCGGCGTTGAGCACCGCTTCCATCAGCGGGTTGCCCCGTGTCACCACGTTGCCGACAACGAACAGATCGGGATTCACGCCCAGCTGATCAGCCCCGTAGCCCTCGACCAGTTCGATGCCGAGGGCCCGCAGCTGGTCGCTCATCGGCGGATAGACGCCGCTGTCGCAGCCGGTGACCTGGTGTCCTGCCTCCCGCGCCAGGGCGGCGAGGCCTCCCATGAAGGTGCCGCAAATGCCGAGGATGTGGATGTGCATGGATGTCGTCGAGAGCGCTGGCGTGCGGGTCTGGGTGTCAGGGCTGCAGGGCCTGCTTCGCCGCGGTGGCCGTAGCGAGCAGGTCTTCGGGCCGGTGTGCCGAGCTGACGAAGCCCGCTTCATAGAGCGCCGGGGCCAGGTACACGCCGCGATCGAGCATCGCGTGGAAGAAGTGGTTGAAGCGCGCCTTGTCGGTGGCCAGCACCTGCGTGTAGTTCTGCGGCAGCTCGGAGGCGAAGAAGAATCCGAACATGCCGCCTTCGCTGTCGGTGACCATCGGCACGCCGCTGGCGTGGGCTGCCGCGTTCAGGCCGTCGACCAGTTGCCGGGTGCTGGCAGTCAGCGCGTCGAAGAAGCCGGGCTTCTGGATCTCGCGCAGCGTCGCCAGGCCGCAGGCCGTGGCAACCGGGTTGCCAGACAGCGTTCCGGCCTGGTAGACCGGGCCGAGGGGGGCCAGCTGCTCCATCACCGCGCGCCGGCCGCCGAACGCTGCCAGCGGCATGCCGCCGCCGATCACCTTGCCGAAGACGCTGATGTCGGGCGCGAAACCAGGGATCAGCCTGGCATACAGACTCTGCGCACCGCCGAGCGCGACGCGGAAACCGGTCATCACTTCGTCGAACACCAGCAGCGTGCCGTACTGAGTGCACAGCTCGCGCAGACGGGTCATGAACGGC
>Ga0116177_10004133_pt1 | contig 10574 bp, 10 predicted proteins | sample AD_STIC10_MetaG_FD_89750 | JGI IMG/M metagenome (GOLD analysis project Ga0116177, IMG submission 89750) | Active sludge microbial communities of municipal wastewater-treating anaerobic digesters from USA - AD_STIC10_MetaG | ecosystem: Engineered > Bioreactor > Anaerobic > Digestate | place: USA...
GACGACGGCTCGCAGACCGGCTTCGACGGCACCGCCGCCACGAGCAACGCCGCCGCCACCGTCACCGGCATCACGACGCTGGACGTGTCCACCTACTCGGGCGCCGACCTCGCGATGAAGCAGATCGACAGCGCGCTCGACCAGGTCAACAGCGCCCGCGCCAGCCTCGGCGCGCTGCAAAGCCGCTTCGAGAACGCCGTGGCCAACATCCAGGTGACCGCCGAGAACGTGTCGGCCGCCCGCGGCCGCATCGTCGACGCCGACTTCGCGGCGGAAACCGCGAACATGTCGCGCGCCCAGATCCTGCAGCAGGCCGGCACCGCCATGGTCGCCCAGGCCAACCAGCTGCCCCAGCAGGTGCTGCAGCTGCTGCGCTGATCGCTGCGAGCGGGCGGCACCGCCGCCCTTCGAACTTCCTTCAGGCCCTGCCGGGCGACCGGCAGGGCCTTTTCGTTGGCGGGCCGGAAGTGGCCGGCAATCGCTGCCCTTTTCGGTCCATCGCCGCGTGCCGGGCTTCCCAACAATGCACCCATCGGATTCCGCCTCGGCGGGACCCGTGGTCCGGAAGCACTGGCGCGCGCCGGGCAGGCAGGTCGCAAGCGGCCCGCCCGTCCCTTAGACGACGGTGATACGCGCCGGGCTTTGAGGCCGCCGCCGCGTGCGTTCGACGCATGGGCACGGCGGGGCAGCAATGCCGGCGCCATCGCCGGGAGTCATCGAACCTTGAAGGAGTGATCCACATGCCCATGACCATCAACACGAACGTGAGTTCGTTGAATGCGCAGCGCAACCTGAACATGAGCCAGGGCTCGCTGAGCACCTCGATGCAGCGCCTGTCGTCCGGCCTGCGCGTCAACTCGGCGAAGGACGACGCCGCCGGCCTGGCCATCGCCGAGCGCATGAACACGCAGGTCCGCGGCCTGAACGTCGCCGCCCGCAACGCCAACGACGGCATCTCGCTGGCGCAGACCGCCGAAGGCGCGCTGGGCAAGCTGGGCGACATGCTGCAGCGCATGCGTGAACTGTCGGTGCAGGCCGCCAACGCCACCAACAACGCCAACGACCGCGATGCGCTGAACAACGAGGTCCAGCAGCTCAAGGAAGAGATCGACCGCGTCGCGACCTCGACCACCTTCAACGGCACGCACCTGCTCGACGGCAGCTTCTCGACGGCCGTGTTCCAGGTCGGAGCGAACTCGGGCGACACGATCTCGGTCGGCGGCATCACCAACGCGCAGCTGACCGCGCTGGGCAGCGTCACGTCGGCGACGATGGGCAGCGGCAGCGTCACCGCCACGATCACCGACACGACCGCGGTCGCCGCCGGCAGCCTGACGATCGAAGACGCCAGCGGCGCCGCCGTCGACATCGGCGCGCTCGGCGCCGTCGGCACCGTGCAGGAGCGCGTGGCCCAGGTCGTCGACGCGATCAACAAGGTCTCCGACCAGACCGGCGTCAACGCCTACTTCGACTCCGCCACCGGCGCGATCAACCTGACCTCGGCCCACGACATCACCATCGGCGGCACCGACGACGGCTCGCAGACCGGCTTCGACGGCACCGCCGCCACGAGCAACGCCGCCGCCACCGTCACCGGCATCACGACGCTGGACGTGTCCACCTACTCGGGCGCCGACCTCGCGCTGAAGCAGGTCGACAGCGCCCTGGACCAGGTCAACAGCGCCCGCGCGACGCTCGGCGCACTGCAAAGCCGCTTCGAGAGTGCCATCGCCAACATCCAGGTGACCGCCGAGAACGTGTCGGCCGCCCGCGGCCGGATCATGGACGCCGACTTCGCGGCGGAAACCGCGAACATGTCGCGCGCCCAGATCCTGCAGCAGGCCGGCACCGCCATGGTCGCCCAGGCCAACCAGCTGCCCCAGCAAGTGCTGCAACTGCTCAAGGGCTGAGCCCGCGCGTGACGGCCCGGAAGGGCCGGCACGGCTGGCGAAGGACAGCCCGCGATGCCACGCGGGCGGGCTGGGAGGCCCTGGCAGACCAGCCCGGCAGGGCCTGCGCAGCGCCCGACGGGCAGGCGATCCGCCGAGGGTCGCCTGCCCTTCTTCCTTGGGGCTCAAGTCCGTCGGGCGTGGGTCGATAAGCCGTTCACAGCAGGAGCCTTGCCATGACCATTTCATCCGCCGGTGTCGGCAGCGGCCTGGACGTCGCCTCGATCATCAGTCAGCTCATGGCCGTCGAGAAGCGGCCGTTGACGCAGATGCAGACGCAGGCGTCCGAGGTCCAGACCCGGCTGTCGGTCTACGGCGTGCTGCAGTCGCGCCTGACCAGCGTGGGCGACCTGGCGCAGAAGCTCGGCGATCCGCTCGCCTGGAAGCGCACCACGTCGAGCTCGAGCAACGAGGCGGCGGTCAGCGTGAGCTCGACCGACGCGGCCGCGGCGACCTCGCTGCAGGTCGAGGTGAGCCAGCTCGCCCAGGCGCAGTCGGTGTCGACCGCGGCGTTCACCTCGGCGAACGCGGCCGTGGGCACCGGCACGCTGCACATCGAGCTCGGCAGCTGGAGCGCGAACTTCGGCGCCTTCACGGCCAAGCCCTCGACCACCGCGCTCGACATCGAGATCGGCTCCGGCGAGCAGACGCTGGCCGGCGTGCGCGACAAGATCAACGCCGCCAACGCCGGCGTCACCGCGACCATCCTGAACGACGCCTCGGGCGCACGCCTGGTGCTGCGCTCGACGGACACCGGCGCGGTCAACGGCTTCCGCCTGACGGTCGACGACCTCAGCGACGCGAGCAACACCGACGGCAACGGCCTGTCGGCACTGGCCTTCAACCCGCCGGTGGGCACGGTGACCAGCGGCAACCAGCGCGGCCTGAACCTGACGGGCCTGGTGAACGGCGCGCCGGTCTCGTCGGCCTCGAACACGCTGGCCGACATCGTCGACGGCGTCACCGTCACCGCCAACACCGTGACCAGCGGACCGGTCGCCCTGAGCGTCAAGGCCGACACCGAGAACTTCAAATCGCAGATCCAGCAGTTCGTCGCGGCCTACAACGACACGATGAAGCTGATGCGCGAGCAGACGCAGTACAACGCCGACACCAAGACGGCGGCCACGCTGCAGGGCGACCGCGTGGCCGTCGGACTGCAGAACCAGTTGCGCTCGCTGGTGAGCGCGAGCACGACGGCATCGACGAAGTTCACGCGGCTGTCCGACATCGGCCTGGAGCAGCAGCGCGACGGCAGCCTCAAGATCAACGACACCAAGCTCGCGGCCGCGCTCAAGGACCTGCCCGAGCTGACCAAGATGATGTCGAACGTGGACGCGACCAACGCGGCCAACTCGGGCCTGGCGCGCCGCTTCGACGCGCTGGCCGACAGCAACACCTCGACCGACGGCGCGCTCACCACCCACCAGGCCGGCCTGAAGCAGCGCCTGGAGCGCAACCAGGACGAGCAGGACCGCTTCAGCGACCGGCTGACCGCGATCGAGGCGCGCCTGCGCGCGCAGTACACCGCGCTCGACACCAAGATGAGCCAGCTCAACGGCCTGAGCACCTACATGTCGCAGCAGATCGCGCAGTGGAACAAGGCCAACTCCGGCAGCTGAGCGGCCCGCGCGCGCCCTGCCCCGGAAGCCCCTGCATTTCGGCCCTTCGGCGGCATAAAGTCCCCCCCGGCGCCCGCCGATAACCCTTGCAGGACAGGACATCAGCATGCAGGAGCGCCACACCATGTTTGCACCGTTTCGCACCTTCGCCAGCACCTACAGCCGCGTCGGCGTGGAGACCGGCGTCACCGAAGCCAGCCCGCACCGTCTGGTGGCGATGCTGTTCGACGGCGCCATCGAATCCATCCACCAGGCCCGCGGGGCGCTCGCCTCGCGCGACATCGCCGCCAAGGGCCAGGCCATCGGCAAGGCCGTGCGCATCGTCGACGAAGGCCTGAAGGGCGGCCTCGACCGCGGCGCCGGCGGCCAGCTGGCCACCGACCTGAGTGCGCTGTACGACTACCTGCTGCGCCGCCTGACCGAGGCGAACCTGCGCAACGACGACGCGGCGCTGGCCGAATGCTCGACCCTGCTCGACTCGGTGCGCCAGGGCTGGAACGGCATCGCCACGCAGGCCCACTGAACCATGCACAGCGCCATGCAAACCGCCCCCCATTCGCCGAAGACCGACATGACCGCTTCGCTGCTGCAGTACTACGAAGCCATCGAGCAGGCCAGCCAGGACATGCTCGAGGCCGCCCGCACCGGCGACTGGGACCGGGTCGTCAAGCTCGAAGGCGCCTGCGCGCTGCTGATCTCGCAGCTCAAGCATGCCGCCTCCAGGCGCACGCTGGGCGCCGAAGAGGCGCAGCTGAAGTCGCGCATCATGCAGCGCATCCTGATCAACGACGCCGAGATCCGCAACCTCGCCGAACCCTGGCTCGACCAGCTCGACGAGCTGCTCGCCGGCCGCCCGAAATCGCTGCACTGACACCGGAGGTCGACGCCGTGGAAACCCAGCCGATGCCGCTGGACGACCTCGCCGGGAGTCACGGCGGGCTCGACGAGTTCCGGATCAGCGCGCCGCGCGAGATCGTGGCGATGCTGCGCCAGCTGGTCGACGGCGCGGTCTTCGTCCACCTCAACGCCAGCAACGGCCAGGTGCTGACGACGACGCTGTGGGCCATCGACACCGACCGCGGCACGCTGTCGTTCGCCGCCGATGCCGACGACCCGGCCACGCTGGCCCTGCTCGAATGCGAGGAGGCGGTGGTCGTGGCCTACCTGGACAGCATCAAGCTCCAGTTCGACGTGAACGCGCTCGTGCAGGTGCGCGGCCGCACCGGCAGCGCCATCACCACGCCGATGCCGCGCGTGCTGTACCGCTTCCAGCGCCGCAACGCCTTCCGCGTGCGTCCGCTGCTGCGCAGCGCCCCGGCGGCGCGCGTGCGCCACCCCGAGATCGCCGAGATGGGCCTGGCGCTGCGCGTCATCGACGTGAGCATCGGCGGCTGCGCGCTGTTCCTGCCCGAGGACGTGCCGCCGCTGCAGGCGGGCGTGCGCATGAACCAGGTGCTGATCGAGCTCGACGCCGACACCCGCCTCGTCGTCGACCTGCAGCTCCAGCACGTCACCTCGATCAATCCCGATTCGAGGGGCGTGCGCCTGGGCTGCGAGTTCGTGCGCCCCAGCGGCGATGCGCTGCGCACGCTGCAGCGCTTCATCGACCAGACGCAGAAGCGCCGCCGCCTGATGGCGCTGGACTGAGCGGGCGGGCTCCACGCCCGCCTCAGTGCACAACCGGATACACGCGAGGGGCCGCGCGGCCCTCAAGTTCTGCCGTGGCCTGCTGATGTACCGGGGACGAAGCACCTTCCGCCCCGGTCACAGGAGCGTCACATGAGCATCAATGGAATCCCCGGTGCAGGAAAAGCGACCCTGCAGCTTGCCGCACACCCTTCCTCGGCGGCGTCCCCGACCGCGTCGCGCGACGCGGCGTCGGCGTTGACGCCGGAAGTCGACGAGGTCACGAACCAGCCGCTGCCGCCACGCTTTCCGTGGCTCAGCCGGCTGTCGCACCAGCTCGAGAAGGCCTCGAACCAGCCCTCGCCGTTCGCATCGGCGCCGCTGCTGGGCGACCACCTCGACCGCTCGGTCTGAGGCCCGCGCGAGCGGCCGCCGGGTGCGACATCCGTCACACCTGCATGTTCATGATGTCGCTGTAGGCCTGCACCAGCCGGTTGCGCACCTGCAGCGTGGCCTGGAAGCCGATCTGCGCCTTCTGCATCGCGACCATCGTCTGCTCGAGGCTGACCGTCGGGTTGTCCATCTGCAACTCGCGCTGCATTCGCGTGGCGTCGTCCTGGCTGCGGCTGACCGAGCCGAGCGCCTGCGTCAGCGCCTGCTGGAAGCCCGCACCCGCCGGCCCCTGGGCCTCGCGCACCGGCTGCCCCTGCACGGTCAGGCCGGCGCGGGCCACGGCCGAGGCGAAGTCGAAGGGCTTGAGGTTGACGTTCATCGCAGCGTGCTCTCGGACGCAGCGGGCACGGACCCGCACGGTGGGAATGGGCTGAATCCTAGCCCTCGCCCCGGCGCGGAGCGCGCCGAACAGGCGCCCCTTTTCCGGGCTGTTCGGCGCATGGCGGACACCGTGCGTTACGAATAATCGACGCCATCGGGAGCCCTGTCGCCCCTGCGGTACACCTCACAGCCCATGGACAACGCCGTCGCCCTTCCCAACGCCCTGCCCCTGGCCCAGCCCGCCGGCTTCGGCGCGCGCATCGCGGCCATGCCGGCGAAGGCGAAGTTCAGCTTCGCGCTGGGCGTGGCGGCACTGGCCGCGGTCGTGATCGCGATGACGATGTGGAGCAGCCAGGGCGACTACAAGGTGCTCTATGCCAACCTGTCCGACAAGGACGGCGGCGCCATCATCGCCGCGCTGTCGCAGATGAACGTGCCGTACCGGCACGCCGACGGCGGCAGCGCGATCCTGGTGCCGGCCTCGAAGGTGCACGACGCGCGCCTGAAGCTCGCCTCGGCCGGCCTGCCCAAGGGCTCGGTCGTCGGCTTCGAGCTGATGGACGGCGCGCGTTTCGGCCAGACGCAGTTCCAGGAGCGCCTGACCTTCCAGCGCGGGCTCGAGGGCGAGCTGACCCGCTCGATCACCGCGATGGCCGCGGTGCAGAACGCGCGCGTGCACCTGGCGCTGCCCAACCAGAACGGCTTCTTCCGCGAACAGCAGAAGCCCAGCGCCTCGGTGATGCTCAGCCTGTATCCGGGCCGCACGCTGGACCGCGCGCAGATTGCCGGCATCGTGCACCTGGTGTCGTCGAGCGTGCCCGAGATGAGCCCGAAGGCGGTGAGCGTGCTCGACCAGACCGGCGCACTGCTCAGCGGCGGTGCCGACACCGCCCAGGCCGGCCTCGACGCCACCCAGCTGCAGTACGTGCAGCAGGTCGAGGCGAACTACAACAAGCGGATCTTCGACCTGCTCGAGCCGCTGGTCGGGCGCGACAACCTGCGCGCGAGCGTCACCGCCGACCTCGACTTCTCGCAGACCGAAGCCACGGCCGAGGAGTTCCAGCCGAACCAGGGCGCGAACGCGAGCATCTCGATCCGCAGCCAGCAGACCACCGAGCAGAACGGCAGCGGCGCGGCCACGCCCGCCGGCGTGCCCGGCGCCGCGTCGAACCAGCCGCCGCTGGCCGCGACCGCGCCGCTGACCGGCGCTTCGCAGCCGCTGCAGGCCGCCCAGGGCGGCACCACCGGCGGCAACAGCCGGCGCGACTCGGTGACGAACTACGAGGTCGACAAGACCGTGCGCGTGACGCGCAACGCCACCGGCACCGTCAAGCGCCTGAACGCCGCGGTGGTCGTGAACCACCGCTCGGTAACCGACGCGAAGGGCAAGACCACGCAGGTGGCGCTGTCGCCCGAGGAGATCGACAAGCTCACCGCGCTGGTCCAGGAAGGCATCGGCTTCAGCAAGGACCGCGGCGACTCGGTGAAGGTGATCAACGCGCCGTTCAAGGTCGAGCAGGTCAAGGAGGTCGAGCTGCCGCTGTGGAAGCAGCCCGAGGTGATCGACCTGCTGCGCTCGTTCGCCGCACCCGGCGCGCTGGCGGTGGTGGCGCTGCTGGTGTTCTTCGGCATGATCCGGCCCGCGGTCAAGGCGGCGCTGGCCCCGCCGCCCGCGCCGGAGCCGGGCAGCCAGGTCGCCGAGGTCGTCGACGGCGATGCCGCGCTGCCGTCGCCGACCCTTCCCGCGATCGAGGCCCCCAAGACCCACGAGCACCTCGACAACGCGCGCAACCTGGCCAAGACCAACCCGGCGGCCGTGGCCGGCATCGTGCGCGGCTGGGTCAACGGCGAAGCCGCCTGACGCCGCCGCGTCGCACCTCCTGCAAGCACCCCCATGGACGAACAAGGCCTCGAAAACGCGGCGATCCTGCTGATGTCGCTCGGCGAGGAGGAGGCCGCCGAGGTCTTCAAGCACCTCTCGCCGAAGGAGGTGCAGAGCCTGGGCGAGACCATCGCCAAGATGAAGACCGTGCCACGCGAGAAGGTCGAGTCGGTGCTCGACAAGTTCTCGTCGGTCGCGGCCGAGCAGAGCATGCTCGTCACCGACACCGACGAGTACGTCAAGTCCGTGCTGCGCAAGGCGCTGGGCGACGACAAGGCGAACCTGCTGATCGACCGCATCCTCCAGGGCAACGACGTCACCGGCATCGAGAGCCTGAAGTGGATGGACCCGGGCTCGGTGGCCGAGCTGCTGCGCAACGAGCACCCGCAGATCGTCGCGGCGATCCTGGTGCACCTGGACTTCGACCAGGCCAGCTCGGTGCTGAAGCTCTTCCCGGAGCGCCAGCGCAACGAGGTGCTGGTGCGCATCGCCACGCTGGACGGCATCCAGCCCGCGGCGCTGAAGGACCTGAACGAGGTGATGTGCAAGGTGCTCGCCGGCGGCGACAAGCTGCGCAAGTCGTCGCTGGGCGGCGTGAAGACCGCCGCCGAGATGATCAACCTGCTCGGCACGAGCGTCGAGACGGCGGTGCTGGACTACATCCGCGAGACCGACAACGAGCTGGCGCAGAAGATCATGGACAACATGTTCACCTTCGACGATCTCGAGAAGATCGACGACAAGGGCATCCAGGCGCTGCTGAAGGAAGTGCAGAGCGAGTCGCTGGTGATCGCGCTGAAGGGCGCCACGCCGGAGATGCGCGACAAGGTCTTCCGCAACATGAGCAGCCGCGCCGCCGAGACGCTGAAGGAAGACCTCGAATCGCGCGGCCCGGTGCGCGTCAGCGAGGTCGAGGCCGAGCAGAAGGAAATGCTCAAGACCGTGCGCCGCCTCGTCGACGAGGGCCAGATCGTGCTGGCCAGCGGCAGCGCCGACGAATTCCTGTGAGCGCCATGAACCACCCCCGCGACCGCATCCGCAACGTGCCGCCGCCGCCGGGCGCGAAGGCCGGCACCGTCTACAGCCGTTTCATCCCGCGCGAGGAACTCGACTCCTTCGCGGCCTGGAACCCGCAGTCGCTGTCGGGCGCGCCCGATTCCGGCCCCGGCGTGCAGCGCAGCTCGCCGGCCGAGCCGGCGAAGTCGCCCGAACAGGAACTCGCCGAGCACCTGCACGCGGCGCGCCAGGGCGGCTACCAGGACGGCTACCGCGACGGACTCGCGGCGCTGGAGAGCTTCCGCCAGACCTACGCGCAGCAGGTCAGCGCCCAGATGGGCACGCTGGTCCAGGCCTATGGCGCGCAGATGGACGCGCTGCAGCAGCAGATGGCCAGCGCGCTGGCGGTCACCGCGGCGCAGCTCGCGCGGGCCATCGTGCGCGACGAACTCGCGGCGCGGCCCGAGCTGATCCAGGGCGTGGCCCACGAGGCGATCGAGGCGCTGCTGCTGAGCGCGCGCCACGTGACGCTGCGCGTGCATCCCGACGACCAGGCGCTGGTGGCGCAGGGCGCCGCCGAGGCGCTGGCCGCGCGCGGCGCGCGCCTGCTGGCCGACCCCACGCTCGAGCGCGGCGGCTGCGTGATCGAGTCCGACATCGGCGTCGTCGACGCGAGCCTCGGCTCGCGCTGGCGCCGCGCCACCGCGGCGGTGGGCGTCGACAGGCCCTGGGCGGGCGACGACGGCGCCGCGGAGCCGCTCGAATGATGTCGTCGAGCGTCGAGAACAAGGTGCTGGCCTGCGGCGAGCACTGGCGCCGCTTTCTCGGCGACCTGCAGCGCTTCTCGGCCGAGGCGGTGCCGCTGGAGTCGCAGGGCCGGCTGGTGCGCGTGGCCGGCCTGGTGCTCGAGGCCGCCGGCCTGCGCGTGCCGGTGGGATCGCTGTGCGAGATCCACCCGGCCGGCGCCCCCGAGGGGCAGCCGCCGGTGCTGGCCGAGGTCGTCGGCTTCAACGGCGACCGCGCCTGGCTGATGCCCACCGGCGACGTGCACGGCCTGGCCAGCGGCGCGCGCGTGATCCCGCGGCCCACGCCGGTGGTGCCGCTCAAGCTCGGCGCCGCCGCGCACCCCTGGCGCCGCGGCGAGGACCGCACGCTGCACCTGCCGGTGGGCGACGGCCTGCTCGGCCGCGTGATCGACTCGCACGGCCACCCGCTGGACCGCAAGGGCCCGATCGAGCACGTGCACAACGAGCCGCTGATCCGCCGTGCGATCAACGCGATGGACCGCGAGCCGGTGCGCCGCCCGCTGGACACCGGCGTGCGCGCGATCAACGCGATGCTCACCGTCGGCCGCGGCCAGCGCATCGGCCTGTTCGCCGGCACCGGCGTCGGCAAGTCGGTGCTGCTGGGCATGATGGCGCGCTACACCGCGGCCGACGTGATCGTCGTCGGGCTGATCGGCGAACGCGGCCGCGAAGTCAAGGAATTCATCGACGACATCCTCGGCGAGCCGGGCCTGCGCCGCAGCGTCGTCGTCGCCGCGCCGGCCGACGCGCCGCCGCTGGTGCGCATGCAGGGCGCGAACTACGCCACCGCGATCGCCGAGCACTTCCGCGACCGCGGGCTGAACGTGCTGCTGCTGATGGACTCGCTGACGCGCTACGCGATGGCGCAGCGCGAGATCGCGCTGGCCATCGGCGAGCCGCCGGCCACCAAGGGCTACCC
>Ga0116177_10004141_pt1 | contig 10566 bp, 8 predicted proteins | sample AD_STIC10_MetaG_FD_89750 | JGI IMG/M metagenome (GOLD analysis project Ga0116177, IMG submission 89750) | Active sludge microbial communities of municipal wastewater-treating anaerobic digesters from USA - AD_STIC10_MetaG | ecosystem: Engineered > Bioreactor > Anaerobic > Digestate | place: USA...
GATTCGAACTTGCGACCTCCTGGTCCCAAACCAGGCGCGATAACCGGGCTACGCTACATCCCGAACTTAAACATATCTATTGGGTTTATTGGGAACACCCAAACGGTAATCTTATTATAAGAACTTTTGCGGAGAGAGTGGGATTCGAACCCACGGTACAGTGTGACCCGTACGACGATTTAGCAAACCGTTCCTTTCGGCCTCTCAGGCATCTCTCCTAACCTGCCCTGTATTTATTAAGGGGTGGCAAAAATACAATTCAATAAGGTATTACCCAAAACTAAATGCAAAATATGTGTAAATAATTCTGAAATGCACCACAATGATATTATGCTGAACGGAGCGTCGCCAATAAAGTACAATAGAAATACCAGGGCCGGTCAAAAAAAATCCAAATACTTACAGTATTTGGATTTTTTTTATTTAAGATTATCTTTTTACATAGCTGCTAACTGCACCTTTTGTTGTAATTCCAGCACACTTTCTTTAAAAAGGCTGTCGGTATCCATCAGGTCCTTTACAGTTTGACAACTGTGAATTACAGTAGTATGATCTCTTCCGCCAAAATGTTCGCCAATTGTTTTTAATGAGTTTTTTGTAAAGGCTTTAGATAAAAACATAGTAATCTGCCTTGCCTGCACAATTTCCCTTTTACGGGTTTTTTGCAGCAATTTATCATAAGGCACATCAAAATATTCGCATACCATTTTTTGTATAGCGTCTATAGTGATTTCCTTGCTTGATGATTTTACAAAATTGCGTAATACTTTCTTTGCCAATTCAAGATCGATTTCCCTCTTGTTAAGCGAAGATTGTGCCAACAATGATATTAAAGCACCTTCCAGCTCCCTTACATTGCTATTAATATTATAGGCTATATACTTTACTACTTCACGGGGCATATCCAGCCCGTCGTTCTTCATCTTTTTTTCCAGTATTTCTATCTTGGTCTCATAATCCGGCACCTGCAGGTCGGCGCTTAAACCCCAGCGGAAACGGCTCAACAATCTTTCCTGAACCCCCTCCAGGTCCTTCGGTGGTTTATCGCTGGTCAATATCAGCTGTTTACCACTCTGGTGCAGGTGATTGAATATGGAAAAGAATGCATCCTGCGATTTTTCGGCCCGGTTAAAGAACTGCACATCATCAATGATCAGCACATCTATTAACTGGTAGAAATGAATGAAATCGTTGATGGCGCCGTTACGCCCATGGTCTATAAACTGGTTGATGAACTTCTCTGAACTTACATATAATACGATCTTATTGGCATGGAGCCTTTTTACCTCGTTACCTATCGCCTGGGCCAGGTGGGTTTTACCCAAGCCAACCCCTCCATATATAACCAGGGGGTTAAAAGAAGTGGTACCCGGCTTTTCGGCCACGGTTTTACCTGCCCGGCGGGCCACACGGTTGCAATCGCCCTCAATAAATGCTTCGAATGTATAGGCCGGGTTCAGCTGCGGATCGATCTGCATCTTTTTCAACCCCGGGATCACGAATGGATTTTTAACCGGGTTATTTATCACCAACGGAAAATCCATTTCGTTATTTGCAAAAGATTTATATCCCTGGCCAGGAATATCTACTGTTTGTTGTTTGTTCTTGCTGTTGCCGCTGTCTACCATAATGCGGTATTCAAGCCTTGCTTCTTTTCCTAATTCTCTCTTTAATGTTTTTGCAAGAAGTGAAACATAATGCTCTTCGAGGTACTCATAAAAAAACTGACTGGGAACCTGTATCGTTAAAACTTTTTCTTTTAATGCAACCGGTTTAATTGGTTCAAACCATGTTTTGAAATGCTGCCATTCAACAATGTCTTTGATTATTTCCAAACAATTAGCCCATACTTTTTCAAAAACTTTGTCCATTAGTCCTTAAGCAATTTATATATCGAGTTAAGAATATTTTCTTCCGTGGTTTTGCCGGGTAAATTTCTTTCCGGTTTTCAACGAAAAAAAATCTTTGGCAGGACAGCGAATATCGAATAAAATGTTGAAAAAAAAATTTTTTATTCCATTGTTTTTTTTCCTACCACCACAGTATGCGATTTCGCCAGATTTTTTCTTTTGTAGCCTGCAAATTCAAAGTCAAGCCTGCCCAGCATTATGCCTGCCCAACCCACCTGATTTACAAGCACATCACTACCCGTTTTGTTCTTATACACTTCGGGTGCATCCATAAAAGTATGGGTATGGCCGCCAATAATCAGGTCAATATTCTCTGTTTCACGGGCCAGTACTTCATCACTCACTTTATTGCCCTTGTACTTATATCCCAAATGACTCAGGCAAATGATCATGTCGCAACCGTCTTCATTCTTTAACATGGCAGCGGTTTCATTTGCTTTTTGTATTGGATCCAGGTATTTTGTCTTTCCAATTAAACTGTCCGGGATCAATCCTGTCATTTCAATACCTACCCCGGTAACACCGATCTTTATCCCGCCTTTTTTAAAAATTTTGTACGGCTGGTATTTATGCTCCATAGGGGTGCCTGTAAAATCATAATTACAAATAACCAATGGAAAATTTCCGTGCCTTAATTGCGTGGCAAAATTTTCAAGCCCTGCATCAAAATCATGGTTACCCATCGTAGCTGCATCATATCCCATTGCCGCCATCGCTTTCATTTCGGGTTCGCCTTTATAAATATTAAAGAAAGGAGTACCCTGGAAGATATCGCCTGCATCAAGCAGCAATACATTGGCTTCTTCGTTTCTTATTTTCTTTATAAGTTCAGCACGGGCTGCTACGCCTCCCAATCCCTGGTTTCTTCCCCCATCCATTGGAAAAGGCTCCAAACGGCTGTGCACATCATTGGTATGAAGGATGGTGAGCTTTTTAACCCCTTCTTCTCCCCCTATGCCGGCCAGGGCCGACCGGGAAGCCAGTAAAGCTGCGGTGGCAAGCGCTGTTTGCCCTATAAATTTTCTCCTATTCTGCATTACTTACCCTGTTTTCTGTTTTTGCTGATATTTTTTTGCCTTGTTTCTTCAACTCTGCCAGGTAATCAAACACGGCATCGCGGAAGATATAGCCATTACTGACCTGCGGAATGGGCTTTAACATGGCACAATCATCGCCCCCATTGGCCACATAATCGTTATTGGCGATGGTATAGGTGGCCGACTCATTTAAAGGAGCGCCTCCGATCTTTATATTAATGGCTTTTTTATCCTTTATCTGCATGCTGATACCCGAGCATGGCCAACCACCTTTTGCCGCCACATGATCCAGGAATTCCTGCAACACTTTACCATTTACTTTTTGAATTACCAATAAATTGTCGAACGGCGACAACTCAAACACCTTGCTGCGAGTTATATTTCCGGAAGGCAGGGAAGGCAAACGGATGCCTCCATAATTTATAAATGCCGCATCTACATGAGTGGCATAGCTTTGTTCCGCCATCGCCAGCATGGCATCGGCTAAAAAATTACCTAAAGAACCTTCGGGCTGCTTTTTTTCCAGGTCGGTTTCAGAAACAGCCACCACGTCGTTCATGCTTTTGGATAAACTGTCGGAATAGGGTTTCAGCAGAACCAGCATGGCGCTGTCCTGTTTTGCCCCGGTGGTAATCCGGTAATCGTTATACTGAACTTTTTGTGCCTGGTACGATAAAGTGCAGGAAAATAGAAGGCTGGTTATTAGGATCCCAGCTGAAAAAAACTTGCTGATTTTGCTCATGTCCCGAATGAAGAATTAAACAAAAGGAAGGTAGGTATTTTTATCTGTAACAAAGAAAAGAATGAATAAAAAATTTATATGGAAAATAGGTTTACTTTTGGATATTAAAATATTGTTATGAGTTATGAATTAACGGGGAAACTGGTGGCTAAGTATGATACAGTTCAGCGCACCGAAACCTTTAAAACGAGGGAATTTGTAGTGGAGAAAAGCGAAGACATCAACGGCCGTACCATTACTAATTATGTGAAATTCCAGAGCGTACAGGATAAAACAACCATCATCGACCGGGTAAATGTGGGTGAAGAAGTAAAAGTGTATTTCAATATCAAAGGCAGTAAATGGGAAAAAGATGGCAAGATCAATTACATCACCAACCTGGACGCCTGGCGTATTGAACAGATATTACAACCCGGTGCCGGTAAAACAGATAATGAATACCTGGAGCCTCTGGATACTTTTTCGGAGACAACACCGGATGCAGTGGATGATCTGCCGTTCTAAAACCTCACCCCAACCCTCTCCTTAAGGAGAGGGAGATGCGAAGATATTTGCGAATAAAAATTCCGGAATAAATATCCGGCTTAGTATATGCAACAAAAAATTTCTCTCAAACTTCTGCCATCAGAAGCGGCTGATGATACGGCCATAAAAAGATCCATTGCCGGCCATACAGGTAAACAAGCTTCTTCCATTTCGGGCTATCATATCCTTAAGCAGTCTATCGATGCAAGAGCAAAGACCATTTGGGTAAACCTTACTGTAAATGCATTTATGGATGAGCCGTTCATCCGGCGAAGTATCCTTCCTTTTCAATTCAAAGATGTTTTCAAAGCCAAAAGAAAGGTTGTTATCATCGGTGCCGGGCCCGCCGGTTTGTTTGCTGCCCTGCAACTGCTGGAGCAGGGTATAAAACCGGTGATCCTGGAAAGAGGCAAAGATGTAAAGGCAAGGCGAAGAGACCTGGCCAGGCTGAACAGGGAAGGCATTATCGACCCCGATAGTAATTATTGCTTTGGCGAAGGCGGTGCCGGCACCTACAGCGATGGTAAATTATATACCCGCAGTAATAAACGGGGAGATATTGACCGGATCCTTAACTTATTTGTACGCTTTGGTGCACCGGAAGATATATTATATAAAGCGCACCCGCACATAGGTACCAATAAACTGCCCCATATCATCACTGCCATGAGGGAACAACTGGCCGGATGCGGGGCAGAAGTATTGTTCGAAAAAAAAGTGGTGGACTTTGTTATTGAACATGATAAGATACGTTCGGTTAAAACAGCCGATGGAAATTTGTTTGAAGCCGATGCCTTTATTTTAGCCACCGGCCATAGTGCAAGAGACATTTTTGAACTGTTGCACCGCAAACAAATAGTAATAGAAGCCAAACCCTTTGCCCTGGGTGTACGCATTGAGCATCCGCAGCAACTGGTAGACAGTATTCAATACCATTGCCCGGTAAGAGATGAACATTTACCGCCGGCGTCTTACAGCCTGGTACAGCAGTTGAACGAACGGGGGGTGTTTTCTTTCTGCATGTGCCCGGGCGGCATCATAGCGCCGGCATCCACCGCACCCGGTGAACTGGTGGTGAACGGGTGGAGCCCTTCCAAACGAAACAATCCTTTTGCAAACAGCGGAATGGTGGTACAGGTGGAGTTGAGTGATGTAATTAAAAATGAAGAATTAAAAATTAAGAATGATGCCCTTGCGATGATGCACTTTCAGCAATTGGTAGAACAGGATTGCTTTAATGCCGGTGGCGGAAACCTGGTGGCACCGGCACAAAGAATGGTTGACTTCAGCAACGGAAAAATATCTTCTTCCTTGCCCGGATGTTCGTATCACCCGGGATTAAATACAGTCAATCTTAAAGAAGTATTGCCGGGCTTCATTTACCAGTCGCTTGCCAAAGGGTTTGCAGAGTTTGGTAAAAAGATGAAAGGCTATTTCACCAACGATGCCGTAGTAGTGGCTACCGAAAGCCGCACTTCTTCACCGGTTCGCATACCCCGTGATACCGAAACACTGTCGCATCCCCAGCTACATAACTTCTACCCCTGCGGCGAAGGAGCCGGTTACGCCGGCGGCATAGTGAGTGCAGCCATGGATGGAGAACGGGTTGCCAGGCAACTGGCAAAGCTGGCTGTTTTTTTTGGGTTACCGTTTGTAAAATCACTGGCTGCTGTTATTGATTCATCCTTACATTTGACCTGCTAAAAAATAAGCAACATGAATATTCTGGAAGTACAAAACCTTAAAAAATACTTTGCCACGCAAAAAGCGGTTGATGATATCAGCCTGCAGATAAAGCAGGGCAGCATTTTTGGGTTACTGGGCCCCAATGGCGCCGGTAAAACAACGTTGATACGGATGATCACCGGCATCTTCTATCCCGATTCGGGCAATATATTGCTGAAAGGGAAAAATTTTGACCCGGAGAACGATGCAAAGTATATCGGGTACATGCCCGAAGAAAGGGGCTTGTATAAAAAGATGAAGATCGGCGAGCAGGCGCTCTATCTTGCCCAATTGAAAGGACTGAGCCGCAGCGATGCCATGCATAAGATCAAGGAATGGTTCAAACGGCTCGAGATGGACAGCTGGTGGAACAAAAAAGTGGAAGACCTGAGCAAGGGTATGGGACAAAAACTTCAGTTTGTGATAACCGTGCTGCACGAACCCGACCTTATCATCCTGGATGAACCCTTCAGCGGACTGGACCCGGTGAATGCCAACCTGATAAAAGATGAGATCTACCGGCTGGCGCAAAACGGAACCACCATCATCTTCAGTACCCACCGTATGGAACAGGTGGAAGAGATCTGTAAACACATCATACTGGTGAATAAAGGAAAGAAGATACTGGACGGCACCGTAGATGAGGTAAAAAACAATTTTAAAGAAAATCTTTTCGGCATACAGCTTGAAACGATGCCGGAAAATATGGATGCCCCTTCCTTTGAACTGATCAACACCCACCACAAGGAACTCATCGTCCGCATTAAGGAAGGATACAAAGCCAATGATGTACTCAGCTATTTTATCAACCGGGGAAGCAGCGTGGTTTCATTCAAAGAAATACTTCCTTCGCTGAACGAGATCTTCATTAAACTGGTGGAAGGAACACCTTCGGCCAGGCAATTTGAAAAGATAACCGCTTAATCAATCCACAATACGTTACAAAATGAATAAGATCATCCTGATAATAAAAAGAGAATACCTGACCCGGGTACGCAAACGGACCTTCATCATCGGCACCATCCTGTTCCCGGTGCTCTACATCGCACTGATATTCGGTACCAACTATATTGCCGACAAGACAAGGGGAGACCTGAAAATAGCCATGATCGATAACTCAGGCCTCTTTAATGAAGGCGTGATGAGCGATATCAATAAAAAAGATTCAGGCAATATCATTGAACTCTTTACCGGCAATGCAGAACGTTTTAAGGTAAGTTTCGATTCCCTGGGCTATGATGGGTATATTGAAATACCCGCAAACTTCACCTGGCAAACCGGCAGCGACAGTTTGCTTATAAACACAAAAAAATCCTTTGGCATCGGTGCTGCTAACCCCATTGAGAAAAAAATAAACAGGTTATGGAACAGCATCAAGCGTGACAGCCTGGGTATTGATTCAACCAAGGATAAAATATTAAGTAAAACGGTTCAATTAAGATTTCACAACGAAAAAAACAAGAATGCCAATGAAAGAACTGCCACCGTGATCGGGTATGTATGCGGTTTTTTGATGTATCTGATATTATTACTCTATGGTTCGCAGGTAATGATGGGGGTAACAGAAGAAAAAACAAGCCGCATTGCCGAAGTGGTTGTTTCGTCGGTAAAACCTTTTCAACTGATGATCGGAAAAATCGTGGGTATTGGCATGGTAGCCCTTACGCAGTTCCTCATATGGGTAGCCTGTATCTTTCTCATTTATAACATAAGCCTTAAAACGGGAAATTCCGGGGGCAATGTTTCAGGAATGGTGGGTGCTGTACAGGAAGCATTTACCAGCGTGAATATTCCGTTGGTGGTGGGTTGTTTTATATTCTACCTGTTAGGCGGGTTCTTCTTTTATTCTTCGTTATATGCAGCCATTGGCAGCGCCATCAATGAAGACATGAGGGAGGCACAATCGCTGAGCTTCCCGATCACCATGCTGGTGATCTTTTCCATTGCATTGATGACGCCTGCTATTTCAAACCCGGGAAGTTCGGTGGCGGTTTGGTCCAGCATCATTCCCTTCAGTTCTCCCATTGTAATGATGGCACGCATTCCGTTCGGTGTACCAACCACGGTACCCTGGTGGCAGTTAGGACTTTCCATGGCATTCCTGGTCGCCGGGTTTATGTTCACTACCTGGTTTGCCGCCCGCATATACCGTACGGGTATATTGATGTACGGCAAAAAGCCAAGCTGGAAAGAAATGATGAAATGGGCTTTCAGAAAATAATTCAAATAAAAAAACTCCCGCGGCTTGCGGGAGTTTTTTTATTATTTCAATGGCTCTTTTTGCGGTTGCAGAACAGGGCTGTCTTTTGGTTTTGATGCCTTTTCAATGGCCTTATTCAGTTCATCCCCCAGGTATTGATTGATGATCTTCCAGCTCACCGCCAGTATACCAAGCAAGGTGCCCAGTATCAACCCGATGAGGGTATAGATTATTTTTGATTTTTGTACGGGATCATACGGAGGTTCGGGTTTATCAAGCGCTTCAATGATCGGTGTTTCTTTCTGCAGGCGGTAAGCAGCCGATTCCCTGTTATTAACGGCATAATAATATTGCGACTGAACGGTGGCCTTATCCTGCGCCAGGTTCACTTTGGGTATGCTGTACCGTTGCAATCCTTCGTTGGTAAAGAAGGTGCTTTCATCCAGGGCAATGGCCCGTTTGTCGAGCTGGTTTAAAACCTGGAGCAGTGAATCGGCCTTCTTAATAGAAAACTCAAAATCGATCTGTGCCTTTTTCTTTTTCAGTTCAATATAAAAAAGAGAAAGTTTATCAATATATACATAACTTATCTCTCTTACCAGTTTCTGGTTGCTGTTGGTATAATACAATTCCAGGATGCCGTTTTTATTGATCTTGGCATTAAACCCGGCTCTTAAAAGGCTGCTGGCAATATTGACCCGTGTCTGGCTGTCGGGCGGTGTTTTGATCTTTTCATTCTGCATGAACCCGGTATGCCGGTTATGTTCTTCAATCAGCAATTCCGAAATGGTCTTATTATTCATGGAGGGGATCCGCTCTATTGCCACAGCTTCCCGGGTACGGCGGCTGTTAGCCAGTTCCACAATATTGATGGAAGCATCTTCGGTAAAGGACTTGGGTGCATCCGACAAGCCCAACAGGTTGCTGATGGTGGAACCGGTGCTGTTTGAACTGGATGCATTGAGAGGGAACACGGTGGATTTTGATGTCCATTGCACCACACTTTGTCTTGCCATGAAGAAGAAAGCGCCTCCAAAAACCAATGCAATAATCACTACCAGCCAGCTGTACTTCCGCAGTCTTTTTATAAGTTGTTTTAAAAGCTCAATATTGTTCATTTCGTCATTTTAGATTTAGGGCAGCTTATTGTATTATTTTAGCTATGAAAGCAGCTACGGCAATTGGGATACTCGAGAGTGCCACCTGAACCACGGCATCGGTCACTTCTGCACCTTCCGGCCTCAAGGGAACAGTGATGGTAGACCCTTCTTTTACCCTTGGATAGAAATGAATAAAGAAAAGACTTGTTGTCCGCTTGCTCTTACCATTGGCATACGTAACATATATACGCTTCTTCCAGGGTCGTATACCATAACCGCCGGCCTTATCAATATAATAGCCCACGTTGGTATGCTCTTTATCGTATGTTAATTTAAGCGGTGACTGCACTACCCCCTTCACATTTATAAAAGGATTTATTTCCGGTATAAAGATCACATCGCCTTCCTGCAGGATGATATCGTACTTGGAATTTTTATATTTAAGGGCCCGGTAGAGGTCAATGCTCACCGGCTCTTTCGACACTTCACCGAGACTCTTCATCGAAGAATCCAGTACAATACTTCCGATCGAATCAGTAAGAGAGGCAACTTTGCTGGTTACATTATCGCGGTAATACTGCGTTTTCTTGCGGTACAGGATAGCGCCGCTCAGGTCGGCGTTCTCTTTTATACCTCCGGCCCTTTCAATATAGGATGAAAGCCGTTCGTATTTACTCAGCCGGGGATATGGGCCCGAATACTGCACCAGCCCGTTTATCTGCACCAGTTGCTGTAATTCAAATGTTGGATTTTTTCTTACATATATCTGGTCATATGGCCTCAGCAGTATCTCTTTTGATACGCTGTCTAATTCAAGATTGGGCGATAATTTGATTGTTTTAAGAACCGTACGGGTGGGTTGCTGCATCCCTTTGGCCGAATCAAGGTCAACCACGCTGGATATTTCAATACGCCCATACTCCGCTGATTGTTTTAATCCGCCCGAAAGATAAAGCAGGTCCTGCAAGGTCATCCCGCCATATTTATTTACACGGCCTTCCTTTCTTACTTCGCCAAAAATTTCCACGTACTGTTTATCAGCAAACTGGTTTGAATTAAAAAGAAGCACCTGGTCGTTTGCAAACAATTCCACATTATAAATACTGGCCGTATCGTTGGTAGTGATATCGGTTAAATTAACTTCCACCTTACTGGCTTTGATATTGGTACTGTCGCCACCGCCTCTGAATATATAAGCACGGGGAAGAAAGGTGTTACGGGTGATACCCCCCGCCCTGTTTATGATATCGAATAATTTATCCCCTTTTCGTATTTCGTACTGGCCGGGATAAGAAACCTCTCCTTTCATTTCCACTTTATTGATCAA
>Ga0116177_10004146_pt1 | contig 10561 bp, 10 predicted proteins | sample AD_STIC10_MetaG_FD_89750 | JGI IMG/M metagenome (GOLD analysis project Ga0116177, IMG submission 89750) | Active sludge microbial communities of municipal wastewater-treating anaerobic digesters from USA - AD_STIC10_MetaG | ecosystem: Engineered > Bioreactor > Anaerobic > Digestate | place: USA...
AAGCACATTACGATACTTTATCTGTCGAGAAACTTCGCGATTATGCCAAAGACGAAGGTGCCGGTCCGGATGAAATTGCAGCCATCTCGCAACCTGAATTTGAACTAGTTTTTGAAGCCCGCGGCATTTCAGTACGTTAATTTTATGGAGAAGAAAATTAAAATTGTCGAATGTCCCCGCGATGCAATGCAAGGTTGGGAACCATGGATACCAACTGAATTAAAGATAAAATATCTGAACAGTTTACTCAGTATTGGATTTGATACTTTAGATTTTGGTTCGTTTGTTTCAGCGAAGGCGATTCCACAATTAAGAGATACAAAAGAGGTACTGGCAGGATTGGATCTATCGAGAACAACAACAAAGTTACTGGCCATTGTTGCCAATGTAAGAGGAGCTGAAGAAGCATCACTCTATAAGGAAATTCAATTTTTAGGTTTTCCTTTTTCAATCTCGGAAGAGTTTCAAAGGCGAAATACAAATTCAACAATAGAGGAATCGTTAGAACGAGTTCGCGAAATTCAAAACATTTGTAAGTCATCCGACAAACAATTGGTGATCTACATATCAATGGGATTTGGCAATCCATACGGAGAACCTTGGAATAAGGACATTGTGATTCATTGGGTAAAAAAACTTGCATCAGAAGGAATAAGAATTATTGCTCTTTCTGATACAGTTGGTGTGAGTACAAAGGAAAATATAAGCTATTTATTTTCCCATCTGATACCGGAATTTCCTCAAGTTGAATTTGGTGCTCATTTGCATTCTGATGCTACGTCATGGTTAGAGAAAGTCGATGCAGCACGACAAAGCGGTTGTTTACGGTTCGATTCTGCATTAAAAGGTATAGGAGGCTGTCCAATGGCCAATAACGATCTGGTTGGAAATTTAGCTACAGAAAATCTGGTAAGCTATTTCGGAGGAATTTCGGCACTGAATTTGAATGCAGAAGGATGGGAGAGGTCATTTGATATTGCAAATGAGATTTTTCACTCCTGATTTACTCAACAGAAAACGATTAAAAGAGTATACGAGAATTAGCGATTGTGAATAATATGGATCAAATCTATCAAAAGGTTCATTTACACACGAAATTGTCTGATTATGTTTGTGAAATAAATGAAATACAACCCCGTTCAAGTACAATGATGAATTTATTCAATAAAAAACAAATTAAAAAGTGCTATTTGATATTTGCTCTGCTGATGACAGCAATGAGCACTTTTGCGCAGAAAAGTGGTTACCTTCAAATTACCGGCAAAATTCGCAAAGAGAATAAACCGGAGCAAGGAGTTACCATTCAAATTTCGGCTCCCGGCGCTCAAGCTCAAACAATCACTTCAAAAGATAATGGCGGTTTCAATTTTAATCTGGACCTTCAAAAGACATATTCTATTAAATTCATCAAAGGTGGATTGGTTACAAAAGTGGTTGAATTCAATACAACCGTTCCGGGAGATCAGTTAGATATCATTTTTTCAAAAGAATTCAATATTGATCTTTTCGCTGATGTAGCAGGTGTGTCTCAGGAAAAAGCAATGAATAAAGCTGTTGCAAAATTCGCCTATAATCCGACCTATGAAGATTTTGAATACGATCAGAATTACAGTAAACAAATTTTAGGTGAACAAGAGGCAGCAAGAAAAGTTGCTGAAGACATCAACAAACAGCAGGAACGCGCACGTCTTGATTCATTAAACAAAATTTGGAATGATTCTCTTGTTAAAACAAAAGCACGTGAAGCTGAATTACTGGCACAAAGGTCAGAGCAGGATAAACTCAATGCTGAAAAAGAAAAAGCCCGACAGGATTCAATCATTCGTGCAAATGCGGCAGCTGCTGCTGCTGCAACTGCTGCATCTTTTGAAAAAGCAAGACGAGATAGTATCGAACTTGCAAATGAAAAAGCAAAATCGTTAGCTGAAGCAAAAGAAAAAGCGCGCCAGGATTCAATTGCTAATGCCAGTGCAGAAGCAAAACGACAACAGGAGTTAGCTGACGCAAAGGAAAAAGAACGCCAAGCTGCATTAGCGAAAGAACAAGAAGATAAACTCCGCGCAGATGCTATCGCAAAAGAGAAGTCAGATGCAGCTGCAAAAGCCGCCGCCGCTGCAGCGATACTTGCCGCTGAAAATCATCGGAAAGATTCTACAGCCAAAGCGGAAACTGCTTTAAGACAAAGACAACAACAAATCGCTGATTCAACAGAGAAGGCTAACCTCGATGCAACTCGTGCCGCAGAGTTAGCTGCACTGAAAGAAAAACAAGAAAAAGAAAAACAAGCTGCGTTAAAGAAAGAGCAGGAAGATAAACTTCGTGCAGATGCAATAGCAAAAGAAAAATCGGATGCTGCTGCCAAAGCTGCTGCAGCGGCTGCAATTTTAGCAGCTGAAAATCAACGTAAAGATTCAACTGCAAAAGCTGAGACAGCTTTACGTCAACGACAAAAAGAAATTGCAGATTCAACTGCACAAGCAAACGCAGAAGCCAAGCGAACATCTGAACTAGCTGCTCAACAGGAGAAGAAAGAGAAAGAAGCAAAAGCACTGGCAGATGCAAAAGCAGCAGAGCGTTCAAAATTCGTTGCTGACTCAACCGCAAAAGCAGTTGCTTTAAAAGATAAACAAGAGAAAGAAGCGCTCGCTGCAAAGGCTGCAGAAGATAAACTCAGAGCAGAGAATGAATTGAAGGCCAGAGAAAAAGCAAAGAACGATTCGTTGCTTACTGTAAAAGCACAAGCGGCATTAGATAAATTGAAGGCAGAGAATGAGCTAAAAGCCCAGGAGAAAGCTAAACAAGATGCATTGATTGCTGCTAAAGCCAAAGCTGATGCTGATGCAAAGGCGAAAGCCGATGCTGATGCAAAAGCAAAAGCAGATGCCGAAATGCGTCAAGCTGAAGCGTTGAAAGAAAAAAACAGAAACGATTCACTTGCTGCCGTTGCACTTGCTCAACAAAAAGCAGAAGCTGGTGCAAAACAGAAAGCAGAAGCCGATGCTAAAGCTGCTGCTGCATTAGCAGAGAAGAACAGACTTGACTCAATTTCTGCAGCCAATAAAGCTGCTCAGGAAAAAGAATCTGCTGACCGACAGGCAAAGGCCTATGCAGAAATAGAAGCAAAGAAAAAATTGTTGGCGAAAACTGCAAACAAAACAGATGAGAAACCGGCAACGGCTTCAAGTGCTCCGGTTCCGAAAATAATTGAATCGGATTATAAGGAAGGTGTAACTGATGAAACAATCAAAGAAAACAATAGAACAATCTATCGTACCGTGGTTAAGAAAGATGGATCTGCTTTAAATTACCAAAAAGTGGTATATAACTGGGGTGGAGTATTCTACTTTAAGAATGATAACAGTATGACAGAACTCACTTTTCAACAGGAATTGAAAAACTATCGAGCCGAATTAAAATAATAAAATGACAATTTTTCCGTCTAAAAAAATATTATCTGACGGAATGACTTTAGGAAATATAAAGTGCGGACAACTTGTCTGCACTTTTTTTTTGGTATACAACTTGAACGATGGTTTACATCTCTAACAATTAAAAAAACAGGAGGAAAAAATTATGACACTCGTTCAATTAAAAAACAAAGGACTAACTCGTCCAACATCAGCACCTTCATTCTTAGGCGATTTCTTCAACAATTTTATCAATGATGAAGTTATGGGAAAAGATCTATTTAAATCTGCTCCGGCTGTAAACATCAGTGAAACAGTTGAAAATTTCAATGTAGAATTAGCCGCTCCCGGATTAGAAAAAACGGATTTTAAAGTAGAGGTAGAAAACGGAATTTTATCGATCAGCGCTGAGAAAAAAACGGAATCAAAAGAAGAAACAACAAGATTCACAAGAAAAGAGTTTTCTTATTCTTCATTCAGTCGCAGTTTTACTTTGCCTGAACATGTAAAAGCTGAAAGTATTACAGCCGAATACACAAATGGCGTTCTTAAACTTTCGATTCCAAAGAAAGAAGAAGCAAAACAAAAAGCGGCGCATGAAATAAAGATTTCATAAGACAGTGTGTGTGGTTAATCTAATAGGTGATTTAGATTATGTGTTAAAAAGTCCTGCAATTGCGGGACTTTTTATTTTTACACAACTCAAAAACTGATCTCACTGTCTGACAATTTCCTTACTTTTGTCGAAAATCCGAAAAATGTCAAAGACAGAACGTCCTGTTATTTTAGTCACCAATGACGATGGTATTACGGCACCCGGCTTACATGCTCTCGTTGATGCCATCAAGGATCTGGGAGATGTTTTTGTTGTAGCGCCTGATAGTCCGCAGTCAGGAATGGGCCATGCCATTACAATTAATAATTTACTGCGACTCGACAAAGTGGATGTTTATGGTGAACATTGGTACCAGTGTTCAGGTACTCCTGTTGACTGCGTAAAACTTGCAATCGATAAGATCCTGCATCGTCAGCCCGATCTATGTGTTTCAGGAATCAACCACGGCTCTAACTCGTCGATCAATGTCATTTACTCCGGCACGATGTCAGCAGCTATGGAAGGCGCTATTGAAGGTATTCCAAGTGCAGGATTCTCCTTGCTGAATCATAAATTGGATGCAGACTTTTCAGGTTCAAAAAAATACATCAGAAAGATCGCTCAGAATATTCTGGAACACGGTTTACCAAAAGGAACTTTGATCAATGTAAATATTCCTGATTTACCTGAGTCAAAAATAAAAGGGGTAAAGGTTTGCAGACAAGCGATGGCCAAATGGGAAGAAGAATTTGACGAAAGACTTGATCCCAACAAGAGAAAGTACTACTGGCTTACAGGTAAATTCAATAACCACGACAAAGGACAAGATACAGACGAATGGGCACTTGCCAATGGATATATTTCATTGGTTCCTGTACAATTTGATTTTACAGCGCACCATGCAATTCCTTTCTTAAATGAACTTGATTATGGGATTCAAGGATAAGTTGAAAGATAATTACATTACAGGTGTTATCCTTGCATTTGTAATTTTGCCAATTACTTATTTCGGAGCAGAAGGAATACGTAGCGTTGTTGTAAAATACAAAGCTGATCCGTATTTATATCCGCCACCTGCTGCACAATTAATATCATTGCTATTTTCAATTATTGTTTTCAGAATAGTAATGATCAACATGCAGAAAGAAAAGATCGGTAAAGGGTATTTATTTATTGTTGCTTTGGCAGTATTTGGGTATTTTTTCATTTTTAACAAATTAAGAAACAACTAATTTGTTGACCAACAAAAGCATTATTGAATAGTAGTATGATGGATGTCTCCACTTCATTCTCTTAAATTTGTTTACCTTGCCATCAAATCAAAATAAAACACCATGACCTCAGAATCCTCAAGAAGATCTTTTCTTAAAACTCTCGGACTTTCAGCTGGTGCGACGTTGGTTAGTTCAAATATTTTCGGATCATTTGTCGACAAGGATGAAATTCTGAAGTTGAATCCTGAACAACAGAAATTCATGACACGATATGGATCTTGGATGGATCAATTTACAAATGTGATCCGTATTCAAAAATCAGAACCTGAAAATATGGATAATCAAAAAGCAATGATTTCACTTACAGAGCAAGCAGAACTTTTCAAACCTGAACTTGCTGAGTTCATGAAAGATGAAAAATTTGCATTGATTTACAAGGCATCAATTGAAAGGATGAGTAAAGAAATTTGATTTGATGAATAAATTATCAGATAATTTTATTGTTGGATTTATTTCAGGATTGATCGTGCCCATTATTGCATTTTCTATTTATGCAACGATTAACTTCCCTGATAGCTCTATCATGGAGGCCTTATTATTTTACAAAAAAGGAAATGTACTTACTCATGTGATCAGTCTCTCTGTTCTCGCAAATCTTCTTCCATTTTTCGCATTCTTGAATAATAAAAAAGAAAAAACAGCAAATGGAATTATCGGTGGAAGTTTTGTTTATGTATTCATCGTTTTAATAATTATGTTTCTCTAATGAAATACTATCTCATCGCAGGAGAAGCATCGGGTGATCTTCATGCTTCTAATCTTATTCGTGAATTGCGAAAACTGGATCCGGCCGTAAACGTCAGAGCCTGGGGTGGAGAATTACTACAGGAGCAAGGAGCGGAGATCGTAAAGCATTATCGCGACCTTGCTTTTATGGGATTTGCAGAAGTGATCATGAATCTGAGAACGATCATGAGAAACATCGAATTTTGCAAAGAAGACATTTTGAAATTCAAACCGGATGCAATAATTCTGGTTGATTATCCGGGATTCAATCTGCGTATTGCAGAATTTGCTCATCAAAACAAGATCAAGGTTTTCTATTACATTTCACCTCAGGTTTGGGCATGGAAAAAGTCGAGAGTGAAGAAGATCCGCAAAGTAGTAGACAAAATGATGGTCATCCTGCCATTTGAAAAGGACTTTTATAAAACATACGATTACGATGTTGATTTTGTCGGACATCCTCTCTTAGATGCCATCGAACAACAGAAAGAAAAATTACAAGCAGTTTCTTCATGGAAAGCGAAATTTAGCTTAAGTGAAAAACCGATGATTGCCTTATTGCCCGGTAGTCGTACGCAGGAGATCAAAAAGATCCTGCCTTTGATGCTGACTGCAGTAGATAAATTGCCGGACTATCAATTTGTTATTGCAGCAGCGCCGTCACAGCCATTGGACTTTTACAAATCTCTCATCGGTGCAAGAGACATAAAAGTTATTCCTGATGAAACATATTCGTTATTGTCAGCCTCAGAAGCAGCATTAGTGACTTCCGGAACTGCAACCTTAGAAACAGCCTTGCTAAATATTCCTGAAGTCGTTTGTTACAAAGGCGGAAAGGTAAGCTACCATATTGCAAAACGTATTGTCGATATTAAATACATCTCCTTGGTCAATCTGATCATGGATAAAGAAGTAGTAAAAGAACTTATCCAGGACGACTTAAACGAACAAACGATCTTTATTGAATTGAAAAAGATACTTTCTCCTGAACACAGAATAAACCTTCTTGCCGACTACGCCGAACTCCGAAAAAAACTTGGCGGTAGTGGGGCATCAGCTAAAGCAGCGAAAATTATACAAGATTTTATGAATAACTAATTCGGTAGTACTTTAATAAAAAAATAAACACAAGAACACAAGAACACAAAAGACCACGGAATTTCTTTCTTACCAAAATCTACGAAGCATAAAATTCCGTGGTCTTTTGTGTTCTTGTGTTCTTAGTGTTTTAAATCTTCGAAGTATAAAATTCCGTGGTCTTTTGTGTTCTTGTGTTCTTAGTGTTTTAAATCTTCGAAGCATAAAATTCCGTGGTCTTTTGTGTTCTTGTGTTCTTAGTGTTTTAAATCTTCGAAGCATAAAATTCCGTGGTCTTTTGTGTTCTTGTGTTCTTAGTGTTTTAAATCTTCGAAGTAAACTTTCTCCAATCAAAGCGAGATATTAAATGCTGTAACATTTCAAAACACCATCCACCACCAAAGTAGCCAACTATTTTTGCAGAATGAATATTTTCAGCTCTGCACCCTTCATCCGCATTTTACCCGCTTTTATTGCAGGAGTTGTTTTGTCATTTCAGAAAATTGGAACACAACAATTTTTCATTTGCTTACTAGCAATTGATTTAATTTTATTTCTGATCTGGATAAAAACCCAATACAAGAACCAATATAAATTTCGATTTGTAAATCCTGTATTGTTACTGATTGCTTTTTTGTCAGTTGGATGGTTGTCAAATAATTTACGCTCGCTTTCAAATGCCAGAGAAAATGGCTTTACGGATAAAAGCAAATTCATTATTGCTAAAGTTATTTCTATTCCTTCATTGGTAGGAAAAATGCACCGAACAGAAATAATGGTTCAGTCGTACAGCGATTCTATAGAGTGGAAGCCGGCAAATTTCAAAGCATACTTTTATTACACCGACTCTTCAACAAACATTGTAAATGTCGGAGACTTACTTTTATTGCCAAATCAGTTAAAAGAAATTGAAGGTCCAACAAATCCCGGTCAATTTAATTTCAAACAATACGCCTCCATAAAACGAATCAAGTATCAATGTCGAATGATGAAAAACAATTGGAAAGTTCTTCAGGTCAATGAAGATTTTTCAATCTTAAATGAAAGTAAAAAGCTCAGAGATCATTTGCTGGAAAGTTTTCATCGAGCCGGAATTCACGGACAAGAATACGCTGTTTTATCTGCGCTCGTTTTAGGATACGACGACGAGATCAACAAAGAAATCATGGCCGCATTTTCGGCTTCAGGGACATTGCATATTTTATCGGTTAGTGGTATGCATGTCGGAATTGTCTTCACAGCCTTGGCATTTCTGTTCAAGAAGCTGGAGAATAAAAAAGGCTGGTGGCTGGTTCGATTGCTTGCAATGATCCTCATCATTTGGTTCTATGCCATCCTCACCGGAATGTCGCCTTCTGTAATCCGTTCTGCTATGATGTTTTCATTCATTCTCCTCGGTAAATCAATGAACCGAAATTCCAACATATACAATACGCTTGCTGCTTCCATATTGGTTATTTGTGTGACATTCGATCCATTGCTGTTATTCGAGCCTGGATTTCAACTGAGCTATTTTGCTGTAGCCGGAATCGCTTTTATTTATCCGCCAATCTCTCGTTGGTTTTATTTCAGGAATAAGTTCAAATCGAGTTTATGGTCACTGATAGCAGTTTCTATCGCTGCTCAATTGGCGACTTTTCCAATCAGTCTCTATTATTTTCATCAGTTTCCTAATTATTTCATCCCGGCGAATTTGATCATCATTCCAATTTCCACTGTAGCTATTTTCGGCGGACTGGCGATCTTTTTCATTTCGCCCATTGATTGGCTCTTGCTGAAAGCAGGCTATTGTATAAATAAATTGGTGATGTTCCTGAACTATCTTGCACTGAAGATCAAACAACTTCCATTCGCAGTTTCAGAAGATCTTTATCTGAGTTTTTGTGAAATGGTACTACTTGATCTTATCATCTTTTTTCTCATATTCTACTTTCTGGAAAAATCTGTTTTGCGATTAAGATATGCAATCGTTTTTACATTGATTTTTGTCGCTTTAAAATCAATTTCTGCTTTTGAAAATAGTCGTCGTAAAGAAGTCGTTGTTTATTCAACAAAAAAATTACCAGTCTATGAGATCATCTCCGGTCGACAAACCTATCTCTACTATTTTTCACAGGATTCCATGAAAGCAAGAAAACTCTCAGACGACATGCATGCATTCTATAAAATCAATAAGTCTGACAGAATCGAATTTGATTTGAATGACAAAGCAAATTTAGTTTATGGAAAATATCTTGTTGCCGGAAAAGTAGCTTTCCCTATGAGCGATCCGGAAATTAAGTCAGGAGTTAAATACTCGACAAAGAAACCGTCTCCTTCAACTTCGGTCCACGTTCCGTTGACTCCATGATCCCACATTCATTCACCGGATCATGCTCGAAAAAAAGTACGTAATCTTCTTTCACAGCATCATTCAAGAAATCTGTTTTCTCTTGCAGTGACAACAATGGACGTGTATCATAAGCCATCACATACGGAATAGGAGTATGTCCGGCCGAGGGAATAAGATCGGCGCAATATGCTATCTTTTTGCCTTTGTAATTGATGATTGGAAGCATCATTGACTCTGTATGTCCACTTACCGTTCTGACTTTAAAATCACTCGTCAGGTTATCACCGTCTTTGATGAATTTTAATTGTCCTGATTCCTGAATCGGCATAATGTTATCTTTCAAAAAACTCGCCTTTTCGCGGGCATTTGGTTTCGTAGCCCATTCCCAGTGCTTTTCATTGCTCCAATATGTTGCATTCTTAAAAACCGGTTCCAATCTGTCTTTTGCTGAATTCCATTTGATACTACCTCCGCAATGATCAAAGTGTAAATGAGTCAGAAACATATCGGTAATATCATCTTCATGAAAGCCATGTTTCGCCAACGATTTGGAAAGCGTATCATCGCCATTTAAAAAATAGTAGCCGAAGAATTTATCGTCTTGTTTATTGCCAATTCCATTATCGATCAGGATCAATCTGTCGCCATCTTCAACGAGCAGACAACGCATTGCCCAATTGCACATATTGTTATCATCAGGCGGATTCAATTTCTTCCACATTGATTTCGGGACCACGCCAAACATTGCCCCGCCGTCGAGTTTGAAAAAGCCGGTGTCGATTGTATAAAGATTCATTGTATTTATTTTTGGAGCTGTAAAAGTATTAATTATTTCGGATTGTGGATTTCGGATTGGGCTGATGCTTAGGGTGCACTTTATTATTCAAAAAAATATATTTCCCACTGATTTTCTTGTTGTACTTAGTGTTTTAAAAAAAATCTCCCGCAGATTACGCTGAACTCGCAGAAAAACCGCAGATGTTCTTTGTGTTAAAAAATCTCCCGCAGATTACGCGGATCTCGCAGAATAAACGCAGATTTTCTTTGTGTTAAAAAATCTCCCGCAGATTACGCTGAACTCGCAGAAAAACCGCAGATGTTCTTTGTGTTAAAAAATCTCCCGCAGATTACGCGGATCTCGCAGAATAAA
>Ga0116177_10004159_pt1 | contig 10549 bp, 17 predicted proteins | sample AD_STIC10_MetaG_FD_89750 | JGI IMG/M metagenome (GOLD analysis project Ga0116177, IMG submission 89750) | Active sludge microbial communities of municipal wastewater-treating anaerobic digesters from USA - AD_STIC10_MetaG | ecosystem: Engineered > Bioreactor > Anaerobic > Digestate | place: USA...
AATTGGCAAAACTGACATATACAACGTGTTAGTAGCTGGCGGATATTTACTCACTGCCCCTACTACGAAGCACTAAAAAATAAAAGCGAAGGGTGGGATATTTTAAAAAACAAAATATATGAAAATTGTAAAACAGAGTTATGAAATCCTGTCAAAAATTGACGGAAAAGAAATGCTAAAAAGCATTGAACGTGCTGGACGTACTTGTTACAAAAGTGAAGACCAAATAACAGACGAAAGTGCAGAAAAGTTTATTAAAATGCTTGTTGAGCGTGGACATGAAAGCGTTTTAGAACATGAAAAAATAAGCATTTTATTTGTTTGCGACCGTGGTGTTTCACATGAAATTGTAAGACATAGAATTGCAAGTTTTTCGCAAGAAAGCACACGGTATTGCAACTATTCTAAAGACAAGTTTGAAAGCCAAATTACATTTATTCAACCGCTTTGGATAAGTGATGAACAAATTGAATTGGTTCAAAAAATGAATGAAAAGAATTACATGCAAGTTGAAGAAACAGCCAAAGCATGGTATGCTTCAATTTTAGAAAGCGAACAGGCTTACAATTTACTTTCCAAACTTGGATGGCAACCACAACAGGCACGTTCTGTTTTGCCAAATTCTTTAAAAACAGAAATAGTTGTAACCGCTAACATTAGAGAGTGGAGAACAATTTTTAAACAACGAACTGCAAAAGTAGCACATCCGCAAATGCGTGAATTGATGTGTCCGCTTTTGGATGAATTGAAAACTATTATTCCTGTTGTGTTTAACGATATTACTTACTAATATGAGCGAAGAAAAAGTAAATCACCCGAAACATTACAACCAATACCCGATTGAGGTTATTGATATGATGGTAGCAATTTGGGGCAAAGAAAAAACTATTGATTTTTGCTTAATGAATGCCTTTAAATATAGAATGAGGCTTGGACACAAGGACGATATAAAACAGGATTTAGCAAAAGAACAATGGTACTTAGATAAAGTACAGGAGTTAAAAACCTAATGCTTTTGAAAAAAGCAAAGCGGGTGGGGCTTTTATTTTTCTTTCAATTACGCAGAAAGTTTAAATCGAAGCACTTCCCCCGCTTGCTACTAACTCGTTTATAACAACAATGTCAATAATTAAAATTATGAAAGGAGGAAGCGAAATGAACATAAAGGAAGCGATTGAGGTGCTGAAAAAATGGGGAAGTCTTTACGACGGTACAAGTGAATTACTAACGTGGGACATGAACGTTTTTAATGAAGCCATTGACACGGTAATAGCGGAGGTGGAGAAGCATTTGCCAACGGATGAAAAGACTGTTTGTCCCGAGTGCCTTAATCAATGCACCAATGAGGAACTTAAAATGTTTGGTGGATTATGTGAGGAATGTTCGGTTGATTTTAATTGAAGGAGGGAACGAAATGACCCGGGAAGAAGTATCAAAGACCAAGTGGAATTACCTATGCTTTAACCAACGGAACAAATGAAAGCCATCACTATGATTTTGAAATAACTATTGATAGAGACATTATCAAAGCTACGTCATCTTAATGGTGGCTAACGTGTGAGGCTATGAGCAGTTGCCTTGTAAATACTGCTCAATTAACCACAAAGGTTGATAGGCAATTGCTTATAGCCTTTGTTAGCACCAGTTTTTATTATGAATTACGAAGAAATAAAACAAAAAGTAACGGACAGAGAAATTAACTGTGAACAAGCATTTGAAAGCCTTGCAGAAATCGGCTATTGTCCAAATTTATTAAACGATGATAATGGTCATTGGGCTGTAAAATTTGATGGCTTTCAAAATGTACCGATGGGAGATGACCCCGAAGATATTTCAAGCACTTGTTTTATTGAAGCAAAGGATTGGAAAGATAGTATTTACGAAGCACTTGTTTGGGCGTTGTCCTAAAATTGGTGCTAACGAATATGTAAACGCAATTAACATAAAATAGGAGGCAAAGAAATGAAAGAGAAAGAATACACAACAGAGGATTGGGTAGCAATTTACCAAGAGTTCTTAACTCTTGCCCGTGAGGTTGAAGATTTGAGACTGCACGGAGAACTTTTATCTGCATTCATAAAGTCGTTTCAAATAGGTTATGACCTTGGATTTCAAGAGGGGATGAACTTTGAAAAACTACAACAGATTTCTGAAAAATTTATGCATCCCCCTCTGAAGGCAAATGAACAAGTAAATCCTGATCCTGACCATTCACAATACATTGCAGGAAAGATGGAGGGAGTCGATGGGATTGCATATAAGAAGGGCAAAGTTGACCCATTTCTACCACAGGATATTTGGTGATGATTGACTTAGTACGGTGGTATTATCCACACGAAAAAAGTTTGTCTTTTGACACTATTGTAAGCAATTTGAAAAATTGGAGGGAGCAGAAATGAAAGCAATATTAGAATTTAACCTACCCGATGATCAATACGAATACACGCAAGCTATTAATGGAAGCAAGTATGCAGCGGCATTGACTGAGATATGGAACGAGTTCAGGATCAGGGAAAAGTATTCTGAAACTCAGGAGACTACTTGGGAGGAAGCTCGTCAGATAGTCATAGATATTTTTGATGATAATGATATTAATCAGGATGATTTATGACATTTGAAGAATCAAAGATTGTATATGTAGCACGCTATTACATGAACTACTCCTCTTCTGAGGAGGTATTGGAAGCATATCGTACTCTTCAGGAAAAGGAGAGTCGTAATGCCGATAAGAAGGCAAACCTGTATGTGAAGATATGGGAGCCCTTGGCAGACTCTTCAGTGAAGCAGATATTGGTGATGATTGACATGGATATTGAAGAGCTTGATGTATTTCTAGACAAGTGGACAGTTCCAAAAGAAGGGGTATGAAAATGATATAGTTAAAATTAAAAATAGTTAAGCTATGTATGTAGATGTAAAAGTTACTGTATGGCAGAGGATGCATCTCAACGAAGAAGGAGCAACTCTGAATGATATTAAGAAAACAATCGAAGAGGGTGGTGTTGGGTCACTTTGGGACAGGGAGGATTGTGATATTTATTGGGAAACCATGGTGGAGACGGAGGAGTATATCTCTGTTTCTGAAAACGGTGGCTGTTCTACTGTCGAGGTTTATGACGATGATGGGAATTTGTTGTGGAAAAATGCAGAAATTCGTGAATTCAATATCCATTAATGGGTACGTCGAATTTTCACGGTCTAACATTAAAATTGTATTGACATGAAGATGAACATTAACATCTCTCACTTTGAGGAGCTGATGAAAAGAGGGTATAGTCTTGACATGGTTTATCTCCTGATGCTTATTGATGAAGGAGCTGACCTGTCAGGGTTATATCAGGAAAGCGAGAGAGCAGCCAACATACGCAGTGCTATGTTGAGAAAAGCTCTTATTACAGAGAATGACAAGATTACTCTGCTTGGAAAAGACCTTCTTGCTTTCATGTCCTCCACGAAAAGAGGGAGGCTTGAGAAAAAGAAGGTTCTTTCCACGGAGTTTGATGAATGGTGGAAAATGTTTCCAGGGACTGATACCTTTGAATATAAAGGCAAGAAGTTCATTGGTTCAAGGGCATTGAGGCAGAACAAAGATGCATGCAGAGTGAAGTTTGAGAAGATAATCATAAAGGGAGATTATACGGCAGAAGAGCTGATAGAGGCCCTCAAATATGATGTGGTGCAGAAGAAAGAGGCTTCTTTCAAGACTGGAAATAACAAGCTTTCTTACATGCAAAACAGCCTCACCTATCTTTACCAAAGAAGTTTTGAGCCATTTATCGAATTGATTAAAAAAGGTATCAGAGATGATGCAATTGATGATGAACCTATAAGAAGCGTAGAAATATGAGTTTTGATACAATCAGAGAAGAAGTAGAAAAGGGTTTGTTAGGTTTGAATGAAGGCATCCCTATGGGTTTCTATAGGGTGAACAAGTATATAGGCATAAGAAAGAGGATAATGACCCTCATCTTTGGTGCAACTGGATGTTTGTCAGGTGATACCGTGATAAATATATTACATGGAACAAACAGACATTGTAGTAGAAAGTATTCACTAGAAGAATTATATTATAAGTTCAACTGCCTTGGTGTTCCGGAGAGTATAAAGAAGCAAAAGAAGAAAACTGGTAGGAGGTGGAGTGGTAAACATTCGACTAAAGCTATCTGCTATCAGCATGATCGTGATATTTTAACATTTAACAATGTAATGAATGTAGTTCAGTCTGGAATAAAAGAGACTTTTGTACTGAAAACTGCTAAAGGTAAAGAAATAAGAGCAACCAAAGATCATAAGTTTCTTGTATCTCTTCCTTCAGTTTATAAAAGTCTGTCAGATCTTTCAGTTGGAGATACTGTGTATGTACGATGTAATAAATCTTCAAAAGGCAGAAAATCAAGACCTTATAGATATAATATTACTACAGCAATGCCTTATTATCCTTCTGCTACAAGTAAAAAAACAGTAACAAAAGGAGTTGAATATAATTATCAGAGAATAAGTAGAACTAGGGCTGTTTATGATGCGTGGCTAAATAGAGTATCTCTAGATTATTTTATAGAACAAGTGAAGACAAATCCTAATCACGGATTTATATTTTCAGATACCAAGATGGATATTCATCATATAGACGGTGTATATTATAATGATGTTCCTGATAATTTGTTATTGATAACTAAAGAAGAACATAGTAGATTACACGGAAAAGACGGTCATTCTGCTCATTTTGGAGATAGGTCAATTGAAAAAGATGAAATAGTATTAATAGAAAAATGGGGGGAGGAAATGACATATGATATAGAAATGAGTAGTCCGTACAATAATTTTGAAGCAAATGGAATAATAGTTCATAACAGTGGAAAGTCAGCCTTCATGCATTCTGCTTACATCCTTCATCCGTATGACTATCTGCTGGAGCATAAGAAGGACGTTAAATTCAAAGTGATACTGTTCTCTATGGAAAGAAGCAAGGTGTACATACTTGCTAAATGGGTAAGCAGAAGAATATTCCTTACACAGGGAGTGCTGATTCCCATTCCCAAGCTATTGGGGTGGTGGTCTGATGATAAGCTTACTCATGATGAACATGACCTATTCATGCAATGCAAGGACTATATAGATGGTCTTCTTGATGTGGTGGACATAGTGGAAGGTCCGCAGAACCCTACCGGTATATACAAGTATGTGAAGGAGTATGCTACAGCTAACGGTAGGTTTGAAGAGGTGGACGAGTATACCAAGATCTATGTACCCAATCATCCCAACGAGATAGTGATAGTAGCTGAGGATCATCTTGGCCTTACTAAGTCTGAGAAGGGGATGACAACAAAGAAGGAGGCCATTGATAAGCTCAGCGAGTATAATCAGTGGTTCAGGGATGCTCTTGGATATACTCCTGTTCTTGTGAGTCAGCTTAACAGAAGCTTGAATAATCCCGCTTTCATGAAGAGGGAGGCATTTGAGCCGACTATTGACGATATAAAGGAGAGTGGTAATCCCGGTGAGGCTTCCGATGTAGTGATATCATTGTTCGATCCTATAAGATATAGGACTCAGGATGATTCATACAAAGTCGGTAATTTTGTGGACCCGTCGACTGGAGGAAACTATTTCAGAAGCGTGAAGATACTCAAGAATTCCTATGGAGAGGATTCAGTGAAGATAGGGATGGCATTTCATGGTGCCACCGGCATTTTCAAGGAGCTTCCTAAGAGTAAGTATATGGATGGCTTTGACTATAATTCGTTATTTACAGGAGAATATTTTTTGTTATGAGTAGAAAGAAGAAGAAACCAAAGGAAGAAGAAAAGGTACAAATGTTCAGAGATGGATATTTCAGACTGGATTTACCTGATTCATTCAATGTGGCACTAGGTTATGCAAATCCTGGAAAAGGGTTAGCTACTCCTTCATATGTTGAAACCTATTCAATATCCAGATTATGAATATAAGAGATGTTAGACAGGATCAGTTTGCTGATACCTGGATAGAAAGGGGCATGTGGGGCATACTTAACTTGGCTCCAAGGTTTGGAAAGATCAGGGTGGCAATGAAAATAATGAATAAATTGAAACCAAAGACAGTTCTCATTGCCTACCCTGATAATAAGATAAGGGATTCGTGGCTGGGAGACTTCGAGAAGACTGATTTCATATCACCTATCATTAAATTTACCACTTACCTCTCCCTACACAAGCAGATTGATGAAAAGTATGATCTTGTTATCCTTGATGAAATTCATCTGATGTCGGAAGCACAAATAGAAAGCTGTAAGACGCTGTTAGAAGCCAATAGACGTATTCTGGGGCTCACTGGCACGTTGTCCTCTTGGACAGCTAAAGTACTCAAGGATGAGCTTTCATTGCCTGTAGTGGCACGATACTCAATTGAGATGGCAATCAAGGAAGGAATTCTTCCCGATTATGAAATCAATGTTATAACAACTCCTCTTGATGACAAGATTCTTGTTAATTATGGAGGAAAGAGAAAGACAGAGAAGACAAGGTTTGCTAATTATAAGTGGGTTGTTGATAAGCTGGAAAAAGAAGAGAAAAATTCGTTTCATATGAAATTGAAGATAATATCAATTCTTCAAACCTCTTCATCAAGAATGAAGGCAACAATTGATCTTATAGAGAAATTCAAGGAGGAAAGGCTGCTCGTGTTTTGTGGAAGGACAGAAGTGGCGGATAATCTCGGCATTCCTTCTTTTCATAGCAAATCAAGTGAGAAGCAGGTATGGGAAGATTTTGTAGAAGGAAGAATTAAACATCTTGCCGTTGTGAAGATTGGAAACTCAGGAGTCACTTATACGCCTTTAAGCAAAGTGATAATTAACTATTTTGATAGCAATCCTGAAACAATGACACAGCGTATAAACAGGTGCATGAATATGGAGTACGACAATCCTGAAAAGAAGGCTGTCATATATGTCATCTCCTCTACAGAGCCTGTTGAATTGGAATGGCTGAAGAAGAGCCTTGCTATGTTTGACAAGAATAAAATTAAATATTTATGAGCTGGATGAATTTAACATTAGAGCAAATCATTCTTGAATATAAAGATGATTATGAAGAGGATAATATATCTCTGGGTGGGGATGAAGTAGATGATTTGATATGTATACTTCGTGGTGAACTACCCATGAGCTAAAGACTCATGGGCTTCGTGGGCTGCGCAAGCATCCTTGCTCATGTCTCCACACGCTTTAATTTCCGCCGTTCCAGCGGTATGTATATTGTGAAACGCAAAACGCTTGATATTGTTAGCAGCGAGCAAATCCCTGTCATGGGTAGCTCCGCAAGCAGGACAAGTCCAGCGTCGCATAGAAAGAGTTAGATTATGGTTGATATAACCGCACGTACACATCTTGGAAGAAGGCTCAAACCTTCCGATTCGCAGAATGTTCACACCATTCTCCTTCGCCTTGTATTCAAGCAAGGTGTTGAAACGGTGTATGGCAATGTCTTCGAGAGCTTGCGCAAGGTGATGGTTCTTCACCATGTTGCTTGCGGTGAGCGTTTCAAGACAGATGGTGTCATACTGCGATACCAAGTCATGCGTAACCTTGTGGAGAAAATCATTCCTCTGATTGGAAACTCTTTCATGCGCCCTTGCGAGTTTGAGCCTTGCACGTTCCCTGTTCTTAGAACCTTTGGCTTTCTTGGAGAGAGAACGCTGCAAACGCTTAACCTTCTTGATAGAGCATTTCAGATATTTGTGGTTCTGTATTTCCGTTTCGTCAGAAAGAACGGCAAACATCTTGATGCCGAGGTCAATACCAACCGCTTTGCTTTCGCTGATTGGCTTTGCCTTCGCATCTTCCTCGTTTACCTCAACGAGTATGGAAATATAGTATTTGTTTGTCGGTGTCCGTGTGATAACGGATGTCTTGACAAGACCCTCAAACTTTCTGTGGAAGCGAGCCTTAATCCCTTCTCTGAATTTGGGAATATAGACCCTGCTTTCATCGAATTTTACTCTCGTATTCTGCGGTATGGAAAAACTCTGCCGGTTGTCTTTCTTAGACTTGAACTTAGGAAAACCTTTCTTTTCACGAAAGAACTTAACGAAAGCAGAGTCAAGATTGGCAAGAGACATTTGTAAAGAAGCAGAATTAACCTCAGAAAGCCAGCAATATTCCTCGGATTTCTTCATCTTAGGCAGTTCTTTCTTGATTTCATACCAAGATATATTAGTTCTGTCTTTCTGATAGGCTTTCACCTTCTTATCAAGAGCATAGTTATAGATGAAGCGACAGCAACCAAGATGCTTTGCAACAAGCACCTCCTGTTGCTTAGTCGGATATATTCTATATTTATATGCTCTATATTTCATACCACAAAGATAACAAATAATTTAGAAATAAACAAATAAAATTCTAAAAAAAAACGCAATTCATCCCACAAACTGAAGATTTGTGGGGTTTCTTGCGAAGTTCGTGCTAAAATTAATCTGCATGAAGGTAATATTACACAGGAAGAATATGATGAAATATTAGGATGAATATAAAAAATAATAATTATGAAAGTAGAATTAATTAAACAGATTAAAGAGAATGGTGACGTGTATTACGCCACTTTTGTAGATGGTGTGCAAATGGCTGGAACTACCACTTATGCAGGCAATCTTATTGAAGAAAAGGAAGATGCTGTTGAAAGAGCAATGGATAAGCTTAAAACGATTGAAAATTATCTTAAAAGTAATGTAATTCCTTCGGAAAGGATAATGTTTTCTGAGGAAATTTGATTATCTTTATAATTAAAATGATGAGAGTAGTTATGTCAAGACCTGAAACATTTAATCCAGAAGATCCTATATATAAGGATAGAATTGAGTTTTCTAATGTGGAAGTAGTATCTCTTAATCCAATAAAAAAGGGGAAAGAGTGGCACTATCATGTAAGATGCAAAAATTGTGGGAAGGAATATTATAAAGCTAAGTGGACATTCTGAGTATATAGATGTCAATGTTATAAGACAATAAATGGTGCATACAATTATCAAGGATACAAAGGAATATCATCTGTATACTTTAAGAGTTGTAAATCTGGAGCAAAGTCAAGAAATCTTGAATTTAGCATCACTAAAGAAGATATATGGAATAAATGGATTGAACAAGATGGTAAGTGTGCTCTATCTGGATTGTCAATAAGGATTGAAAGAAATTATAAAAAATTGAAGACCATGACAGCCTCTCTAGACAGAATTGATTCCAGTAGAGGATACACACTTGATAATATTCAGTGGGTACATAAAGATTTAAACAAAATGAAAACAAACTATCCAAATGATTATTTCATAAAAATGTGTAAATATGTAGCAAATAATAATAAATAGAACCGATGTAATGAAAAAAGAAATTATGTTACCAGATGATATAACTATGCCGATTATAACAGCTCCAAGGGATCTTGTAATTGTGTCAATTCCGAAATGTGGTAAGAGTGCTATTCTTGGACATTTTACTACGACACATAATGCAATTGTGTTAGATCTTGAAAAGGGGGGATATGAATATATTCCTTCCAGAAAACTTAGCACTTATACTTCTCAAGAGGATGACAGGTGGGATAGTTATCAGAATTATATTTCCTATCGTAAACTCTTACTTGATAATAAAGGTAAATATGACTATCTAATCATAGATGGTCTTACTGATTTGGATGATTTGTCTGAACTTGGTGCTACCCTTATGTATATGAATAGTATCATAGGAAAAAAATTCAATCGTAAGAATGGTGTACCTGACGGAGAAAAACTTGAATACAATGATCCTGAATGGAAATCTGTTCTTACTCTTCCTGATGGTGCAGGATATCAGTATACGAGAAGGTGGTTCTTACAGCAGGTAGAGTTCTTTAGGCAAATAAGTCCTTATAGAATATATGCTGGTCATATTGCTGATAAGTACATCAAAGATGCTGGAGGTAAAGAAGAAGTGGTAGGCAGTGAGATAGCTCTGACAGGAAAACTTAAAACCATATTTGCTTCTAAGGTAACCGCTCTTGCTAAACTTGTAGCTGATGGCAATGAAAGATATCTGAATTTTGATGTAATTAATGACAGTATTGTTGCTGGAAGTAGGAATCCTCTATTAAAAGGTAGAATTCTTATATCAAAAGTAAATGATGATAATGAGATAGAAACTTATTGGGAAACAATTTATAGTTAATGTTCTGTATATATGTATTTTCAGATGAGGATTGGCTTCCTATATATGTAGGAAAGGCTAAGAATCTTGATTTAAGAGTAAAACAACACTTGAATAGAGATAGATTCAGATATGATACTTGGTTCTATAGGTGGTTAAATAAGCAAATTAGAGAAGATAGACAGTTCTTCATAGATGTATTAGAAGAAGTAAATCAAGATAATTGGCAAGAGAAAGAGAGATATTGGATAAAGCATATTAAGGAAAATGGGTTTAATCTGAAGAACATGACAGATGGTGGAGATGGAAATAACAATCAGATATTTTCAGAAGAATGTCAGAAGATAAAAAGTATCAAATTGAGAGGGGTTCCTCGTCCTAAAGATGTAAGAGAACGAAT
>Ga0116177_10004162_pt1 | contig 10541 bp, 9 predicted proteins | sample AD_STIC10_MetaG_FD_89750 | JGI IMG/M metagenome (GOLD analysis project Ga0116177, IMG submission 89750) | Active sludge microbial communities of municipal wastewater-treating anaerobic digesters from USA - AD_STIC10_MetaG | ecosystem: Engineered > Bioreactor > Anaerobic > Digestate | place: USA...
ATGAAGAAAGCACTGGATACCGATGGCCATGTCGCCCTGTATATCAATTTCGATATTGACAAGGCGACGCTTAGACCCGACAGCCAGCCGGTGATGGATGAAATCAATAAATTGCTGACCGCCAATCCTGACCTGAAACTTTCGATCGAAGGTCATACCGACAGCACCGGCAGCGCAGATCACAATCGTCAACTATCCACTTCTAGGGCACGCAGTGTATTGGGTGCGCTCGTTGGCTTGGGCGTCGATCCCGCCCGACTCAGCTCGAAAGGCTTCGGTCCGGACAAGCCGATTGCCGATAACGCGAACGAATCCGGACGCGCAAAAAACCGCCGCGTTGAGCTGGTCAAAATATAGTCGTTACCGATACTTCCCGAAAAAACGCCGCAAAATGCGGCGTTTTTTTATAACTGAATAGCCATACATAAACCTCGCCGCTGGCTGAACGCGGGAGTTCGATAGGTAAACTAATTTTGTTGAATCCCGTTCCTTCCTTCGTGTCACCCATATGAAACCAAACGAAAGGAAGTCCGTATGAAAAAAACATTGCTCGCCATCATGGCTCTCTGCATTGGCTTTGCCACCACGGCCGATGCCGCACGCTACGACAAGGTGAAACATCTCGGCAGCACGCGACTCAGCCATTCGGAAAATGATCGCGATGTGCTGCGATTCAGGAACTGCCGCAACGGCATCCATGCCATCCAGCTGCGTACCAGTCGCGGACAAGTCGAAATCGAAAGACTCTGGGTTCGCTATGCCAATGGCGAACGCGACAACTTGAATGTTCGTGATCGCATTTCAAAAGGCGGTTCGACCCGCTGGATAGATTTACGTGGCGGCAGCCGCTGTGTGGTCGAAATCGGCATTATTGGCGATACCGAACGCAGTCGGGATCAGGCACGGGTAGATATCTGGGCGCGCTGATTTTTATGTTGATCCTATGATTCTGTTCCACAAAAGCCCTCAATTCATCGAGGGCTTGTTTTAGCTTCGTTAAGGCTATTTCTCCCCTTAAATGCGCGATGGCGATATTCTTGTGGCCAGTAGGCTGCGGGGAAATGAGGATGCGCCAAGTAATACGTATTGCCGTTTTTGTCACCTGCCTGTGCTATGGGCTGCAGGCATATCCGGAAGCACCTCCCCGCTTTCCGGCGCAAGCGGTCTGGCATCAAAACATCAGCCAGGCTCCGCTGCATCCTCAATCGGCTTCCATGATTACCAGCCTTGCCAATCTGGGCGGCTTTGGCTTTGGCCGCATGCAGATTGATTTCGCAATGCGTATTGTTCGTGCTCCGGCGGGTTCGCCGACTCGCACGATTATCGGATTCCCGGCCGCCAACCAGTATTACGCACCCGACTGCGAGCCCATTGGCACCAGCATGCCGGTACCTGCGAATGCCGCCATCGAAGGCTCCGGCAACCTGACCTGCGACAATAACAATGAAGACTGCCATCTGTTGGTGGTGCAGGATAATGTTTTGTACGAGGCTTATCGTGCCAACGCCTCTGGTGCGAATGGCTTGCAGGCCCAATGTCTGGCAATCTGGAAACTCGACCGCATTTATCAGGCAAGCAACCGCGGCGAACATTGCACCAGTGCCGATGCGGCGGGCTTTCCCATCGCGCCGCTTTTATTCAATGCCGACGAAGTTTACGCGGCAACGCAAATCAGCAATGGCGATCTTGGGCATGCCATCCGTTTTATTTTGCCCAATCCCCGCATGGCGTCGAATGATCCCTTGCCGAACACGACCAATCGCATTCCGCTTTATGTAAGACCCGGCAGCCATGCCGGCGGCCCCAGTGGCCCACCTACGACTATTCCCTATGGTTCGCGTTTGCGCCTGAGATCGGATTTTCCGGTGAGTTCCTACAATCCTGCTGCCCAGGTTATTTTGCGCACCATGCAGCGCTACGGCATTGTTCTTTCCGATGGCGGCAATATTGCATTGACCGCCGAAGACGATATTTACACCACACACAAGTGGAGCGAGTTGAATATCAGCTCGCGCGTATTCGACCAGTCCGTACCCGCTTCACCGGTGCGGGTACAGGATTTTTCGGTCATCGACACCGGCGATCGTATCGTGGAAACCTATGACTGCGTCCGTAATGCCGAACCACCATTAATCGTCCCCGGTAATCTTGAAGCCCGGATCTCACAACCCAATCGCAAGGGTCCGAAACTTGTCAAACTGAATTGGCAAAATGGAACTACCACCGTAGACGTGTATCGGGATGGCAGCTTGCGGGCAACGATGGATAATATCGGCAGCTTTACCGAGAAACTGGGTTCCAATCCAAAGCCAGGCTACATCGTCTGCAATGCCAATACCTCGCAGTGCTCGGCGGCAGCGACGGCATTGCCCGACAAATACATCGACCCGCCACGCACTTTGCAATCCAGTGACAATAAACGCTGACAATCAGAATGATCAACGCACGGCATCGCCCTGCGTCCGCAACTGCTGTCTGGATGAGGCCGATGTCTGCATGGGCTGCGGTCGCCATATCAGTGAAATCCTGGTCTGGCATCAGGCGACGAATAGCGAACGGGAAAAGATCATCGTTCTCGCCAATGATCGCTTGCAACGAAGAGCTTTACGCCATCGAGACCCCGGGCCCTGATGCGTTTACTTTCTTCCATGAATCCCATAAGAATAGCCATTCGCTTTCAAATGGACCCCATGGATGGAACAGAACTACCTGAAACTGCGCACGACGCTTGCTTATGCGAAAGGCGCCTATACGGTTGAAATAAAAATAGGCAGCCAAAAACGCGTGGCCAACGTCCTGCTCGACAGTGGCAGCAGCAGCCTGGTGGTATTACCGCAGGCCTATGATCCATCGCATGATTCCTGTCTTCACGCCACCAGCCTGGCGCAATCCATTGCCTATGGCGTCGGCACCTGGGCCGGGCCAGTACTGAAAACGGAAATCGCGTTCGGTGACAAACGGCATGCGCGTGTGTTGCCAGATGCCGAGATCGCACTCGTGGAAACATCGGCGCAGAATTTCCGCGACGCCGACGGTTTACTGGGTCTGGCCTACAAAAAACTCGACAAGGCCCACGATGTCAGCGCTCTGCTGGCCGAAAAAATGATCGAGCCCACCCATACCTGGCCCTGGCCTTTCAACACACAGGAACCGAGTGCCTTCTCGGAATTCAAGACGCAGCTCTATGAACAACCTCTAGTCAATTTGACGCCCTGTTTCAGTGCGCTTGAAGAAGAAGGAATTATCTCGGATAAATTCTCGATGCTGGTGAAGCGGGCACTTGTACATGTACTCGATGACAATGCCAGCCCGGAACAGCTAGCTTCGGACCCGTTGAACAGCGGCGTGCTCGTACTCGGCGGTGGCGAAGAATGCCAGTCGCTATACGAAGGTGGTTTCGAGACTGCGAAAATCGTGCACGAGCTTTACTACAACGCCAACCTGATTGCAGTGCAGGTGGGCGATCGTCCAAGAATACCCGCGCCCGCATTGCTGGAAAAATATATGAACAGCTATGCCAGCAATGCCATATTCGATACCGGAAGCAGCTTCCTGGTGCTGGAAGCCTCCATCTATGACGCCGTGATTGCCGACTTCGCCGAATGCGATAAAAGCTTTCCTGATCTGATAACCCGTTTTCAATCAAGCTTCCAGAAAGAGCATGGCCTGCCCAACGATGAGATAAATACCCGCGACTGGCCCAAACTTCATTTCCATCTTGAATCGCCTTCCGGTGACGAAGTCACGTTCAGCTGCACTCCCGGCAATTACTGGCAGCGGAATTCGGTGAATGCCGGCGAATGTTTTTTTCTGTTGATGCGGCAAATGCCAAAGTGGCCGAACCAGAGCATCCTGGGTTTGCCTTTGATGAGTGGCCACTATTGCATCTTCGATCGGCGCGCCGATGGTGACGGGGTTTTGCGAATGGCCAAGGCGAAAGAAGATTAATGGACACTTTCGAAACAAGACGTTTGCTGGTCAGGCGTCTTGCTGCCGAAGACAGGGCGTTTTATTGCGCTTGCTATACCGACCAGAGACTTATGCAACACATCGGAGAGCCGCTGAAGGCAGAGGCGGCATTAAGAAATTTCAATACTGTCCTGAACACAAGCACGGCAGTTCGCCTGCCGCACTACACTTGGGTGATCCAGGAAAAAATATCGCAGGCAAATATCGGCTTGCTTGGCTTAGCTTTCGGTCAGTTGATGCCGGAACCGATGCATGCAGAACTTGGCCACATCATGCTGGCGGAGTACCAAAATCGCGGATACACCACGGAAGTCATTAATCAAATGTTGGATATTGCATTTGGGGCCACCCAATTGGAGCGAATCATAGTCAATCACGCAAACGAAAACAGGGCCGTCATCCGTATTGTTCAAAGACTTTGCTTCCTGCGCGAAAGCGGCATTACAGACAAGCGGTCAACCTGTCGCTGGGTTCTATCTCGTGACCGTTGGCAAGCACTAAGAGCACTGGCGAATGCAGTATGATTACAACGACGACGGCTTCCTATAGGGCAAGCCGCTTGGGGTTAAAGGCCGAAGGGGCGGCCAGTTCGAATGAATACTTCCGGAAGTTTGGTCTGCGTTGGTACCGGCATGATGCTCGGGGCTCATATCAGCCCGCGGTCACGCAGTTATATCGAGCACGCCGATGTCGTGTTTGCTGCGGTCTCGGACCCCGTGGTCGAACTCTGGCTGCAGGAAATGCACAGAGATGTCCGCAGCCTTCAACCACTTTACAGCGAAGGTAAATCCCGCCACGACACCTATCGGGAAATGGTGGATCTCATGCTCTCGGAACTGCGTGGCGGCAAGAAAGTATGCGGTGCTTTCTACGGGCATCCTGGCGTATTCGCCTACGCGCCGCACAGGGTTATCGAACTGGCGCGTGCCGAGGGTTTTGTCGCGCATATGGAGCCCGGCATTTCAGCCGAGGATTGCCTTTACGCTGATCTTGGCATCGACCCCGGCCGGGTCGGTTGCCAGCATTACGAAGCCAGCCAATTCATGTTCTATCGTCGTCAGATCGATACCTCCGCCTACCTCGTGCTTTGGCAGGTCGGCATTGCCGGGGACCGCAGCTTCAGGCGCTATGCCACAGGAAGCGCCTATCGGCAATTACTGGTCGAACTGTTGACGGAATATTATCCTCCACACCACGAGGTGATTATTTACGAGGCGGCAACTTTACCGATCAGCAAGCCCCGAATGCAGAAACTGGCTTTATCGGCGTTGATCGATACCGAGTTGTTCCTGCAATCGACCATGGTATTGCCGCCATGCCAGCCCCTCGCGCGTAACGACGCCATGCTATTGCGCATCGAGGAACTGGATCGTGTGTTAAATTCCAATTTACCCGCAACACCCCAACACCAATAACAGGGAGTCGAAGATGTCGAATATTATTCAGTTTCTTGAATCGATGGGCAAAGATGCAGCATTGGCGAATATGTCACCGGAAGAGTTCACTACTACCGTAAAGGCGCTTGGCGTTGACGATGTTGCAGAGCATGCCCTGCTTAACCGTGACCATGATGCCTTGAACGATCTTCTCGGCGGCCGCATGAAAATGATGATGATGCTGGTTCCGGCCGAAGACGATGACCAGGGTGAAAAGAAGCCTGACGAAGACGAAGACGAAGACAAGGAACAAAAAGACTCATCGCAGGCAAATTGATTCAACGAGGGCAGAGGCATGCGTGCAGGCAGGGATGGCGTTTTCTTCAGACTGGTTTTCATCGGTCTATGCCTGCTGTCGCCTCTTGCCCTCGGTTCTACCGACTTTGGCAAACAACTAGAGCAAGCCGATGGCTTGCGCAGCGCCGACCCGAAAAAATTCGAACAGTTGCTTCAGGAACTGGACGCGAATGCTGCCAATGCAACAGCAGACCAGCTCGAGCAACTGAGGTACCTGCAGGCTTACCGGCTCGCCTATTCCGGCCAATACAATCTTGCAATTCAAAAAGCATCGGCCATTTTCGAGCAATCGAGAAATGTGGCGCTCAGGTATCGCGCCGGCCTGCTGATGATCAACAGTTATGCCGTCACCCGGGATTTCGGTGCGGGCTTTGCCTATCTGGACAAAATACTGCTGCTGCAGGACAAGATCGTTGATCGCAAATTGCGTCATGACGGATTACTGGTTGCCACCGTACTTTACAATCAAGTCGGCCAATACGAGCTTGGCAAACATTACGCCGAGCAAATTCTCGCCGACAATCCCGAACCACGCTCCCGCTGTTTCGCCAACAATATGTTGCTCGAAGCTTATTTCAATCTCAAATCATGGCCGGTAGACGACAGCGAAATTGACAGCATGATCAACTCCTGTTCCGAGCACGGCGAAATACTTCTCGCCAATGGCTCGCGTGCATTCCTGGCACGAAAATGGCTTGGGGAAGGCGATGCCGGCAAGGCGGTAGGTTTGCTCGAAAAATATCTGCAGGAAACCGAAGCTACCGGCTATCCGCGCCTGATCAGCGAGTTCCACTCATTCCTCGCCGAATACAAACTGCAATCCGGCAATCTGGCCGAAGCGGAACGACACGCAAACATTGCCGTGAAGCAAAGCGCTTCAATCCCTTTTTCGAAATCGCTTGTCGTCGGCGAAAAGACCCTTTACGAAATTGCAGTCCGTCGTGGCGACGCCAGCTCGGCACTTGCTCATTACAAGAAATATGCCGAAGCCGATAAAGCCTATCTCACCGACGTAAAAGCAAGGGAGCTTGCCTACCAGCTGGTCAAGCACGAGACCCTGCAAAAAAACCAGACCATCGCCCTGCTCAACAAGAAAAACCAGGTGCTGCAACTTGAACAAATGGTGGCCAAACAAAAAGCCCACTACGGTGCATTGCTGGTCATTTTGCTAGCCGCATTGCTGGCAATCATCATTTTGTGGGCCTACCGGACCAAACGCATGCAAATGGCTTTCCGCCGTCTTGCGGAAACCGATACCCTGACCGGTATAAGCAATCGCGACCACTTCACCAAGAATGTGGAACAGGCTTTGGGCGAGGCTGCCAAAAAATCCGAACAGCTCGGCTTGATCATGTTCGATCTGGATAATTTCAAATCCATCAATGATCGCTATGGCCACTCCACCGGTGACTGGGTATTGAAAAAAGTAACCGAAGCCATCCGTCCTGTTTGTCGCAAACAGGATTGCATCGGCCGGATTGGCGGAGAGGAATTTGCGATCCTGCTGCGCAGCAGCGATCTCGAAAGTGCGGCAAGCATGGCCGAACGCTTCCGCGAACATATTGCCAATATCAATACCGCCGAAACCGGCAATACTTTCACGGCGACGGCCAGTTTCGGCGTTACCACCACCCTGATTTCCGGTTACACCTTCGACACCCTGCTCTCGCAAGCCGACCAGGCGCTGTATCAGTCGAAGCGCGAGGGCCGCAATCGCGTGAGCAGGTATGGTGAGCAGAAATCCGGTGCGAATATCCATCAAGAAGTCACCCCTGGTCCGTAATCGCTGCACTGGCGCTATAAAGCCCTGCTAAAATATGGCATCCCCTTTCTCCGAGATGCCTTCATGAGCGATACCCCTCCCGACCGTCTGGCGGTCAATCCGAAGAGCCCTTTTTATGATGCCGCCATTCTTGAGCGAGGCGTCGGCATCCGTTTCAAGGGCGAAGAAAGACATAACGTCGAAGAATATTGCATCAGCGAAGGCTGGGTCCGTCTGCCATTCGGCAAAACGCTGGATCGTCGTGGAAATGCCATCACGATGAAAGTGAGCGGCGAAGTCATTGCCTACTTTCTCGATACCGCCGAAAAGAAATAATCGTGTCCAATCCCGGTAATTCGACCCGCGCCATTTTTTACGCCCTTGGTGCAAACCTTGGTATTTTCGCCGCCAAGTTGGCGGCGGCCTTGTTTACCGGTTCCGGTGCAATGCTGGCCGAAGCGGTGCACTCGTTGGCCGATTGCGGCAATCAGGGCCTGCTCCTGCTCGGCATGAAGCGGGCTAAGTTACCGGCGACACCGGATTTTCCACTGGGCTATGGCAAGGAAACCTACTTCTGGTCCTTCCTGGTTGCCTTGATGTTGTTCTCGGTCGGCGGCGCATTTTCCGTCTACGAAGGCATACACAAGCTATCCCATCCGGAACCACTCGAAAAACCCTGGCTGGCCATCGCCGTGCTGGTTTTCAGCATCGTGCTGGAATGGCTGTCGCTGCGCGCCTGCCTGCAGGAAATCAATCAGGCACGTGAAAAAAATTCCCTCTGGCACTGGTTCAGGGAAAGCCGCAACAGCGAAATGATCGTGTTATTCGGTGAACAATTGGCGGCATTGCTAGGCCTGGCCTTCGCGCTTGCTGCCATCGGTATCAGCATGATCACCGGCAATCCGCTTTACGATGCGATCGGCACCATCGGCATCGGTGTCTTGCTGATCGTGATTGCCGTCTTTGTCGCCATTGAAATCAAGGCGCTACTGATTGGCCAGAGCGCGGCGCCAGCAAGACGCAAGGAGATCGAGGATTATCTGCACTCGCATCCGGATACCATGGAAATCCACAATGTGATTACCCTGCAACTCGGTCCGGAAATCATGGTGTCGGTCAAGGTCGGTATGGACCCGGAACTGCGTACCGGCGACCTGATCAGGCAAATCAACAAAATCGAAGTCGACATGCGGCAGAAATTTCCGGAAATAAAGTGGTTGTTCTTCGAGCCGGACAATCACGCCTGATTCCACCCGTTGCGGTTGCCAAGCCTTTCCGCGCTATACTCCGGCGGGATCGGAACGGGGATGTGCTTAGCATGAGCAGGCAATCATTAATTATGCCGCTGGCCTTCAAAGCGTTTAGCTTGCTACTGTTTACCATCCTGTTTTATCTGCCGAGTGATCAGGCGGAGGCGATTGCTTCGTCTTTATCCAGACATCCGCTTGAAACGCGTGCCTTGGTGGACCCCAAAGGTGTTCTTACCGAGCTACCGGACCTTCTGAAACAAGCCGAGAGCTCGAAAGACAACAAAGAACTGGCCTTGTTATACCTGGCCCAATCAAATGCCTGTCGCGTGGTTGCCGATTGGTCTTGCCAGGCGCTTTCCGCGCACAAGGCAAGAATGGCGGCGCAAGCTGCAAACTTGCCTGAACTCGAGATCCGAGGCCTGGTTTCCGAAAGCCGTGGATTGATGCCGCTTCAGGAATTCAATCGAAGCGAACGTTTACTGGGTGAAGCGGTCAGCTTGCTTAAACTGCATCCCTATGCCGAACTCTCAGCCGACGTTTATCTTGCCTATTCCTCCATGAGCTACACGCTCGGCAAGCACGCGCTTGCTGAAGATTATGCAGCCCGTGGTCTGGTCGCTCTCGGTGACAACCCGGCCCTACTGATCCGGACCCGCTTACTCAGAAACCAATCACGGGCGATGGCGCAACTGGGCAATATCACCCAGGCGCAAAATGTCCTGAAGATGGCGCTTAGCCTTACCGAGAAAATACAGGACCCCAAATTGAGTGCGGAACTCTTTCTGGAAGATGCCCGCATCGCCCGCATGAAGAATGATGTTCCGACACAAGTGGCAAACGGCCAGAAAATCCTGGCCCTGGGCGAACAGCTCAAGAATGCACAACTGTTTGGTCTTGGCCATGAAGTGCTCGGGCTGGCTGCCGCCAATAATGCCGACAGTGTGGTGGCCGAACGCGAACTCATGCTGGCGCAGGAAACCTACCGCAAGCTGAAACTCGACCGTGACGAACGCCAGGCCTTGCGTGCCCTGGTCCAAGTCATGCTCGGGCATGACAGGCCAAGTTCGAAGCTCGAGCCGCTGATGGCGAGATTGATCGAACTGGAAACTGCACTCGACGCCTATGATCGAACCCAGGCCAACGACGATTTCAATGCACGCTTGAAATACGTCCAGCAGGAATACGAAGTCGAACAACTCAAGGTTTCCGCAGCGCTGGCGAGCCAGCGCGAAAAAAATCTGGAGATACAGCAACGTTTCTACCTCACGCTTGCCGCATTCAGTATTTTACTATTGATCGTTGGTGCCGTTTTCTATCTGTCGCAGCGCCGTTTCAACCGGCAATTGCAGATGGCCAACGAGCAATTGAGCCTGAGCGAAACCCGCATGCGCGCCATCGCAAACAATATTCCTGCACTCATTTCGCATCTGGATAAAGACCAGCGTTACCTTTTCTCGAACTCCTTTTCCGGCCAGGTATTCGGCATGGATACCACGACGATGATCGGGAAGTCGGTTCGCGAAATTCGTGGAGAACAGCTTTATCAGGATCTCAAGCCCTACATCGAAGCGGCATTGAATGGCGAATCAGTAAGTTTCGAAGGTAAAAGCGATGTCAATGGAAGACTCTATTTTTACCAGACCAGCTATGTTCCCGATCGAAAGCACAATGGCGAAGTGCAGGGTTTCTTCGCACTCACTTTCGATATCACCGACCTGAAACTGGCAGAAGCGGAACTGGAACGCCTGTCGCGAATTGATAGCATGACCCATCTGGCGAACCGTCGCCATTTCGAAGAGCGACTGTCGGCGGCGCTGGTGCGCGGGC
>Ga0116177_10004164_pt1 | contig 10541 bp, 10 predicted proteins | sample AD_STIC10_MetaG_FD_89750 | JGI IMG/M metagenome (GOLD analysis project Ga0116177, IMG submission 89750) | Active sludge microbial communities of municipal wastewater-treating anaerobic digesters from USA - AD_STIC10_MetaG | ecosystem: Engineered > Bioreactor > Anaerobic > Digestate | place: USA...
GACAAGGACATGCCGACGTTGCAGAACACCATCATCCGCGATCTCGATGCGCGCGCGGGGGTGCGTTCGTGAGCGTGCTGCCGCGCGACCGGCTGAGCGCGGCCGTACGCAACGCCGCAGACAAGGGCGCGCCCGCACTGGTCGCTTTCCTGACGGCGGGCTATCCGAGCGCAGCGAAATTCCGCGAGCACCTGTCGGCGGTGGCGAGTGCGTCGGATGTCGTCGAGATCGGTGTACCGTTCACCGATCCGATGGCCGATGGCGTGACGATCCAGCGCTCGAGCCAGGAAGCCTTGAAGCAGGGCGTGAGCCTGAAGTGGATCCTGGCCGAGCTGTCTGCGATGCAGCGTCCCGCTGCACCGCTGGTGCTGATGAGTTACCTGAATCCCCTGCTGCAGTACGGCTTCGAGAAACTGGCACGTGATGCGGCCAACGCCGGCGTGTGCGGCTTCATCGTGCCGGACCTGCCGTTCGATGAAGGCGCGGAATTCCGCGCAGCCCTGCAGGCGACGGGGGTCGCACTCGTGCAGATGGTGACGCCGGTGACCTTGCCCGCGCGCATGGCCCAGGTCTGCGCGGCCAGCCAGGGCTTCGTCTACGCCGTGACGATGACCGGAACGACCGGCAAGAGCGTCGCGGTGCCGGATTCGGTGGTGGATTACCTGGGCGCGGTCCGTGCAGCGTCGAGCGTGCCAGTGTGCGCGGGCTTCGGCATACGTGCGCGCGAGCAGGTCGAGAAGCTGCGTGGACATGTTGAAGGAGTGGTCGTCGGCTCGGCGCTGGTCGAGGTGCTCGAGCGCGGTGAGGATGCCGGCGCATTCCTGCGCGGCCTGCGAGTCGGCTGATCTTGCATTGTTCGACCAGGCTCATGTCGTCGTCTCGCTGATTGTCATCCTCATGGTCAGCATCTGCGTACTCGTGCACTACGAGGCGCTGTCGTGGCTGTCCGGCGTGCTGCCCAAGCTGAATGTGCAGCGTCGCCCGCGCGTGCTGCTGCTGATCTTCGCGATCCTGCTGGTGCACAGTGTCGAGATTTTCCTGTTCGCGCTCGCGTATTTCTTTCTGCTCCAGGACCCTGCCTACGGCGCACTGGCCGGAATCGGCGAGCTGACGCTGATCAACTGCGGCTACTATTCCGCCGTGGTATTCACCACGCTGGGGCTGGGTGACATCATCCCGCAAGGTGCCATTCGCATCCTGACGGGACCACAGAGCCTGGCGGGGTTCGTGCTGATCACGTGGTCCGCGTCGTTCACGTTCATCGAAATGCAGAGCTTCTGGAAGCGATCGTGAGTCGACACCGGGCGGTTCCCCTGGGTCTCGCGGCCCTGCTCGCGGCGTTGTCGATGATCAGTCCGTTTTCGATCGACACGTTTTTCCCGAGCTTCCGCGCGATGCAGCACGAGTTCGGGGTGAGCGGGCTGCAGATGCAGCAGACACTGACCGCGTACATGCTGCCGTTCGCGATCACGGCATTGGTGCACGGTCCGCTGTCTGATGCGCTCGGGCGGCGCCCGGTCGTCCTGTGGGGCCTCGCCATCTATGTGCTTGCTTCCGCGGCCTGCGCGTTTGCACCGAGCTTCGCAACGCTGCTGCTGTTCCGTGCCGCGCAAGGCATGACGGCGGGTGTCGGCATGACGGTCGGGCGCGCCGTGATCCGCGATCGCTACGACGGTCCCGAGGCGCAGCGTTTGATGAGCGTGGTGACGATGATCTTCAGCGTCGCGCCGGCGATCGCGCCGATCATCGGTGGCTGGATCCACGTCGCGTTCGGTTGGCGCGCGGTGTTCGGCTTCCTGTGCGTGTTCGGTTTCGCGCTGTGGCTTGCGACGCGGCTGCGACTGGATGAAAGCCACCCACCTGAGCGGCGGGTGCCGTTCGATGCCCTCAGCCTCGCGCAGACCTCCTGGCGTATCGCGAGTGATCGGCGGTTCCTGTTGCTCGCTCTCGCCGCCGCGATGAACTTCGCAACGACGATGTCCTATGTCGGGTCTGCGCCCGCCATCGTGCTCGACAACTGGAAGCTGGACGAGACCCAGTTCGCCTGGTTGTTCGTGCCGGTGGTGAGCGGCTTCATGATCGGCGCCGCATTATCCGGCAGGCTTGCCGGACGAATCGAACCCGCCCGGCAGGTGAATGTCGGCCTCGGAGTGGCAGTCTTCGCCGGTCTTTGCGGCGTCACGCTGTACGGATTCGTGGCGTCCCCGCCGATTCTGCTGCAGCAGCTGCTCCTGCTCCTGACGGCGCTCGGCGTGCAGCTGGTTTTCCCGCCATTGACCTTGCGCATGATGGACCTGTTTCCGCAGGTTCGCGGTTCGGTGGCCTCGGTCCAGTCCTTCATTTCGCTGTTGATCGGCAGCCTGGTGCTGGGGCTCGTCGTGCCGTGGTACGCGGGATCGATGCTTCTGCTGTCGGCGGGGTCACTGTTCGCCGCGCTGATCTCCATGGCACTCTGGCGTCTCAGTATCCGCGGGAGCTGACCATGCTCGAAGCAGTGCACCACATCAATTTTCTGGTGCGCGACATCGAATCCGCGCGCAGAAAGTTTGCGGCGGTGTTCGGTGTTGCGACGGGTGAAGTCGTGCCACTGTCGTCGCGTGGGGTTCTGACCTCGAGACTGCGCGTGGGTTCCACTTGGCTGGTCCTCGTTCAGCCAACGGATGCGGAGGGTGTTCCGGCCAGGCGTCTCGCGGAGCGAGGCGAGGGCGTGTTCCTGATCTCATTCGGCGTGCCTGATCTGGAGGTCGAGATCGATTCGATGCAGCAGCGCGGCATGACGTTCACCAGTGACGCAGCACGGGCCGGGCTGGACGGTTGGCGGGTGATCGACATCGATCTCGGTGGAGAGCTCGGCGTGGATCTGCAGCTCTGTCAGGAGCGCCCGCGATGACGCATGCGGTCTTCGCGCCCATCGTCATCGCGCAGCGCTTCTGCGGCCCGCCGAGATCTGCCAACGGGGGCTATCTGTGCGGCCGGCTGGCGGCACTCGCGGAGGGTATCGTCACGGTGCGGCTGCGCGTGCCGCCACCGCTGGACGTGCCGATGCAGCCGACCCGTTCCGATGACGGCCGCCTCTTCTTGCATGCCGGCGATGTGCTGGTCGCGGAAGCGGAGCCTGCGGAACTCTCGCTGGACGTTCCGCCTGCTGTCAGCCACGAGACCGCGCAGCTCGCATCGCATGGCTACATCGGTTTCGAGAGTCACCCTTTCGGCACCTGCTTCGTCTGCGGTGTGCAGCGCTCGCACGGCGACGGCATGCGGATTTTTGCAGGAGCGACGGCGACGGCGGGACAGGTGGCTGCTCCCTGGGTGCCGGATGCGTCGCTCTGCCTGCCCGATGGCAAAGTGGCTCCTGAATTCATGTGGGCCGCGCTCGACTGCCCGGGCTTCTTCGCTGCGTCCGACGACGGGCGCGCGATGCTGCTGGCCGAGTTCACGGCGCAGGTCGATCGACGCGCGTGTCTGAATGAGCGCTGCGTCGTGATCGGCTGGCGGATGCTCTCGGCAGGACGCAAGCATGAAGTCGGGACTGCGCTGTTCGATGAGCGCGGCACGTTGCTCGCCCGTGCTCGCGGATTGTGGATCGAGCCGCGCGCAGTCAGCGGCGCAGGTAAAGCAGAATCCAGCCCGCACCCGCTCCGCTGAGCATCCATCCCGCCCAGGCAGGCTCGCGACCGACTGCGAGCCAGACGATGCCGCCGAGCAATAGCGCTGCGCCAATCGTGATCGCATCGCGACGCCGATCCGAGCGCTGCATCGTCTGTTTCAGGGATTCGACGCTCTGGTCGAGGCCTTTCGCTTCGATCTGCAGTCGCAGCGTGCCGTCCTGGGCGCGCTGCACGGCGCCGCGGATCAACGGCGGCAGGGCACGCGCTGCTTCGATGATCTCCGGCAGCTGCGTGCGCAGGTTGCCGAACATCGCGGCGCCGCTGATGCGCTCCGTCATCCATTGCCGCAGGATCGGCGCGGCCGTCTGCCAGATGTCGAGATCCGGATGCATCTGCCGCCCGAGGCCTTCGATGTTCAGCAAGGTCTTCTGCAACAGGATCAGTTGCGGCTGGATCACCATGTCGAAGCGGCGCGAGATGTCGAACAGGCGCAGGAGGATCGTGCCGAACGAAATGTCCTTCAGCGGCTTGTTGAAGATCGGCTCGAGCACGGTACGGATCGCGGATTCCATTTCATCGACGCGCGTGTCGGCCGGCACCCAGCCGGATTCCACGTGCAGCACTGCGACACGCCGGTAGTCGCGGTCGAACACGGCCAGGAAGTTCTCGGCGAGATAATGCTGATCGCGCGGATCGAGCGTACCGACGATGCCGAAATCGACGGCCGCATAGCGCGGCGCGGCCGGGTTCTCGATCAGCACGAAGATATTGCCTGGGTGCATGTCGGCGTGGAAAAAGTTGTGGCGGAACACCTGCGTGAAGAAGATTTTCACGCCGTTCTCGGCCAGCAGCGGAATGTTGGTGCCGACCTCGCGCAGCCGGTCCATGTCGCTGACCTGCACGCCGTGGATGCGCTCCATCACCATCACGTCGACGCGGCACCAGTCCCAGTAGACCTCCGGCACGTACAGCAGGTCCGTCATGCCGGCAAAGTTGCGCTTCAACTGTGCCGCGTTGGCGGCTTCGCGCATCAGGTCGAGTTCATCGAGGATGGTCTTTTCGTACTCGTCGACGATTTCGTCGATGCGCAGCCGCCGCGCTTCGTTCGAATTGCGCACGGCAAGCCCAGCCAGCGTATGCATGACTTCGAGATCACGTTCGATCAGGCCGCGCATCCCGGGGCGCAGCACCTTGACCACGACATCCCGATCGCCGCTGATCCGCGCCGCATGCACCTGCGCGATCGACGCAGCCGCCAGCGGCGTGGTCTCGAAGGACTCGAACATGTCCGAAATCGGCTTGCCGTAGGCTGTTTCGATCGCCGCTCGCGCGACGTCGCCATCGAACGGCGGCACGCGATCCTGCAGCTTCGCGAGTTCGTTTGCGATGTCGTCCGGCAGCAGATCGCGTCGCGTCGAGACGGCCTGGCCGAACTTCACGAAGATCGGCCCGAGTTCCTCGAGCGCGAGCCGCAGCCGTTCCCCACGGCTCGCGGCCTTGCGACGCTCGAACCAGGTCCACGGCGACAGCAGGAACACGAAGCGCAGCGGACGGTACAGCCGTGTTTCACGGACGAATTCATCGAGACCATGGCGCACGAGCACGCGCTGGATCTCAATCAGACGCAGGGCGACATTCAGCTTCATTTGTCAGCGTCCGCCGGTGGCGCGAGCGAGGCCTCGAGCGCGGCGAAGCGCGCCTCGAGTCGGTCCATGTCTTCGCGCACGCGATCGACACCGTTCAGGAAGACGTCCGCCTCGGCGCGCGGCACGAGATCGCGACTTTCGTGCGCAAAATACTCGGCGGTGTTGCGCAGCGTGGTTTCGCCCGCGCGCTGACCGAAGCCGAACAGGTTCTTCACCGCGCGCGCCATCTGATGCGCGACGCTGTCGCCGAACAAGACCGCCATTTCCTCTTCGGCATCCGGCCGCAGCAGCTTGCCGAGCTGCTGGAAGCGCTGCGCGAGTTCCGCATCGCCGCTGATGCGCACGTCTCCGCGCTGGATCACGGCTTCCGGAGTCGCGCCGGCCAGCGCCATCAGGTTCACCGGCGAACCGGCGATTTCGGCATCGGCCGGCGACGCGACCGGATCGTTGGCCGGATCGCGCTTCAGCTGCAGCGAAGTGCCCAGCGATTCGACCAGCACACGCACCGAGAGCCCCTGCACGACGATGGCCATGCGGCGACCGGCGAGCGAAGCGCATAGCTCGCGCGCGGCGGGCGAGCTCGCGAGATTGCGGTTCAGCAGGTTTTCGATCGCTTCGGTCAGCATCGGGTCAAGTCATCAGTACCGATAGCCCCGGTGGACCGCGACGATGCCGCCGGCGAGATTGTGATATCGGCAATCCTCGAGTCCTGCATCACGCAGCATGCCGAGCAGGGTTTCCTGATCCGGATGCTTGCGGATCGACTCGGCCAGATAGCGATAGCTCGCGGCGTCGCCGGCGATCACCTGGCCGAGCACGGGCAGGATGCGGAACGAGTACGCGTCATAGACGGGCTTCAGCCCCGGCGCGACCGGCGTCGAGAATTCAAGCACGAGCAGCTGGCCGCCCGGTTTCAGTACACGACGCATCGACGCGAGCGCAGCGGCCTTGTCCGTGACGTTGCGCAGTCCGAAGGCAATCGTCACGCAGTCGAAGCTCGAATCAGCGAACGGCAGGCACTCGGCATTGGCCTGCACGTATTCGATGCCCGCAGCGATGCCGGCATCCAGCAGCCGGTCGCGACCCTGGCCGAGCATCTCGGCGTTGATGTCCGTCAGCACCACGCGCCCCTGCGGACCCACCTGCTTCAGCAGGCGCTGCGCGATGTCCCCCGTGCCGCCGGCAACGTCGAGCGCCTGCTGGCCCGGACGAAGATGCGTCAGCGACATCAGGAAATCCTTCCACACGCGGTGCAGGCCACCGGACATGAGGTCGTTCATGAGGTCGTATTTCGGCGCGACGGAATCGAACACACCGCGCACGCGGCGGGCTTTCTCGCGCCAGGGCACGTCCTCGAAGCCGAAGTGGGTGCGGTCGCTGTGATTGGGATCGGACACGATATTGATGGGCCCGGTTGAACTGGCGTGGGCGGCGCAGCAGAACCGTTAAGATAGCACAGCCAGCCGCTAACTATCTGTTTCTGCTGCCGATTATCTCCGCGCGGGCGCGCTGGCGGCCGCGACGCGATCGAGGTAACGCTGCCACAGCGACTCGCGCTGCTGCCCCAGTTCGTACAGGTACTTCCAGCTGTAGAGGCCCGTGTCGTGGCCATCGTCGAAGATCAGACGGATTGCGTACTGTCCTACTGCCTCGATGGCGCGGATTCCGACATCCTGCTTGCCGAGGACCAGCGTCTCCTGGCCCGGGCCGTGGCCCTTCACCTCGGCCGAGGGGGAGTGCACGCGCAGGAATTCGAAGGTCATTTCCGCGTGGACGCCATCATCGAAGGTGACATCGAGCAGCCGCGATGTCTTGCGCAGCTTGATTTCGATCGGGGTGGGGGTTTGCTGTGTCGACATGAACTGGACCGCGCTCTGGACCGAGCTCGATTCTGCGCGTTTCCCCGCGGTGTTACACGGTGACAATTGCAGGGGCGTCGCTGATACTCGCACACGCATTTTTCATGGTAGAGAGCGGGGGCTAGACGCGAATGCAGCCGACGGACACTTCTCATCCGGACTATTTCCACAAGGTCGTGGACTGCCAGTGGGCCTGTCCAGCGCACACCGACGTCCCCGAGTACATCCGTCTGATCGCGCAGGGCGAGTTCACCGAGGCTTACCTCGTCAACCGCAAGTCGAATGTGTTCCCGGGGATCCTCGGGCGCGTCTGCGATCGGCCTTGCGAGCCGGCCTGCCGCCGCGGTCGCGTCGAGAAGAAGCCGGTCGCGATCTGCCGCCTGAAGCGCGTCGCCGCCGATCACAAGGATGAGTTCCTGTCGCGCCTGCCGCCAATCCCGAAGATCAAGAACGGCAAGAAGGTTGCGCTGGTGGGTGCGGGCTGCGCCTCGCTGACGGTCGCAAACGATCTGATGCCGCTCGGCTATGAAGTGACGATCTTCGAGCAGTGGGGCGAGCCGGGCGGCCTGATGCGCACGAACATCCCGTCGTTCCGCCTGCCGCAGGCCGTCCTGGATGAAGAGATCGGTGCGATCGTCAACATGGGTGTCGATCTGCGTCTCGGTACGCCGGTGAAGAGCCTGAAAGGTTTGCTGGACGGCGGCGGCTACGACGCGATCTTCGTCGGCTCCGGCGCGCCGAAGGGCAAGGAACTGAAGCTGCCCGGACGCGAGGAAGCTGCTGCGAACGTGCACATCGGTATCGCCTGGCTCGAATCCGTCGCGTTCGATCACATCAAGCAGATCGGCGGCAACGTGCTGATCATCGGCGTCGGCAACACGGCGATGGACTGCTGCCGCACGAGCCTGCGTCTCGGCGCGAAGAGCGTGAAGGTGATGGCGCGCAAGCCGCGCTCGTTCTTCAAGGCGAGCGAGTGGGAACTCGAGGATGCCGAGGAAGAGAACGTCAGCATCGTCATCAACCGCTCGCCGAAGAGTTTCGTCACCGAGGGCGGCAAGCTCAAGGGCATGATGTTCGACATCATGGAATACGACGTCGACGCGAACGGCCGCATCACGGCCGAGCGCGTCGCGGGCGAGGAATTCCTGCCGGCCGACGACGTGATCCTCGCGATCGGCCAGGAGAATGCGTTCCCGTGGATCGAGCGCGATCTCGGCATCGAATTCGACAAGTGGGACGTGCCGAAGATCGATCCGAAGACCTTCGAATCCACGCGCCCCGGCGTGTTCTTCGGTGGCGACGCGGCTTTTGGTCCGAAGAACATCATCTGGGCGGTGGAGCAGGGGCATCAGGCAGCGATCTCCGTCCACCAGCACTGCCAGGGTCTGTCCGCCGCGGATCGCCTGCCGCCCGGCGTGAATCTGCAGAGCCGCAAGATGGGCATGCACGAGTGGTCGTACGCCAACGACTACAGTCCGGTCGAGCGCCGGCTGATGCCGCATGTCTCGCTGAAGGAACGCTTCAAGAAGCTGAACATCGAGGTGGAGCTCGGCTTCACCGCCGAGCAGGCCGCCGAGGAAGTGCAGCGCTGCCTGAACTGCGACGTGCAGACCGTGTTCGACGCGAAGCTGTGCATCGAGTGCGATGCCTGCATCGACATCTGTCCGGTGGACTGCCTGACGATGACGCCGGATGGCGAAGAGGCGGACCTGCGCACGCGCCTGAAAGCACCGGCCAAGAACGTCACGCAGGCGCTGTACGTCAGTGGACCGCTGAAGCACACCGGCCGCGTGATGGTGAAGGACGAGGACCTGTGCGTGCACTGCGGCCTCTGCGCCGAGCGCTGCCCAACCGCGGCCTGGGACATGCAGAAATCGGTCGTCAAATGGCCGCATGCCGGTGACCAGCCGTCCGCGTCCGCTGCCGCCACGCTCAAGTCCGCCTGACACTCACCGCGAGACGCCCGACATGCCAGCTTCTTCACGCGTCAATGATTTCGTCATCAAGATCGCCACCGTCAACGGGACAGGTTCGGCGAGCGCCAACACCCTGCTGATGAAATCGCTGTTCCGCAGCGGCATCCCGGTGATGGGCAAGAACTACTTCCCGTCGAACATCCAGGGCCTGCCCACCTGGTACGAGATCCGCGTCTCGAAAGATGGCTATGTCGCGCGTTCGGGCAAAGTCGACGTGATGGTTGCGATGAATGCCGAGACCTATGCGCGCGATCTGCGCGACGTTGCCGCCGGCGGCTACCTGATCTTCGACTCCACCTGGCCGCGCCCGGCGCTGCTGCGTCGCGAAGACATCAACGTGCTCGGCATTCCGCTGGCGCGGCTCTGCAACGAGAACTTCAAGGGCGTGCGCACGCGCATCCTGATGAAGAACATCTGCTACGCCGGCGCGCTCGCCGCACTGCTCGACATCGACCTGGACCGCATCCGAGAGCTGCTGGCTGAAACCTACGCCAAGAAGCCGGCGCTCGTGGATTCGAACATGCTCGCGATCCAGCTCGGCTACGACTACGCGAAGCAGCATTTCAGCTGCCCGCTGCCGCTGCGTGTCGAGAAGATGGACAAGACCGCGGGCCACATCCTGATCGACGGCAATACCGCGGCCGGGCTCGGTGCGGTCTACGCCGGCGCCACCGTGGCCGGCTGGTATCCGATCACGCCGTCCACCTCGCTGATGGACGCGTTCAAGAGCTTCGCCGACAAGCTGCGCATCGATCCGGAGACCGGCAAGCGCAACTTCGCGTTCATCCAGGCCGAGGACGAACTGTCCGCGATCGGCATGGTGCTCGGCGCGAACTGGAACGGCGCGCGCGCCTTCACGGCCACGTCCGGTCCCGGCATCTCGCTGATGAGCGAGTTCCTCGGCCTCGCTTACTACGCAGAAGTGCCGGCCGTCGTGTTCGACATCCAGCGCGTGGGACCTTCCACCGGCATGCCGACGCGTACGCAGCAGTGTGACCTCATGTCCGCGGCCTATGCCTCGCATGGCGATACGAAGCAGGTCTGCCTCTATCCGGCCAACCCGGAAGAGTGCTTCTACATGGCGGTGCAGTCCTTCGATCTGGCCGAGCGCCTGCAGACGCCGGTGCTGGTGCTGTCGGATCTGGATATCGGCATGAACGACTGGATGTGTCGCGATCTCAAGTGGGACGACAGCTACCAGCCGGATCGCGGCAAGGTGTACGGCCGCGAAGATCTCGAGAAGATGGAAAAGTTCTACCGCTACCTCGATCGCGACGAGGACGGCATCACTTATCGCACGTTCCCCGGCGTGCATCCGAAGGGTGCGTACTTCACGCGCGGGTCGGGTCACACGCAGTTCGGCACGTATACCGAAGATTCCGCCGACTACCAGCTCGTGCTCGATCGCCTGACGCGCAAGTTCGTCACGGCGAAGAAATACGTACCGAAGCC
>Ga0116177_10004166_pt1 | contig 10540 bp, 7 predicted proteins | sample AD_STIC10_MetaG_FD_89750 | JGI IMG/M metagenome (GOLD analysis project Ga0116177, IMG submission 89750) | Active sludge microbial communities of municipal wastewater-treating anaerobic digesters from USA - AD_STIC10_MetaG | ecosystem: Engineered > Bioreactor > Anaerobic > Digestate | place: USA...
CACGGCGTCCTATCTCTGAGCGCACGTACCCTCGCGCGCTCTCCAGAGCTTCCATCGTCTGTTGCCTCGATGCGTCGTCGCCAAGGATGCTCACGTACACCTGCACATGCTGCAGGTCGCCGCTGACCCGGACATCAGTGACTGTTGCAAAGCCCAGCCTGGGGTCCTTCAGATCACGTTGAAGCATGTTCGATATTTCCTGGCGCATTGCGGCCCGCACCCGATCATTTCGGCGGGAAGACAACACGAGCACCTCCCAACGCTCGAGATCGGCGGCCGAACGATTACACGATCTCGATCTCGTATGATTCAAGTATAACCTGGGGGCACGAATCAAACATCCGCGCCACCTTTTCGAGAATGCTGTGGGCGTGGCCGGAGTCGTTTGATACACACACAACCCCTATTCCGGCCCGATTCCACAGCTCAAGGTCGTCCACCTCTGCTACAGCCACGTTAAACGTGTTTCTGGCCCGAGTCAGGAGGCTTTTTAGGGCCCGCTTCTTGTCCTTGAGCGAGCGACTGCCATCTATCGCCAGCCTACAGCGCATGGATCCGATAACCACGGGCGATCACCCGCCTCTACAGCTCGCGCTTCACAGCTTCCTTGCCGTATGCTTCGATGACGTCGTCTGTGTGCACGTCGTTGTAGCCTTCGATTCCAATGCCGCACTCGAACCCGGCGGCCACTTCGCGCGCGTCATCCTTGAAGCGCTTGAGCGAGGAGATCTTGCCGTCGTGTATCACGGCGCCGTCGCGCAAGAGCCGTACGCGGGCAGATCTTGCGATCTTGCCATCTGTTACATAGCAGCCGGCCACGACGCCAGCCTTGGGGATCTTAAAGGTGGCTCTCACCTGGGCATGGCCGAACACAACTTCTCGATACTCTGGTTCGAGTAGTCCTTCCATGGCCTTCTTCACATCATCAAGGGCTTCGTATATCACGCGGTAGAGCCTTACATCGACCTGCTCCACCTCAGCGCTGACGGTGCCCGCCGCATCGGGTCGAACGTTGAATCCGATGACTACCGCATTGGACGCAGACGCCAGCATCACGTCGGATTCGCTGACCGCGCCCACGCCGCTGTGAATCACATTCACCCGCACCTCATCTGTAGACAGCCGCTCAATGGATTGCTTCAGAGCCTCGGCCGATCCCTGCACGTCAGCCTTGATGATGATCCTGAGTTCCTTGGTTTGGCCCTCCTTGATCTGCTCGAACAGATCCTCCAGCGATACCTTCTTGCCGGTCTCCCCGATCTCGCTGACGCGCTTCCGCTCAGCCCGCTTTTCCGCAACCTGCTTGGCTTCTCGCTCGTCTGTCACTGCCTGGAACACATCGCCGGCCTCAGGTACATAGCTTAGGCCGAGGACCTCCACAGGCATTGATGGAGTAGCCTCATCCACAGGTTCGCCCCTGTAGTTCGCCATTGCCCTTACCCTGCCGTACACCTCGCCAACTAGGAAGGAGTCGCCCACCCGGAGTGTGCCCTTCTGAATCAGCACCGTTGCCACCGGGCCGCGTCCGCGATCCACCTTGGCTTCGATCACAGTGCCTATGGCCGGTCGGTCCGGATTGGCTTTGACATCACGCATGTCGGCTACGAGCAGTATCATCTCCAAAAGATCCTGGATTCCTCGCTTCTGCAGAGCCGACACTGGAACCATCACGGTATCGCCGCCCCACTCTTCAGGCACCAACCCCATTTCAGACAGCTGCCTCTGTACCCGCTCGGGCTGAGCGTGGGGTTTATCGATTTTGTTCACTGCCACCACAATCGGAACGTGGGCATCCCGAGCATGGTTGATGGCCTCAACGGTCTGGGGCATCACGCCGTCGTCCGCCGCCACCACCAGAACCGCCACATCAGTGGCCTGCGCTCCCCTGGCGCGCATCGCGGTAAAGGCCTCATGGCCGGGTGTATCTAGGAAGGTGATCCTCCTTCCGTTCAGTTCTACCTGATAGGCGCCTATATGCTGTGTAATGCCGCCAGCCTCTGTAGCCGTCACGTTGGTCTCTCGCACTGCGTCCAAAAGAGACGTCTTGCCATGGTCCACGTGACCCATTATGGTTACGACGGGCGGCCTAGGTTTCAAGCTTTCGGGCGGGTCTTGGATGTCGGCGATGGCCACTTCACGCTCTTCGCGTTCGGAGGTGAGCTCGGCCTCAAAGCCGAGATCTGTGGCCAGTATCTGTGCCGTCTCTCCTTCGATTTCCTGGTTGACGTTGGCCATGACACCCATCCGGATGAGCCTGCTCACCACTTCCGGCGCAGACATCTCCATCCTGGCCGCGAGATCCCGGATTGCTATTGATGCGCCTATCTCGATTCGCCTGATCTTGGTGGGCTTCTCGCGCCTTCGCCCGACCCTCCTGACGACTACATCGTCGGCGCCGTCGATATCGCCGGCCCTGACGCGGTGTTCAATCAGCCGCGCATCGCCCAGCGGCGCCGAGGTTGGGGCTCTCTTCCTGCCGCGGCGGTCGGCCCTGCGGTCGCCCCTCGCGGTTTCCATCTCTTCTTCGGAAGATCCCCGCCGTTTTCCCCGACCTGACCACGTCTGTTTGCCCTTTCCGCCGCCTCTGGCGCCGGGGGCTGGAGCTGCGGACGGTGGGGGCGGAGGAACCGACACGGCCGGCCCGCGCCTAAAACCTGGCCCACCTGCAGGCGCCGCAGGCCTCCCGAAGCGCTCGGTTCGGTCGAACCTGTCGCGCGGCTCCTGCCTCAGCGGTTGCGGACCCTGCTGGGGCTGGATGGGCTGCATGGGCTGCACCGGAGCAACAGGACGCGGACGCGGAGCACCTGCGCCTTGAGGCCTCGGCCTAGCAGGGATAAACGGGTACGAAGGATCCAGAGGCTTTTGCGGTCCGACGTCTAGCGGTCGTCGAGGACGACCGACATCCGCGGGCCGTGGTTGGCCGCCCGGCGCGCCCTGTGGTCGCCCCTGCCTGCGTCCGGCGTCGTAGGGGCGTGCCGCCGGCGCCGGCGCTGGGCGCGGGATCTCCAGCGAACCAGCATCCACCCGTCGGTCACCCGGAACTCGCGCCAGTTCCGCCCTGAGCGAAGCAGGCGATTGATCAGCCTGAGGTGCAGCAGGCGCTTCTTTCTGATCCTGCGCTTGCTGCTCACCCGGCGATTCTGCCTTCTTGGCGTCAGGCCCGTACTTCCTCATCACATAGCGCGCCGCATTCTCATCGATCGCGCTCATGTGGTTCTTCGCCTTCACGCCCAGCTCATTTAGGAGCGTTACAAGGTCTTTGCTAGGCATATCAAGTTCTTTGGCCAGCTCGAATACTCTCACTTTAGCCATTGATCGTCACCCCCATGACCCGCATAAAGCCGAACTACCTTGCGGCGCTTCATAGGCCCCTGGGTGAAGCGCCGGCGCGCCTCGCGCTCGGCGATAGTCCTGGCCGGATATGCATGGCCAAGGCCCCAAGAAAACCCGAAGACACCTACGATTCATCAACTCCGCCCAAGTTGGCGAGGAGAGCTGTTACCACATCTTCCGGCACTGCCGCTTCAAGCGCCTTTGAGAGCTTGCCGGAACGCACCGCCCGCTGTAGACATTCGCGTGTCGCACACACGTATGCTCCGCGCCCCGACCGCTTTCCGGTGGGATCAACGGTCACATCTCCTTCGGGAGTGCGCACTATGCGAACGAGACTGCGCTTGTCTGTCACCCTCCCGCAGCCCACACAGGTGCGCTGCGGCATCTTCCTGACCTTCGGCATCCCAATGCACCTCTAGAAGTCGATTTCGAACCGGGGTATTCCGCCCAGCCCGACTTGGGCTTCACTCTTGATGTCGATCTTCCAGCCGGTGATCTTCGCAGCCAATCGCGCGTTCTGCCCCTCCCTCCCGATCGCCAGCGACAGCTGGTAATCGGGAACGATCACCATTGCGACCTTGGAGATGAAGTCCGGCCTCACCTCTACGACCTTGGCCGGGCTCAGCGCGTTCGCAATGAATGTGGAGTAATCCTCACTCCATGGTATCACATCTATCTTCTCGCCAGCCAGTTCCGACACAACCGCCTGGATGCGGGCGCCTCGCGGCCCCACACACGCCCCCACGGGATCCACATTCGGGTCACGGGCGAGCACTGCGACTTTGGACCTCGCCCCTGCCTCTCTGGCTATGCCGCGTATCTCCACAACGCCTTCCGAGATCTCGGGAATCTCCAGTTCCAGCAGCCTCTTGAGCAACCCCGGATGCGTTCTTGACAGTACCACCATGGGCCCGCGGTTAGTCTTGCGGACCTCAACGACGTAGCACTTCAGCCTCGTGCCCGGCTCGTATCGTTCCGTTGGGACCTGCTCCTGCTGAGGCAGCGAGGCCTCAGTCTTGCCTAGGTCCAGAATAACATTCCGGGCTTCCACCCGACTGACAGTGCCGGTCACCACGTCGCCCTCGCGGTTGGAGAACTGCTCGTACAAGACACCACGCTCGGCCTCACGGATGCGCTGCACCACTACTTGCTTGGCGGTCTGAGCCGCTATCCGCCCGAACTCCCTTGGCGTAACCTCGTTTTCGATCACATCGCCCGGATTATAGGCTGGGTCGATCACTCTGGCATCCTCCAGCGAGACTTGCGTCTTGGGATCCTCTATTTCCTCCACAATGACCTTGCGCGCCAACACCAGCACTTTGCCAGTGCCTGGATCAATGATGACCCTCACATTCTGCGACGAGCCATAGTGCCTCTTGAACGCCGAAACGAGCGCCGCCTCAATCGCGTCCAGCAGCACTTCCTTGGCTATTCCGCGCTCTTTTTGGAGCTCATCCAGCGCCCGGATTATCTCGAGGCCGTCATTCTGACTCATCACCGCACACCTCCCCGAGAGGAACCGCCAGCCTGGCTGCGCTGATCCTGCGTCGCGGTATCTCGACAGTCTTGCCGTCCACCAGCATCGTAACCGAATCGCCGACCATGCCCATGAGCCGCCCCTCGAAATGTTTGCATCCGTTGATCTCCGTGTATGTGTTGATCAAGGCCCACCTGCCCTTGAACTCATCGTATTCCTCGTCGCGGCGGAGTGGTTTCTCCCCTGACGACGACACCTCCAGGATGTAGCTTTCTGGGATGAAGTCCTGTCGGTCGAGTTCAGCCCCGGTCGCGGTGGACAGGTCGGCGCAATCATCGATGGCCACACCGTCCGGCTTGTCTATGTACACCCGCAGATACCAGTAGCCGGAGTCGCGAACGAACTGGGTATCGACTACCTTGAGGCCGAGCGGCCCGGCGGCTGACTCGGCAACACTCCTTGCGCGGATCTCGATCCGCCGATGATCCATCCAGCTCAGCCCTCCCACTTGCCGGGAAGCTCAGGGCTTTGGCCCTTTCCCGGTCAGACAAGATTAAAGAGTGGGACCGACCCACTCTCCGAAAACACTCTCCGCACGCGCCTGCAACCAGTTATCCTCACAGTTTTCAATATACCACAGGCTGATACGGCTTGCAAGGGGCCCAAGAAGCTAGAACAGCGACAGCTGATCCGTTTCAGGTAGACCCGCCAGGGATCCGGTATCGCGAAGGATATCAATGTGCGAACGGGTGAGGCGCGTCCGGTCGCGCAGGTCCTGTATGGAGCTGAACGGCTGCTCTGCCCGCGCCTGCACCACGCTCAAGGCCGCAGCGTCTCCAAGCGACGCTACGGCTACGAGCGGGAGCCTGATCGATCCATCTTCGATGGTGAACCTTGTAGCCCAAGATTTCTCGATGTCGACGGGAAGGAACGTTATCCCGCGCATTCTGGCCTCGGCTACAGCTTCCATGATAGAGGCCAGGTTCTTCTCGCGCCCAGTGGCGTCCTGATTCCCATCGATTGAACTGATGGCTTCCCTGATGTCTTGCACACTCATGGCAATGACCGAGGAGTCGAAATCGGAGGCCCTTATGGTAAAGTAGCACGCGTAAAACTCGATCGGATAGTGCACCTTAAAGTAGGCGATGCGAAATGACATCATCACGTAAGCCGCGGCGTGCGCCTTGGGGAACATGTACTTTATCTTGTTGCAGGAGTCGATGTACCACTCGGGCACTTTGTGATCACGCATTAGCTGATCATCACCTTCGGCCAGTCCTTTTCCCTTCCTCACGCGCTCCATGATCCTGAAGGCATCTTTAGGGGCCAACCCGTCGGAAATCAGCCTGTTCATGATGTCGTCCCGGCAGGCGATCACATCGGTCAGTCGCGCGACGCCCGATTCGATCAGGCTCTGCGCATTGTTCAGCCACACATCGGTTCCATGAGACAGGCCGCTGATGCGCACGAGTTCCCCGAACGACTTGGGCCTAGTCGCCTCCAGCATCCCGCGCACGAACTTGGTGCCGAATTCTGGAACTGCCACGGTGCCCACACTCATCCCGCTCTCCTCAGGGGCAAGGCCGAGCGCTTCCACGCCCGAAAAGATGGACATCGTGGCCGGATCGTCCATGGGTACATCGCCGGCGGACACGCCTGTCAAGTCCTCCAGCATCTTGATCATCGTCGGGTCGTCATGCCCGAGCAGGTCCAGCTTGAGAAGGCAATCGTGAATTGTCTTGTACTCAAAATGTGTGGTTACGATGTCGGACTGCCTGTCGTTGGCCGGATGCTGTACGGGCGTAAACTCATGGACATCTCTTCCCTTTGGCACGATCATCACGCCCCCCGGATGCTGGCCGGTGGTCCGCTTCACGCCGGAGCACCCTCGGGCGAGCCTAGATATCTCAGCATTGCGCAAGGTAAGCCGGTGCGATTCGACGTACGCCCGGGCAAAGCCGTACGCTGTTTTGTCAGCTACAGTGGCGATGGTGCCGGCTCGGAACACGTGGTCTGCCCCGAACAGCTCTTCAGCATACTTGTGTATCGTGGATTGGTACTGCCCGGAGAAATTGAGGTCGATGTCGGGAACCTTGTCGCCTTCGAAGCCCAGGAAGGTCTCAAAGGGGATGCTCTGCCCCTCTTTGCCCAGCTCCAAGCCACAACGGGGGCACTTGCGGTCCGGCAGATCGTAGCCCGACTCCACGGCCACGCCATGATCGAAGTCGCTGTACCCGCACTTGCCGCATAGGTAATGAGGGGGCAAGGGGTTGACCTCGGTTATTCCGCACATGGCTGCAACGAGGGAAGAACCGACTGATCCTCTGGATCCCACGGGGTAGCCATCCTCGACCGATTTCTGAACTAGCTTCGCCGCAATGTCGTAGTTGACGGCGAAGCCATTGCCGATGATCGAGGCCAGTTCACGCTGTAGGCGGGACATGACCGGCTCTGGAAGCGGGTCTTTGTAGAGCTCGCGCGCCTTGGCATAGGTTCGCGTGCGCACTTCCTCTTCGGCTCCTTCGATCTGGGGAGTCGCCAATTCGTCCGGGACCGGCCTTATGCACTCAACTTGCGCAGCGATGATCCCGGGATTGTCGATGACAACCTCTCGGCTCGCACGCTCTCCGAGGAAGGCGAAGTCGCGGAGCATCTCGTATGTGGTACGATAGTACAGAGGAGCCTGATGATCGGCGTCTTCATATCCCTGCCCCGCCATGAGGACGCGACGGTATGCCTCATCCGCCGGCTCAAGGAAATGGACATCGCCCGTGGCAACCACCATGATCCCCAGGCGTTTACCTATACCGTATATCCGGGTCGCAATCGCCTGCACCTGGTCGATTCCGCGAAGCCTGCCTGAGCGTACTAGGAACTCATCGTTGCCGGGCGGCATGATCTCCAGGTAATCGTAAAACCGGGCAATACGGTCTAGTTCGTCATCGGAGGCCCCCTCCAGCACGGCGCGAAACAGCTCGCCGGCGGCACATGCAGAACCAATGAGAAGATTGGAGCGCGCGCTCACCAGCAGTGACCGGGGTATTCGGGGATGTCGGTAGAAGTAGTCGAGGTGAGACGCCGATACTAGCATGTAGAGGTCTCTCAGGCCGGCGGCGTTTTTCGCCAGGATTGTGACGTGATAAGTGGGAGAGTCATCAGCTCCTGCGTCATCTACGAGATAGCCTTCCATGCCGTATATGATTTTGACACCATGTCTCTTCCCAGCAGCGAACGCGTCGGGGAACGATTGAACGACGCCGTGATCTGTTATGGCCAGCGCCCGGTGATTCCATGCCGCCGCCTGCCGGATGACGGATTCGACATCGCACACAGAGTCCATGGCGCTCATCTTGGTGTGCAAGTGCAGCTCTATGCGCTTGTCCGGCGCGTCGTCCGACCGCGAAGGCTTGGTGTCGGGCATGATGTCCGATACAGCTAGCACTATCTCTCGGGCGTACTGGTCGTACTGCACGTCACCCCGTACTCGGACCCACTGACCTTCCGAAAGCTCGAAAGCCGGCTCCTCCGGATCACAGAAACACTTGCAGGCGATGGAATCCTGCTTGTCGGTGATGCAGAAACTGACTATCTTGAGCCCGGCGCGGGTCAGCCTCTCCTCGAACCCGAAGACCTCCCCCCGCGCCACGGCCTTTTTCTGACCCTGAACGAGATTCGACAGAGGATGAGGCGGGTCGGTGAACCGGCGCCCCCGAACGGCACCCTCGTCGGTGACTACCCGACGCCTCCTGCCACGGCGTCGGTCAGCCGGAGACTCCTGCGCTGGTGGCTCGGGCCGGCTGCTCGAAGCAGCATGGGCGTCGGCCTGGGGTTGTATGCATGCATCGGCGTCCGGGACTTCGGGCGCGTCGAACTGACCCACCTCGATCGATACTTGTATCCTCACGTCGGCGAGATCGCAGAAAGCGTCTGCGATCAGGGCCGAGCACCCGCGTTCCACCAGCTTGGTACGTTGCACTTCGCCCGGAACCTCGACAACCATTCGGTCGCCGACTACCCGGCATCGGGCCTGACCCAGCCACACTCCCACACTGGGGGCGCGGTCCAGCACTCGCCGGGTCACCTGTTCCCACCGGCCCTCCAGGGTGCTGCCATCGATACCGCCGACATCGTTCACAACGCGAGTATCGGCAGGATTCCGAGTGACGTCGGGGGTCTGGGTCGCCAGCCTTATGTTCACATCACAGCGATCTTTCAAAATTTTGCGGAAAGCCTTGCGAATCTGCTCACAGCCATCCTCATCGGGAACACTGTCACCAGCCAGATACACCACCCATTGCCTGGACTGGGGACAGACGTCGATCTTCTCTATTTTGCAGGAAGACGATACCGACTTTGGAGCGCTCATGCCTGCACGTTCGAATATATAGCCAAGCTCCGCCCGATCGTCGGACGGAACCATCACTAGCACTGTAGACAAAACCCAACCCTCCAGATATCGCCCTAGCTTTCAGTCCCAGTGGACTACAGTTTTCAGGACGTCCCAGTACATCTTGACCCGCAGGGCCGCCCCTTTCACCGGGCCTAGCTTCTCCTCCTTCATCACCTGGGTCAGTTTGGGAAGCTTGACCTCGACCACCCTCATTCCTGACTCCCTTGCGTGCCGCGTCAGCAATGCCTCAATTCCGAACCCTGATTCGCCAAGGTCCAGGCCGTCAAATGCGCTGCGCCTCACGGCCCGCTGACCCGACAGCCACGGAGTGATCGCCTGCGCCAGATCAGTCGCAGGGCGTCCGTCTCCGAAGATGCCGACGGTCATGTCAGCATCATCCGACAGCACCGGCACGAGCAGGTCTTCCACGTGAGCGATGGTCAGCCCCACCAGGTCTGCATCGAGAAACAGCAGCACATCGCCTAAAGTAGACTCTATCCCCCGCGCTACGGCGCCTCCCTTGCCGTAGTTGTGACCCATGCGTACCACCTTCGCTCCGTGCGCTGCTGCGACTGCTGCAGTATCATCATCTGATCCGTCATCCACCACTAGTATCTCGTCCACCAACTTGCTCTGGCGAACGATATCCAGCACGGCGGCGATTCTAGGGCCTTCGTTGTACGCAGGCACTATCGCCGAAACGCGCATGATGGTCATCCCCCCCAGTTTGCGTTGAGTGCCTCTTTGGCCGAAGCAACCGTCCTTACGGCCTCGACCAGCGCAGGCACCATTTCCTCCTCCGAGACCCGGCGCACCACGCATCCGTTGACGAATATCAGCCCCACTCCACGCCCGCACGCCAGTCCTACATCAGCGTCCTGCGCCTCGCCTGGGCCGTTCACTTCACAGCCCATCACCGCCACGGTCACTGGCGCTGCGATGTCGCAGATCGCCTCGCGCACAGCCGACACAATGCCCAAGACGTCACCGCGCCGCCTGCCGCACGTCGGGCAGGACACTATGATAGGCCCAAACGACCTGAGCCCTAGTGCAGCCAGGATTTCGCGGCCGGCAGAGACCTCGGAAACAGGATCGCCGGTCAGGCTTACCCTGATAGTATCGCCAATTCCTTCTCCTAGAATGATCCCTATCCCCACTGCCGATTTCACGAGACCGCTTGGAGGAGGCCCTGCCTCGGTCACCCCCACATGTAGAGGGTAGTCTATTCGAGTGGATAACATACGGTAGGCTTCCACCGTGCGAGGCACATCCGACGCCTTGAGCGACACAACTATGTCGTGAAACCCTTCGCGCTCCAATAGCCCGATGTGGCCAAGGGC
>Ga0116177_10004167_pt1 | contig 10540 bp, 8 predicted proteins | sample AD_STIC10_MetaG_FD_89750 | JGI IMG/M metagenome (GOLD analysis project Ga0116177, IMG submission 89750) | Active sludge microbial communities of municipal wastewater-treating anaerobic digesters from USA - AD_STIC10_MetaG | ecosystem: Engineered > Bioreactor > Anaerobic > Digestate | place: USA...
ACGCGCACGCGCGCCCACGCCGCGGTGCGCGCCTTTCGCGACACCATCGCCCCGCGCCTCGCCACGCCCGACGCAGACGAGACCACCCTGCTCGCCTCGCTGGCGCGCGCGCATCCGCGCCTGCTCGACGACGCCGAGATCGGCTCCAACGCCCTCATCGTCATGTTCGGCGGGATCGAGACGACCGAGGGGCTCATCGCCAACGCGCTCTGGGCCATGTTCAATCACCCCGACGCCCTCGAACGCGCCCGCGCCAGCGACGACGAACTCGATCGCTGCATGGAGGAATCGCTGCGCTGGGAGCCAGCGGTGCAGACCTGCACGCGCTACGCCGCGCAGTCGTGCACGCTACACGGCGCCGAGATCCCGGCGGGGGCGGTGGTGCAGTGCATGGTGGGGGCGATGAATCGCGATCCAGCCCACTATGCCGATCCCGACCGATACGACCCTTGGCGACAGGAGTCGTTAGGGCACGCCGCCTTCGGCTTCGGGCGCCACTTCTGCCTCGGCGCCGCACTGGCCAAGGTCGAGGCGCGCGTCGCGATGCGACGCCTGTTCGAGCGCTTCCCCGCGCTGCGCTTCGATCCCCGCGGGTCGAGCGCCCCCACCGGGCACGAGTTTCGGAAGGCGGGGCGCGTGGCCGTCCAGCTGACCTGACGCCAGCGCTCCGCCCGGGCATAGAAAGATTGGTGCCGTGCAACGCCTCGATGCTATGATTGGGCGCGCGCCCGCCCTCCCCCTCGCGGCGGCGCCGCGTTCCCTGCGTCGAGGATGCTGATGCCCCCAGTTCGCGTGCCGCTCTTTCACCGGATCACGGACGGAATCCGCATCACCGCGCGTCCGACCTTCCTGCACGAGCGCTCGAGCGCCGCCATCGGCCAGTTCGTCTTCGAGTACCACATCCGCATCGAGAACTGCGGCGAGCAGGCGGCGCAGCTTCGCTCGCGGCGGTGGCTCATCCACGACGACTCGGCCGGCGACTCGGTCGTCGAAGGGGACGGCGTGGTGGGCGAGCAGCCGTACCTGCAGCCGGGTGAGGTGCACGAGTACCGCTCGTACTGCGTGCTCAAGTCGCAGCAGGGGTGGATGGAGGGGACGTATCGCTTCGTGCGCGACGACGGCTCGACGTTCGACGCCGTGATTCCGCGCTTCACGCTCGACGCCTAGTCGCGGGAAGCGGGGCCAATAGGCGAATCGGCGGCCACGCATCGCCACGCTGCGTCGTGAGTATCTTGCGGCGTCGCCCCTCAGGAGCCGTTGATGACCTCGAGCCTCGGACGCGCCGCGGGTCCCCGCAGCGCACGCATCCAGGCTTCGCCGCAATTCAACGGGCGCACCTTCGCCAACACGTACCCCGTCTCGATCGGCTTCAAGGACGGGGTGGAACGTCCGTCGCTTCGCGAGTTCCTGTGCGGGGGGGAACGGCGCATTCCGTCGGGGACGATCCCGATCGTGAAACCGGTGGCGCGCTGGGCGGCGCCCCCCGAGACGGGGCTGCGCGTCACGCGACTCGGCCATTCGACACTCCTCATCGAGATCGATGGCGTGCGCATCCTCACCGACCCGGTGTGGAGCACGCGTGTCTCGCCGCTCGCCTTCGCCGGCCCCAAGCGCTTTCACCCGGTGCCGGCGCCGCTGGCGGCGCTCCCGCCGCTCGACGTCGTGCTCGTCTCGCACGACCACTACGATCACCTCGACCGGCAGACGATCCGCGCCCTGGCCCGTGCCGGCGTTCCGTTCGTCACGTCGTTAGGCGTGGGGGCCATCATCGAGTCGTGGGGGGTCCCGCCCGAGACCGTGATCGAGCTCGACTGGTGGGAGCGCACCGAGGTGAACGGCGTCACGATCACCGCGACGCCCTCGCAGCACTTTTCCGGTCGCGGAATCAAGGACCGCAACAGCACGCTCTGGTCGGCGATGCACCTGCAGGGCGACCGGCACTCGTTCTTCTTCGGCGCCGACTCGGGGCTCACCCCGGAGTTCAAGGAGATCGGCCGTCGCCTGGGACCGTTCGACGTGGTCGCCCTCGAGATCGGGGCCTACCATCCGTCGTGGGGCGACATCCACCTGGGCCCCGAGCATGCGCTCGTGGCGCGCGGGATGCTGGGGAGCGGGGCGGTCCTCCCGATCCACTGGGGGACGTTCAACCTCGCCATCCACCCGTGGGACGAGCCGGCGGAGACAATCGTGCGCCTCGCCCCCGACGCGCAGGTGCAACTGCTGCTCCCCCGGTTCGGCGAGGCGATCGAACCGGCGCGCGTGGAGGGAATCGTCCCCTGGTGGCGCGGCATCGCCGCGGGGCGCGCCCCAGGCAACGACGACGAGGGGCTGGCCCGGCGCGCCCTGGAGTGGCTGCCGGACTAACGCGCGCCAGCAGGCTTCGCCGCTGGCGCGCTCACACCCTTCCTGTGCGCCGACCGCTCAGTCGCTCGTCATGATGAAGAGCGGCGCCCCGTCGAAGTCGTAGATGGGACGCAGTCGGCTCGTCTCGTAGTACTTCCCCACCTGCACGACTTTCTTCTCCGACGTCACGCTGCCGATGTGCACGCTGTCGTAGAAGCCGCGGTGAATGCTGACTAACCGCCCGAAGCGCTTCTTGAGGATGAGGTCGAGCGCCAGGTTGCCGAAGGCCATCGGGACGATCGAGTCGAGCGCGTCGGGATCGCCCGAGCGCACCAGGTAGCCCAGGCGCTGGCTCACGACGTCGATGCGGCGTCCGTTGTTGTACTTGGGCGACAGCTCCTTGAGCGCCGCGGCGACCTTGTCCCCCACCCCGCCCAGCTTGCGGTGGCCGAACATGTCGGCCTCCGACCCCTCGAAGCTCATCCCGTCGTGCGAGGCGAGCTGCGCCCCTTCGGAGACGAGCACGACCGCATAACGACTCGGGTGACGGTTGCGATCGTAGGTGAGCAGCTCCGCCAGCTGCTCCACGTCGACCGCGTGCTCGGGAATCACGCAGCGGTCGGCAGCGCCGGCCATGGTGGGGAGCAGCGCCGTGAAGCCGGCGTAGCGCCCGAAGACCTCGATGACGAGGTAACGCTCGTGCGACCCCGCCGAGGTGCGCAGTGCGTGCGTGAGCTCGATCGTGCGCGTCACGCAGGTGCTGAAGCCGATGCAGTAGTCGGTCCCGTAGACGTCGTTGTCCATCGTCTTCGGGATGGCGACAACGTTTACACCCTCGTCATGCAAGCGCTTGCCGTACGACAGCGTGTCGTCGCCCCCGATGGGGATGAGCGTGTCGATCCCGATGTGCTCGAGGTTCTTGAGGATGTCGGGAGTAACGTCGTTGACCTTGTTCTCATACCCGGTCAGGTACGCGGGGACGCGCTCGAGCGGCAGGTGCGAGGGGCGCGTGCGCGACGTGTGCAGGAAGGTCCCGCCCGTACGGCCGGCGCGGTTCACGATCGCCTCGGAGAGGACCTGGATGTTGTCGCTGTTGTCGGCGTCCTTCTCACGATGGTAGTCGACCAGCCCAGCCCAGCCGCGGCGGATACCGATCACGCGATACCCCTCGCGCAGCGCGCGGATCGTGATGGCGCGAATGGCTGGATTGAGGCCGGGGACGTCGCCCCCGCCGGTAAGGATGCCGATGGTCCCCTTCGAGCCCGACATGTGCGTCTCCTTGCTGGTGCGGATTGCGTCTGCTGCTGGTCGACGACAGGGAAGGTAATCGCAACCGGGGGTGACTGTCCCGGCCCTGGTGCCACGCGCCGGACCTTCCCGAGCTCGGCGCGAGGGCGACACGCATCCTCGAGCGCTTCAGAGGACCGTCAGCCGCCCTGCGCCCCCCGATCCACCTCGTCGATGCGCCGCTGCGCCTCGCCCCAATCCACGACCGGCGCCACGTCGGTATCGGACAGCTGCAGCGAGGCCAGCGCCCGTTCCACCACCGGGGCGCCTAACGCCGGCCCCAGCGCCAACCCGAACTCCAGCTCCGCCCGCCGGCACAGGCGCTCCTCGCGCGCCCGGTCGCGCCCGGGGCGGTGCACCCCCATGCAGTCCACGCGGGCGTGCATCCCCTCGTGCACGATCGACGCCGCCACCGGCGCCGCGGTGATGTCGCGCCGGTTGAGGAAGGTCAGCTCCGTCATGCAGACGCGGTCATCCGGGAAGTAGGCCCCGCGACAGGCGTAGCGCACGATCCAGAAGTAGCGCAGGTCGCGCTGCAGGTGGCGCAGGCGCCACGGCTGCGCCTGCTCGATCAGCTGCAGCGCGTCGTCCAGCCGCTGCAGCACGTCGCCGGTGCGGATATCGGGACGCGAGTTCTCCACCACGACCTGGAAGCCGCGCACCGTGAACAGCTCCTGCTCGGCCGGGGGCATGGTCATGGTCGCTACCCCGCCGCGGCCATCGTCGACGGCATGCGCACCGCCGTCACCTTGCCGCGCGCCACTTCCACGTCGCCGGCCATGACACTCGTAGCGACGATCACCTTGCGCGCCCCCACCTCCTCGGCGCGCGACCGCAGCACCAGCTCGATCCCCATCGGGGTGGGCTTGAGGAAATCGACGTGCAGCGACCCGGTCACGAAGCGCGGCGTCTGGTCGCGTCCGGGAAGCTCGCCCGCAGCGTGCATCGCGGCCGCCGCACCGGCCGCGATCGAATGGCAATCCACCAGCGAGGCAAGGAGCCCGCCATACACGTAGCCCGGGAGGGCGATGTGATACTCCCCCGGCATGAAGTGCGCGACTGTCTCTCCGTCACGCCACTCGCTCTTGATGTGCAGCCCGTGCGGGTTGAGGCGACCGCACCCGTGGCAATGGGAGTAGTCGTCGGGATAGAGATCCTGGAGGAATGCCATGCCGATTCGTCGGGGCTGAAGTCGTCCTGCCGGCCACCGACCCCAAGGGCGCTGGCCCCCGGACGCCGGATGGCTCAGCGCCGCCCACGTCCGGGACGATGGTCTCTACAATGTGGCCGCGAGTGCGGCCAACTGGTCAGCGCAAATCCCCCACCCCACGTGGAACCCCATCTGCTCATGCTGCTCCCGATCGGCCACGGTCCAGTGGCGCGCCCGCGCGGTGTAGCGCGTCTTCCCCGCCTCGTCTTCGAACGTAACGGTCACCGTCATGAATGGCTTGTCCGACGGCTCCCACGCCGACGTATAGGCGTCGGTGAAGACCAGCTTCTCGTTGGGAACGACCTCGAGGTAGATCCCGCGATTCGGGTACTCCGTCCCCTCGGGGTCGCGCATCACGATCAACGACGTGCCCCCCGCGCGCACGTCGGTTTCGGCGAGCGCAATGCTCCACGGCTTGGGAACGAACCACTGTGTGATGAGTTCGGGCTCGGTCCACGCACGATAAAGCGCGGCGCGCGGCGCGTCGATCAGGCGCGTGAGGACGAGTTCGCGGTCGGAGGTCGGTACCGGTTCTGTCGCGGACATCGGGGGGTTCTCCGGAGGGGGATCGCAGGGTCGGTGGCGCCGCGGGTAATCTGGCTCCGGGGCCCCACCACTCAAGGCGCTTCGACTGGTGGACGCCGGGAAACTCATCGCCGGGGACAGCGATGATGGAGCGCCTCGCGTATGGAGCCCCAGTAGATTGCCCCGCCATGCCGCACGTCCAGCCCGCCTTGCGCTCCACGAGACCTCTGCACTCCGCGCTCCGCACCACCCTCGTCGCTTCCGCGCTCTCTTTGGCCGCCTGGCGCGGCGCGCGCGCGCAGGGTTCTCCAACGCACTCGGGCGACAGTACGCGCGCACCATCAGCGTATCGCACCCCCAGGTCCATCCGACTCGACGGCCGGCTCGACGAAACAGACTGGGCGCTTGCCGACTCGGTGACCGACTTCCGCCAGAAGGAGCCGACCGAAGGGGGGCAACCGTCGGTGCGCACCGTCGTCCGGATGCTCGCCACCCCCGCCGGGCTGGCGCTCGGCTGGTGGTGCTACGACCACGACCCGGCCGCGATCCGCCGGACGCAGTTGCGCCGCGACGCCGCCCTTCGGTCCGACGACTACGTGAGCCTCATGATCGACGGGCTCTCCGACAAGCGCAGCGCCTTCTACTTCCGCACCAACTCCAACGGGGCCATGTGGGACGGCGACCACATCGACAACGAGGTGGGGAACGAGGAGTGGGACGGGATCTGGGACGTGCGCACGCAGATCGACGCCGAGGGGTGGAAGGTGGAGATGCTCATCCCGTGGACCACGCTGCGCTATCCGCGCGACGTGTCGTCGATGGGGATGAACTTCCGTCGCTTCCTCCCGCGTACCAACGAGGAGCTGCTCTGGCGTGCCTGGCGCCGCCCCGAGGGGCTGCGCTTTCTCGAACGTGAGGGGAAGGTCGAGGGGCTGAGCGATCTCCCCCCGCGCGCAATCGCCGAGTTCCGGCCGTATGTGCTGGGCGAGGCGCGACCACCCGAGCGACGGTTCCGCGCCGACGGATCCGATTCGGTCACCGCCGAGGCGCTGCAGCGCGGCGACGCCGGGCTCGACGTGAAGATCCCGGTCACCGCGACGCTCACCGCCGACCTCACCTTCCGCCCGGACTTCGCGCAGGCCGAGGTCGACCGGCAGATCGTGAACCTCAAGCGATTCCCGCTCTTCTTCCCCGAGCGCCGCACCTTCTTCACCGAGGGGGCGTCGACCTTCTCGTTCGGGCGCGAGCAGCAGACGCAGATGTTCTACTCGCGTCGCATCGGCCTAGGGCGCGACGGCACGCCGGTCACCATCCCCTTCGGCGCCCGAATGCAGGGGCGAGTAGGGGCGTACACCGTGGGGTTGCTCGCCGCGGCGACGGGCGGCCGCGAGGACTCGCGCGACTTCGTGGCGCGCGTGCGCCGCGACGTCTTCACGCGCGGCTACGTGGGGGCGATGTCGACGTTGAGCGATCGCCCGTCGCGTCCGGGCGCCCTGTCCGGGGGGCTCGACTTCAACCTTCCGTTCATCGTCAAGGGGAGCAACCTGGTCTTCACGGGCAACGCCGCGTGGAGCCGTGACAGCACGGGGGGCGAGTCCGGCCGGCACTACCGGTTCGTCGTCGACTTCCCTAACGACCGCGTCGACCTCGTCACGCGCTTCGACCGGGTGGAAGCCGGCTACAACCCGGCGCTCGGCTTCGTGCAGCAGCGCGGCATCTATCGCTGGGGGGGGTCGACGGCGATCACGCCCCGCCCGCGCAACGCGCGCCTGGTGCGAAAGTTCGAGTTCAACCTGCTCAACTACGATGTCGTGTGGCGGCTCGACCGCGTGATGGACAACGCCTCGTTCACCGTGCGCCCCTTCGGCGTGCAGTTCCAGAGCGGTGACCGCATCGAGCTCAACACCATTCGCAAGTTCGACGCCCCCGACGTCCCGTTCGAGATCATCCCCGGTGTCGCGGTGCCAGCGGGTGGCTACTGGTGGAACCGCGTCGAGGCGAAGTACACCGGCTCCAACGTGCGCACCTGGGCGGTGGAAGCCACGGCGTCGACCGGCGCGTTCTACGACGGCAACCGCCACGACCTCGCCTTTGTGGGCAAGCTGCGCCGCCAGCCGCATCTCGAGTTCTCGCTGGAGTACGAGCGCAACGACATCGAGCTCCCGGCCGGCGCCTTCATTACCAACACGCTGCGTTTTCGCGGCGACTACGCCGTGTCGCCGCGCCTCACCTTCACCGCCTTCGCCCAGGCCGACGATCGGTCCGATCGCACCGCACTCAACGCGCGCATGCGCTGGACGCAGTCACCCGGCTCCGACCTGTTCGTCGTCTGGAACTCGGTGTGGCCCACGCTCCTGGAACGCAGCTTCGCGATCATGAAGCCGCAGAACGGCGGGCTGGTGGTGAAGTACGTGCGCTTCTTCCGGAAGTAGGGGCGGACGTTTCGCGCGGAGGCCGGGCGTCGCGCCTGCGCCTCTGCGTACGCCTGCCTAACGGGTTGGCACCAACCCGTGTCCGCCGACGGGCTCGAGACGCGCCGACGTCTCGAAGCTGGCGATGAGCGGCCGCCCCTTGGCGATCGCCTCGCGCACGGAGGGAAGGGCGAGCGACGCCTTGTGGCTCGCCTCCGACTCCCACACCTCGCTCACCCACAGCACGTCCACGTTGGCGAGGTCGCGGGAGACGATGTAGCTCAGGCAGCCGGGCATGGTCGAGGCCCCCTGCGTGAGGATGGCGGCGAGCGCGTCGCGCTGGCCAGGGAGCGCAGTGATCTTGCCGATCATGCCGAACATGGTGGACCTCGTCTCCGGTGTGGGGCGTGGTCGCGTGGTGCCCACCACCTCGCGCACCAGGATGCTGTTCTCCTCGCGCCCGCGCCGCAGCGAAAGTTGCACCAGGGCGTTGATGCGCAGCCAGCGCCCGTTCCCCTCGCCCGTGAGCATGCCGGGCGCCGGATGCAGGAAGAGCCCCGACGCATCGATGGTGTCGAGCGCGGCCACCGCCGACAGGTCGCCCACTTCGCGCACGCGCAGCGTCCCGCCGCGCAGCGCGTCCTCGTAGTTCATCGCGACATCGACGCGCATCGGTTCCTTGCCGGGGAGCACGACCGATCCCCCCATCACCAGCAGGTCGACGGCCGCACGGTCGTTGGTGGGGAGCGACTCGTACGTCGCCGGGTCGGCGGCACGGTATCCGCCAGTTGCAATCGCCTGCAGCGCCGTGAGGATCGCGATCACGTTCACGCGACGCAGCCGCTGCTTCTCGGGATCACCCGGCAGCGCCCCGCTCTCGATGAGGACCGCGCTCGATCCCCATTGCTGGATCAGGTCGCCGAAGGCACGGGGGTTGAATGTGTCGTCGTACTTGGCGATGCGCCCGGGGATCTCGCGCTCGAGGACGTCACGCATGCGCGCCGCCACCAGTCGCGCCGTCGCCCGCACGGGACCATACGTCTTCTCGGCGTCGGCCGCCGGGGCGAGGATCGCGATCCCCACCTGATTCCCGTCGCGCCCGCCCAGCGTGCGTGCGTTCTGGTCGTGCAGGTTGAAGGCGAAGGCAGGTTGGATGGAGTCACGCAGCGCCTTGAGCGCCCGCGCCTCGGGGGTCGCCAGCCGGCGCGCATCGCGATTGACGTCCACGCCTAACGCGTTTTCCCGCTGGAAGAGTTCGGCCCCGTCGGGGTTGAGCATCGGGACCAGGACCATCGTCAGGCGCGACGTGAGCAGGTCGCGCAGGGCGTCGCGCTCACCGGTCGACGTGAACCAGGTGAGGATGTCGGCCAGCGACATCGTCGCCGTCGACTCGTCGCCGTGCATCTGCGACCAGAGCAGCACCGTCGACGGGCCGCTTCCCACGGTGATGGCACGCAGCGGCCGGCCATTGATCGACTGGCCGATCGGCGTCACGCGCACCGCGGGCGAACGGGTCACGGGCTCGAGCGCGCCCCAGAGCTGCGCATGCGTGAAGCGCCGAGTCGATATGGCGGCCACGCGATGACGCTCGGCGATGCGGCGCCCGTCGTCGAGGCAGCAGTCGCCGCCCGACGCAGCGGAGGGGGCCGGCGTCGGCGTTGCGCGCGCGCATGCCACGGTGACGGACACCAGCAGGAGGAGCGCGCGCGCGATCGTGGGGAGTCGCATGGCAGGGATTCGTCGAAGAAAGCCCCGCCAGGATTTCGCGGCCGACCCGGCGGCGGGGTGGAGGATCTTATCGCACGGCGATCGCCGGCGTGAAGGGTGTCGCCGCGTCGCGAACGCGGTCGCATTCCGACTTGCCGGCGTCGTGCGCGCGTACCAGCTTCGCCGCGTCGATCCCACCCGTTCGTCATGAGGCTCCAGAGATGCTGAACCCTTCGCGCGCGCGCCGTTTTGTGGTCCTTGCCGGGGCACTGTTCGTCGGGGCCTTGATCGTCGGCGCCGCCGACGCGGATGCCCAGGCGACGGGTAGCGCCGACGCGCGCCTTCGCGCCCTGTACACCGCCGAGTGGGAATGGCGGCAACGCGAGTTCGGGCGCGGGAGCGATGGCTTTCCGCGCGTCGACGCGAGCGCGCAAGCCGATCGCCTGGCCTACTGGACGCGTGCGCTCGCCCAGTTCGACTCGATTCCGTTCGCGCAGCTGTCGCCCGAGGAGCAGATCAACGCATCAGTCTTCCGCACCTCGGTCGTCGCGCTCGCCAACGACGTACGCTACAAGACGTACGAGGCGCCGTTCAACAGCGACTCGTTCTTCTGGACCGAGTTCACCCCGCGCCAGGGCTTCGGCAAAGTCGAGGACTACCGTCGCTTCCTCACGCGCCTGCGGGACGTCCCGCGCTACTTCGGCGACCAGATCGTCAACATGCGCGCCGGGCTGTCGCGCGGTTTCACCATCCCGCGTGTGAGTGTCGAGGGGCGCGACCAGACCATCGTCCCATACACAAAGGGCGATTCCACCAACCCGCTGTACGTCCCGTTCGCGGAGATGCCGCCCTCCATCGCCGAGAGCGAGCGTGCGGCGCTGCGAAGCGAGGCCTTGACCGTGATGCGCGACGTCGTGGCACCGGCGTACGCCAAGCTCCTCACCTTCATGCGCGACGAGTATCTCGCCAAGGCACGCACCGTACTCGCCGCGGTCACGCTCCCCGACGGCCCGGCCTTCTATCAGTCGCAGATCGAGAAGTTCACCACGCTCCCGCT
>Ga0116177_10004177_pt1 | contig 10530 bp, 6 predicted proteins | sample AD_STIC10_MetaG_FD_89750 | JGI IMG/M metagenome (GOLD analysis project Ga0116177, IMG submission 89750) | Active sludge microbial communities of municipal wastewater-treating anaerobic digesters from USA - AD_STIC10_MetaG | ecosystem: Engineered > Bioreactor > Anaerobic > Digestate | place: USA...
AAGATACGTGCAGGCCGCTCTCACCGACGCGAATACCTGGATCACGCTCGAGCCCGAGAATGGGTTCGCCTGCTTTCATCGCGCGTCGATCAATCTGGCGGTCGGTGAAAAAGACGCAGCCCTGCAGGACCTCACGACAGGCCTGCAAAAGGCTGACCCGACTGGTACGAAACCGAACCGCAGACTGGCGCAGGCCTATATTCACCGGGCGCTTCTCCTTCTCGAACGCAAACAGTACGAGCCCGCCGAAAAAGACCTGCGGCGCGCCCAGGAACTCGATGATGAAGATCCTGATCTGTCCTATGCCCGCAGCTTTCTGGCGGAACGCGACGGGAACGCCAGGGAAGCGCTGCACCTGATGGAACGCGCGGACTTTCTGTATGCGCAGCGACACAAAACCTCGTATCTGCTCGAAGCGCCAATGGTCAATAATCGCTACTTCAAGCGTTTGTACAAATTGCGTGAGGCGTGCGGTTTCGATCCGATGAAACGATCGGAACGATTCGCCGAGTCCGTCGAACCGGTACCAGCCGGCGGTGATGATGATGACGATGATGAGCGTCTGGCGCAGCCGCTTCTGCCCCGGTGAGAACGTGGTGCCAAAACCACCATCGACGATCATGAGAAGCGGGCTATTCGACACCTCAGCCGAAACGGTCATGAACCGACTCGCGACTGCACGCATTCCCGGTCCGCTGGCCGCGTGTCTGGTCAGCTTGTGGCTGGCCTGTCTGACTTTTCCCGCGCTCGTCTACGCGCAATCCGCGCCGGGCGCTTCCCAGCCCGTCATTCTGGCCGGGTGCGAAATCGATTATCCCCCATTCTACCTGGTCACGCCCGACGGCCAGGCGACGGGTTTCGCGACGGAACTGCTGCGGGCGGCCATGCGAGCCGTCGGACGTGATGTCACGTATCGCACCGGGCCCTGGAACGAGGTCAAAGGCTGGCTTGAGACCGGAACCGTACAGGTCTTGCCCCTGGTGGGGCGCACACCTGAGCGCGAAGCGCTGTTCGACTTCACCTTCCCGTATCTGACGCTGCACGGGGCGATCGTCGTCCGCAAGGGAAACGGCGGGGTCCAGACGTTGGCAGATCTGAAAGGGCGTTCCGTCGCTGTGATGCAGAGTGACAATGCCGAGGAGTTTCTGCGGCGCAACAACCCCGGCTGCGAGATTCGCGTGACCAGAACCTTTGTCGACGCGCTGCGTGAACTCGAGGCCGGCAGGCACGACGCGGTCGTCATGCAGCGATTGCTGGCGGTGCGCCTGATCAAGGAATTGGGATTGTCCGGGGTGGAAATCGTTCACACCCCGATTACCGGCTTTCGGCAGGATTTCTGTTTTGCCGTGAAGGAAGGAGATCGCGACTCGCTTGCCCTGCTCAACGAGGGCCTGGCGCTGGTGATGGCCGACGGCACGCATCGTCAGCTGCATGCGCGCTGGATGGGCAATCTCGATCTGCCATCGCATCGACGACTGATCATCGGCGGCGATCACCGCTACCCGCCGTGGGAGTTCCTCGACGAAACCGGTGCCCCCGCGGGGTTTAACGTCGAACTGACCCGGGCCATTGCGCAGGAACTCGGCCTCGATGTCGAGATTCGTCTCGGACCCTGGCCCGAGATGGTGCGCCTCCTCGAAAGTGGTGAGATCGATGCGTTGCAGGGCATGTTTTACAGCCTGAAACGCGACGCGGTGTTTGATTTCTCGAACGCGCATTCCGTCAATGGGTGCGTGGTCGCCTGCCGACGCGATGCGGGCCCCCCCCCGGCCTCGGTTGCCGAGCTTCGTGGCCGTCGCATCACCGTCGAAAATGGCGATCTGACGCACGAGTGGGCCCTCGAAAACGGCCTCGCGAGCGAAGTGATCACGGTCGAGTCTCAGGAAGCCGCCTTGCGCGAAGTTCGAGCCGGCCACAGTGATTGCGCCCTGGTCGGTCGAATGACCGCCCGGTATGTGATCGAGAAACAGGGGTGGAACGACCTGATCTGTGGGCAGAAGCCGATCATTTCGCCGGAATACTGCTACACGTTTCGCAACGGACAAACCGCCTTGCGAACCCAGTTCAACGAAGGGCTCAGCGTGCTCGAACAGACCGGCGAGTATCGGCGTATTCAGGAAAAGTGGTTCGGCGTGCAGGAGCGGCCGCACGATTCGCTGTCGACCCTGGGACGTTGGCTGGCCTTGGCGTCGGTGCCGCTGCTGGTGATATTCCTTATCTCGGCTGCCTGGACATGGACGCTGAAACGTCAGGTCGCGGCGAAAACGTACGAGTTACGGGAAAGTGAGGCCAGCCATCGGCGCTTGTTCGAGACGATGGCTCAGGGGGTCGTGTATCAGAATCCTGACGGTCATATCGTCTCGATCAACCCGGCGGCCGAACACATTCTCGGATTGACCCGCGATCAGCTTCTCGGGCTTACCTCCATGGACCCGAGATGGCGAACGATCCGGGAAGATGGTTCTGAACTGCCCGGTTCGGAACACCCGGCGATGATTGCCTTGAGAACCGGAAAGCCGGTCGGGCCATGCGTGATGGGGGTGGCTCGCCCTGATGAGCCGCACCACCGCTGGCTGCGGGTGAACGCCCGCCCGCTCTTTCGACCCGGCGAAGACAGGCCATACCAGGTGTATGCGACGCTCGAAGACATTACCGAACTACGCCGGGCGCGCGAAGAGTACCAGCAGCTCTTTCGCCTGATGCTCAATGGGGTCGTGGTGGCAGAGGTGGTTCGAGACGAGGTTGGGAAGGTGATCGATTTCCGCTTTCTGGCGGTGAACCCGGCGTATGAACGTTTGGTTGGGCTGAGTGCCGAGAAAAGCATCGGTCGCCGCGTGCGAGAGTTGTTGCCTCAGCTCGAAGATTCCTGGATCGAGGTCTATGGACGCGTGGTTGACACTGGTGAACCGGTACGATTCGAGAGTGAAGCCAAAGTGCTCGGCAAGCACTTCGCGGTGAGTGCGTTTCGCACCGCTCCAAACCAGTTCGCGTCGATTTTCTTCGATGTCACCGAGCGCCGGCGCGCCGAAGAAGAACGAGAACATCTGCACGAGCAGCTCCTGCAGGCGCAGAAGATGGAATCAGTCGGTCGGCTTGCCGGTGGTATCGCGCACGACTTCAACAACATTCTCGGCGTCATTCTCGGCCGCGTCGAACTGATGATGGAATCCATGGATGAACATCACCCACAGCGCCACGACCTGCTCGAAATCGAGAAAGCGGCACAACGGTCAGCGGATCTGACCAGGCAGTTGCTCGCGTTTGCGCGCAAACAGATGGCCGTGCCGCAGGTGATCAACCTGAACAGCGTCATCGATGGGTTGCTGCGCATGCTGGCGCGTCTGCTGGGCGAAAACATTCGTATCGATTGGAAACCCGCATCTGATCTGTGGCCGATCGAAATCGACCCGGTACAGATCGATCAGGTTCTGGTGAACCTTTCCGTCAATGCCCGAGATGCCATCAAAGACGCCGGAACCATCGGCATTACCGTCGAGAACGCTGTCGTGACTCACGATACCTCTGATCGAATGCTGGGCGTGGCACCCGGAGAGTATGTTCATCTGCGCTTTGCCGACAGCGGCTGCGGCATGCGCCAGCACGTCAAGGACAAGCTGTTCGAACCGTTTTTCACCACCAAGGATGTCGGCAAGGGAACTGGCCTTGGCTTGGCCACCGTCTACGGCGTCATGAAACAGAACGGCGGCTACATCGACGTGCAGAGCGAGGTGGGAAAAGGCACGATCTTTCACTTGTACTTCCCTCGACACATCGAGTCAACGAACGCGAGCGAGAAAGACGATGTCAGCCAGACCACGGCGGCCGACGCACGTGTCGCTCGACACCAGCAGGCCACGATACTGCTCTGCGAAGACCATGCCGACATTCGTGAGCTGACACGCCTGATGCTTGAGAAGAGAGGGTTCACCGTCCTGGTCGCCAGCGGACCAACCGAAGCACTGGAGCTTGCGCGCGCGCATCGGAAGAACATTCGACTGGTGATCACCGACATCGTCATGCCGGAGATGAACGGTCGTGAGCTGACACGGCAGCTGACCGGGCTGATTCCCGAGCTTAAGTGCTTGTACATGTCCGGTTACACCGCCGATGTCATTCTGGAACACGGGGTGGCAGAAGACGGCCTCACCTTCATTCAAAAACCGTTTACCTCGGCGCGTTTGTTCGAAAAGATCGATGCCTTGCTCGATGCGACTTCTGCGGTGTCCGGAGAATCTCCGTGAGGTGCGTTGGAACCCAGATGCATCGAGGAATGGTGCCGTCCGTACATTGAGGCCGAGCCAGAACCGGTGATCTGACCTTCACGATTTCCTCGATGGTTCGCGAGCTTTCCAGACGCGTATGGGTATGACCACGCGATCGATGCGGTCATACTGCACGATGCGGGTCCTGAACAATTCGGTCAGTTCGATGCCTTCACGCAGCAGAGTTGTGCCGCCGACGGTGACGACGTTGTCGGCCATGATCATTCCTGGCGCGAGATCTTCGACATTGACTTCGATCAAATCGAGCCCTTCGTGGGAAAGTTCGATCTCGGCCTTGAGAGCTTTCAGAACATTCGGGTCGTAGGTGCCGATGCGTGCGGTCAGAGAATGAAAAGCCTGGGCTTCGTTCTGCCCCCGACCGCGCAGATCATCGAAATCAAGAACGGCTCGCAGCAGGCGACTGCCGAGAGGAATGTTCTCACCCGAGACGTCGTCACTCGGTTCTCCCCCTCCGTCATAATTCTTGTGAAGATACCCCACGACTTTGGCGATTTCTTCCAGTCGGGGAATTTGCAGTAATATTCTTTGTATGACCAACGGCTGCCGGTCGATCATTCTCTGGACATTGGCGTCTGCTGGAGCCGCTCCCTTCTGAACATCCGCAAGCACTGACGGTGGCAAGATCAAATGGCAGAGTCGCGAAAACATCAACGCCAACTCCGTGATCTGTTGATTGCCCTGCAGACGGTCGGTCATCCGTCGAACCAACGGAGACAAGGCGGTGGTGCGCATGAAGAGTTCGGGTCGGGCGAGGGCGAGCAGGTCGACGAGAATCTTGATCGAACCCTTCAAGGTCTTTTCGAGAAGCTCCTTTTCGGCAGTCACCAACTGGTACTGACGAAAAGCGTCGTCAAGCGCTTTGGTCAGTACGTCATAGGGGCAGGGTTTGGTCAGAAAGCGAAAGATATGTCCTTCATTCACCGCCTGCATGGCGACGTTCAGCTCGGTCTGCCCCGTCAGCATCATGCGGGTGGTCTCCGGGGAAGACTTCTGGACCCGCTTGAGAAACTCGATTCCGTTGACTTCCGGCATCTGGTAGTCAGCAACCACGGCGGCAAATGGACCTTGGTGTACGAGCGCCTGCAGTCCGGTCACCGCTCCGGATGCCGTAACGACATCGGCATGTTTTCGCAATATGCGAGTATAGCCGAGCAGGACGTTTTGTTCGTCGTCGACGAGCAGCACCCGTCTGTTCATGGTGTTCCCCTCGCTTCCGAGAGAAATTGGCGGGCGATGGTGCGCAGATGGTCGAGTCGCTGGTGAAGGTTCACGGTTTTCAGAAACTCCTCACTCAACTCTTCGCGCGTGTGTCGTTCAGGTTCTGCGGAAGAGACGAACGCATTCGCCAGAGAGACGGTGACGAGTGGGCGAAGACGAGTACCGATCGCCTGCTCCGGGTGATGATGCCAGAGCACGGCTTCGACGACATTGTCCGGCAGACCCCAGAGCCCGAGCAGATAACCGCCGAGTGAGCCGTGATGGCAACCGAGTGCGAGAGACTCTACGGCATGCAGGGGTTTGTTCTGGCTGCGGGCCATCAGTGGCAGTTCGGGAAAGTACCGCGAATGCTGTAATAGAAGCAGTTTTCCGAGATCGTGTAACAATCCTGCAATGAAGCACTCTTCCGCCAGTCGGCTCGATCCCTCCAGGCTGAGGCAGAGATGGCGAGAGAGACCCGCGACCAGCAGACTGTGTTCCTGAACCGACTGAACGAACTTCCCCTTGGGGGTATCCTGAGACTGACTCTCGAAAATTGATGCGGACAGGATGACGGCCTTGACGATCTGAATGCCGAGGAATACGACGGCCTCAGGAACCTGGACGACTTCGCGAGCCAGGCCGAAGAACGCAGAGTTCGCCAAATGGAGGATACGGGAAGATACGGTCGGATCCTGCGCCACCATCTCACCGATCTCTTCGAGCGAGACACGCGGCTGCTGCAGCGCGTCGCAGATTTCGTGGAACAGTCGGTCGGGTGTCGGCATGGAGCGAACACCGGAAGCGAGTCGTAACACTTCGGGAGTGCGCAGTTGACTACGGAGTCCGAATGCACGTCTGATGCACTGTTTGAGGAGATCGACTTCGCAGGGTTTCGAGAGAAACTGATGCGCCGAGCTGACGGTCTGCAAAATCATGTCCTGGTCCGAGTGACCGGAAAGTACGAAGCGGATCGTGTGCGGGAACTTCTGTCGGACCTGCTTCAGAAGTTCGGCCCCATTCATTTCGGGCATGCGCATATCGCTGACCAGCAGATCGATCGGTTCCCCCTGGGCAAGACCTCGCCGCATCAACGCGAGAGCTTCCTGACCGCTCTGAGCGAAAGACAGTCGCCATTCACGCGATGAAGAATGCAGGGCGCGACGAAGACTCTGAATGATGTGAGGTTCATCATCGACGAACAGTACGCCGGGTAGGTTCATTGGGGTTCTCCCTGACTGGTCGAAGTTGAGGTGATCGGCTCGAGAATTTTGAGAGGCAGAAAGAGACGAAATGTTGTCCCGACCCCTGACTCGCTGTCCACTTCGATGCGACCTCCATGGCGCTGCACGATGATATCGTGCGCAATAGACAGGCCCTGGCCGGTCCCTTTTCCCAGCGGTTTGGTGGTAAAGAAGGGGTCGAAGATGCGTGGCACGCACTCAGAGGGAATTCCCGCTCCATCGTCGCGAATCGTGATCAATGCCTGTTGTTCGCGAATGCCCGTGCTGATGATGATCTTTCCCTTTTTGTACCTGCCGGCTTTGATGGAATCTTCAATGGCGTGCGTCGCATTGATGATCATGTTCAAAATGACCTGATTGATCTGGTCGAGAAAGCAGGGGACGGCCGGCAGGTTAGGCGAGAGCATCGTCACGAGGTCAGCGGCATACTTCCATTCGTTGCGACTGATCGTCACGGTGTCTTCGATGCCTCGATTCAGGTCAGCGGGTCCGCGAGCACCCTTGCTCGGGTGAGAAAAACTCTTGATAGCTGAAATGATAGTACTGATGCGTTTTACACCCTCTTCCATCTGGGACAGCGCCTGCGGAATTTCTTCGATCCGGGTTTTTCTGCCCGCCATGAATGGTCCGTCAGCGCCGACGCAAAGCCGTACCAACGCCACTCTCCCTCGAGGAACGGAGCGCCTGCTTCTGATCGATGACGAACCCGAGTTGACGACATGCTGTAAAGAATTCTTGTCTCGCCTTGGTTACCACGTGAGCACGCGAAACAATCCGGTTGAGGCCGTTCAGCTGGTGAAACAGGATCCGCAGGCCTTCGATGCCGTCATTACCGACATGACGATGCCAAAGATGACCGGTTTCAAGGTCGCGAAGGAACTGTTGCTGATTCGCCCGGATCTGCCGATCATCCTCTGCTCGGGAGATGCAGAAGGTCAGGGCGAAAAGAACCTGACGGAGCAGGGATTCCGTGGATTCCTGCAGAAGCCCTTTATTATGCGGGAAATGGCTGAGACTCTGCGCGCCATTCTGGATCAGAAAACCGGCTGATCCTGGTCCGGAAACAGATACCCGCATCGAGGCCGCCGTTTCCTCGCACGAGGGTTTCTGTTACCCTGTCTGATAAGATGGGGAATCGAGTGGAAAGCCCGAAGAGTGTGACCACGGAGCCGGCTCGAGCATGGGTGAAACGATACGGATCGCTTTGACCACCGTGGCCGAGATCATCGGCCTGCGGCATCGCATTCTGCGCGCCGGTCTGCCTTTGGAGACCGCGTGCCTGCATGGTGACCAGGACGAATCGACGCGGCATCTCGGCCTCTGGGGCGGAGAAACCTTACTCGGGTGCGTCTCGCTGATGGTTGCTCCCTGTGACGGTCTGCCGGCGATGCAGCTGCGGGGAATGGCAATCGCCCGGGAAGCGCAGGGTCGGCAGTATGGCAGACTGTTACTGCACGAAGCCGAGCAGTTGGTCGCGCAGGTCGGATTCTCTCTCATCTGGTGCAATGCGCGTGAGACAGCCCGCGGTTTTTACGCCAGGCACGGCTGGCAGGTAACGTCGGCACCGTATTTCATCGAACACGCCGGAATGCACGTGCGCATGCAGAAATCGCTGGCCGCGGCGAACAGCGGCGGCGCATGATAGCTCGCAGATCGACTCCTGATCTGCCCTTTCTCGCTCTCTGCTTTTGCCTGTTGCTGACCGTTCTGACGGGGCGGGCGTGGCTGAGCGACCAGGCGGAGAAAGTGCGCGAAAGCTGGATCGGCGAGGAACGCGACGGTCTGCGGCGCATTCTGCAGAACACCCTGCGACTCGGCTCTCCGCAAACGTGCTTCGCGGAAATCATGCGACGAACGATCCGTGACTTGAGAGCAGGGAGGACTCTGCCCGATAGTTTTCGCCGTTTTCGGCCGTGGGCGGGCACTCAACTGGAGCTTCTGGTGTTCGATGCCGACGGTCGTCGCCTCACGATGGAAGGGTTTCGTCTCGAAAGGGGGGCTGTCTCCGAGAAGGTTCTGCACGCTCTTCTCGAGCCGGCTCCAACCTCGACGACCAACATTCGCAAGCTCTCTGCCAGCTTTCTCGGCATGCGTACCGGGCTGGAAAAACTCGCGGAGAGTCCGGCCAGCATGGTGGAACTGCCGGGTTCGACGCGATATGCCTATGCCGGCTGGTGGTCTGTCAGGGATGTCGGTGCTCCTGAAACGGGTGCCGCCGCAAGCACGAAAGTCCGAGTGTTGAAATACGATGTGTTGCTGCTGGTGCCGAAGAAGGGGCTCGAGACCCCGGTGTTTCTTCGACGCAGCGTTTTGAATATGAGGCGTCTGCTGCATCGTCACGCCCGACTGGATCTCGTGCGGCACGCGGATCGATCTGAGTCGGCTGTCGCGTTCTCGCTGTCTCGGCGAGTCGCCCGGCTCGATGTTCGTCTGGCCTGTACGAACGCCATGGACCTGCGTATTCGTAGACGCGTGCAGACTCCGGCGACCATTGCGCGAATGTTGAATGCTCTGGAAGCCGCTCATCTCGCTCTTGTTCTTGGAAGTCTGCTGGTACTCGCAGTTGGTTTTCGACAGTTCAGACCGGATGAACCGGAGCGCCTGACCCTGGGACGCCTGATCAGGCTGGGTCTTCTCGGCTCGGTCATTCCCGCGTTGACGATGTTTCTCACCTGGACGTTCGTGTTTCTGCACACGTCGAGCAAAACGATGAGTTGGCAGGCCCATCGAAAGCTGGAGCACGAGCTTGAACGGATCGATCGTGACAGCAGTCTGGAGCGGCGCCGAGTCGATGTCCGGTTGAACCGGATGATCGACGGAGTGCAGGGCTTGTCTGATTCAGAAGCCGCGAAGAAGATCGACGTCGAGCTCGAGGGGTGTCCGCAGGTTGAAGCCGCGTTTCTGATCGAACCCTACGGCAAAGTCCTGGCGACGCCACGACGCCACCGGTCGACGCACGAGACGCAGCGCGTGTTCGCGCTGTCGGTCGCGGTGAATCTGACGGCGGTGCTCGAGAACCGCGAACCGAAGTCCATCTGTCGCGAAAGCTTCGATCTGACATTTGTGAAGGGCTTCACCCGGTACCTGCTCGAAAACTTCGGACGGACGGAAGAACTGACCGGGTTTGGCATGAGAAGAAGTGTTTTTGTCAGGCTGGTGCGCGGCGAGACGAGTACGACTCCACGCTACTTCGTCGCCCTGCTGAATCTCGATGATCTGCAGAAACAGTATGTGCGCAATATGCTGGCACAACACTCGAGAGAGTGCTGGCTGGGAATGGTGGAAACCGGTCCCGCCGGGCCGAATCGTGGCTACCCCGAACGCATGCTCTGGAATCCTGACCTGTTGAGTCTGGTCGAGGAAGCGCATCGATTGCGTCGAACCACCGACGTTCGTCTGCAGCTGCCGCGGCGCGGCACGTATCTCGCCTCCGCCATTCCCGGCAGGCAGTTGAGTGGTCACGTGTTGGTGGGGATGGTGCCGTATCAACCCATCGATCAACGTATCAGACTCTGGCTGGGTACGGCAGTGTTCGCGCTCGTGGGTATCATCATCCTGGGTGTCGGGGCTGCGCTCGCACTGGCCGGATACCTGCGTACCGGCATGCATCGACTCGAGGACGGGTTGTACAACCTGCAGCATCGGCATTTCGAGTTATCCCCCGTTTCCGTTGATGACCAGCTTTCCTGCATCTATCAAGGCATGGTCACCGCCGGACGAACGCTCGATGAACTGTATGCGGCGGCTCCGGTGCAGAAAACGTTGGTCCACGAAGGGACGACACGCAAAGCGGGACTGTTGATCAG
>Ga0116177_10004181_pt1 | contig 10525 bp, 8 predicted proteins | sample AD_STIC10_MetaG_FD_89750 | JGI IMG/M metagenome (GOLD analysis project Ga0116177, IMG submission 89750) | Active sludge microbial communities of municipal wastewater-treating anaerobic digesters from USA - AD_STIC10_MetaG | ecosystem: Engineered > Bioreactor > Anaerobic > Digestate | place: USA...
ATGGAGAGCCATTGGAACGATACAGGGAAGTAATTGAGATATGCAGGCATATAAAGCAAAAGGGAGTCAAAACAAGGATAAATACCAACGGACAGGCGAATTTAATATGGAACAGGAACATTGCGCCTGAGCTTATAGGACTGGTGGATTCAATATCTATAAGCCTGAATGCTAAAAATGCGGAGGACTATGTGGAGCTTTGCCGGCCGGAATATGGGGAGGCAGCTTACGGTGCAGTATTGGATTTTGCGAGAGAATGTATAAAATACATTCCGGAAGTATGGCTTACTGTTGTTGATGTGATTTCAGCCTACGATATAGAGGTATGCAGAGGCATAGCAGAAGGCATTGGCGCAGGCTTCAGGGTAAGGCACTATTGTTAGGTGCTATTCTGGTGAATAAAATGCTTTATTATGGCAAATATATATATGGATGATAATATTCCCCAATTTACCAGGGATTGTATAAGTGCTCCATGGAAAAGGTAAATTTGACAATGGAAGCAAATACAGGTAAAATAGAAATACTTGCGTGCCGGAATCAAATGGTACAATATACCATTTGATTCGAGACAGAATTGGCAAGTAAGCCGGATGTTGGAATAAAACCAAGATAGACGTCCGGTGAAGCAAAAAGGAGGTTGGACAATGAAAATAAACTTGAAGGATTTCAAGAGTTTATTTTCAATCAAGCTTATTGCTGTCGCTGCAATATGTTTGATATTCGCTGCATCTTATGTCTACAGTGCGATGAAAAAAGATATTACTATTGAAGATATTGGAGGAGTAAAAGTTGTAAGTACCTTTAAGGATACTGTATCCGACGTGCTGGAAGAAAATAATATACAAATGATACCACAGGATAAGATAAACTTGGGTATGACGGAAAAGCTTGAAGACGGAACTTATATAAAAATATCCAGGGCAAAGAAGATCACAATTAATTCTGATGGCAAGGATATTGTTATCCTGACTACTGCTCCAGATGTGAAAAGCGCCTTAGGGGAAGTTCAGATAAAACTGGGGGAGAAAGACAGGGTTTCACCTGATTTGGATACTGCAATTACGGGAGATACAACAATTGCAGTAACAAGAGTTGAAGAGAGAATTGTAAAGCAAGAGATGAAAATGGACTTTACCAATGAAGTGAGAAAAAGCGACAACCTTGACAAGGGCTTGGCACGGGTTATAAAAAAGGGCAGCCAAGGGTCAAAAGAACTGTCAATAAAGGTTATATTCGAGAATGGTAAGGAAGTTAAACGGGAAATCGCAGAAGAAAAGGTGCTTAAAGAGCCTGTGAACGGCATTATTGAGGAAGGAACCAGAACTACCTTTGTATCTTCAAGAGGGCAGGTTACCAGATTTGTAAGAGCTCTAAAGATGACTGCAACAGCTTATGATGCGACCTTTGAAAGCTGCGGCAAGCATCCGGATCACCCTCAATACGGAATAACATATTCAGGATTAAGAGTAAGGCCCGGTATCGTTGCCGTTGATCCAAAGGTGATTCCTCTGGGGACGTATCTTTATGTTGAAGGGTATGGGGAAGCCCTTGCAGCTGACATAGGAAGTGCTATAAAAGGAAACAGGATTGACCTGTATTATGAATCCCCGGCAGATGTAGCGAAATATGGAAAAAGAACTGTAAAGGTATATGTGCTTGATAAGCCAAGATACAAATTCTAAAAAATGCGTCGTGAGACGCATTTTTATTGCGAGGTATATCAATGCTAAAGGAAACAATTGTAGTTGAAGGCAAGAACGATGCCGCTGCAGTTAGGCGGGCAGTGGAAGCGGATATAATAATTACCAGCGGGTTTGGTATAAACGGAAGTATCCTGGAAAGGATAAGGACTGCTCAGGAGAGGCACGGGGTGATTGTTCTTACCGATCCCGATTTTATGGGAGAGAAGATAAGAAAGGCTATTTCCGATAAGGTCAAGGGAGTAAAGCATGCTTTCCTGTCAAAGGAAGAAGCTGAAGCAAAAGGAGATATCGGTGTTGAGAATGCAGCTCCCGAAAGTATATTAAGAGCTCTGTCTTTGGCTAAATACGAACTGGAAGAGGTTCAAACGATATTTACAAGCGAAGATATGGCATATTATGGCCTTATGGGAGAGCAAAACGCAGCTGAACTGAGGAACAGGCTGGGTTCCGCATTAGGTATAGGATATTCAAACGCAAAGCAGTTCTTAAACCGTTTGAATAAGTATGGTATAAGCAGAGAGGAACTTGAAGCAGCTTTGGAAAAGATATCGGAACAATACTGAAAAGGATGATTGATATGAAGGAAGCATCAATTAAAACGTCAACCTTGGATTTGATGAAGAAGTATGATTTTAAGACGGCAAAAAAGTTTGGGCAGAATTTTTTGACGGACGAAACTGTTTTAAAGACAATCATAGACTGCTCAGAGCTTTCAAAGGAGGATTGCGTTCTTGAAATAGGCCCCGGACTGGGAGTAATGACGCAGATACTCTGTGAGAAAGCAGGCAGGGTATTGGCGGTGGAGATAGACAGGAAGCTCATACAGATACTTAGGGTTTCGCTGTTCGGCTATGAAAATGTGGAGATAATCAATGAAGATATTTTAAAGCTGGATTTGAAAAAGGTGCTTGAAGAAAAGTTCGGCAGTTCTCCTGTAAAGATAGTGGCAAATTTGCCTTATTATATTACAACTCCTATAATAATGAAGTTGCTGGAGGAGGATATTAACCTCAGGAGCATCACTATTATGGTTCAGAAGGAGGTAGGGGAGCGAATTTGTGCTGTTCCCGGGGGAAAGGATTATGGCGCCCTTACAGTGGCAGTACAGTACCGATGCATACCTCGCAAGATCCTTGTAGTCCCTCCTGATTCATTCATGCCGCAGCCTGAGGTTGAATCAATGGTAGTGAGGCTGGACTTCAGGGATAAGCCTCCCATAACTCTTAAAAATGAAAAAATGTATTTCAGAGTAGTGAAGGCTTCCTTCGGCCAGCGAAGAAAGACCCTGCTGAATGCTTTGTCTGCAGGAAATCTGGGAAAAACAAAAGATGAGCTTAAGGATGTATTATCAAGAAACGGAATTGATGAAAAGAGACGAGGCGAAACTTTGTCTCTGGAGGAATTTGCGAGAATTGCCAACGACCTTTATTCCTGATAAAACAGAAAAAATCTGTTCACTTTTACCCCCCTCATACATATATTAGTAATGACTATGTATAGAAGGGGGTTATTATGTGGCATCAAATAATGAATATAAAAGATATTTTATAATACTTCAGGAAGATGACAAAGGATATGAATTGTCACCCGGAAAAATACCGACAGGTTATGTAAAAATTGAAGTGAAGAATAATAAGGTAAGGCTCAATGCGTTTATTCAGAATATTAAGCTTGAAGATCGGATTGAGTATAGATTGATTCTTGTGTCATCAGCCAAGAAGCTGGCAGTGGATGCAGGAAAGATAATTATTGATGGGAGCGGGAGAGGAGAGCTTTCCCATGAACTTGAACCGGACAATGTTTTGAAAAGCGGTTTGAGTATTGGAGATTTCAATGTCGCTGCTGTGACCTGCGGATCATCCATACCGCTTTCCGGTTATACCGGGAGGGATAAGCTGGAATGGAAGAGCAAATACGATATAGTAAACAAGCCTAAGGTTCAAGAGGCGCCCAGGATAGATAAGAAAATAGAGATCGAAGAAATAGTTCCGGAAATACCGCAGCCGCCGATACATGTTCCGCTTGCTCCACAGCCCGAACCGGTTGTTGTTGAGACCCCTGCTCCGAAGCCTGAGCCGGCACCTGCCCCCATTATGGAAGCTGTTCCTGAACCCGAGCCGAAGCCCGAGCCAGCCTGAACCGGAAGTCGTGATACAGCCTGCACCGGAGCCTGCAATTATACCTGAAAGTAAGGTGGAGGTTAAAATAGTGATACCCGAATGTCCTCCGATTGCTCCTATGGAAGAACCCTGCGAAATAGAAAAGGTGAAACCGATAAAAGATAAGTGCGAATATGAGAATATAGAAGAATACTATTGTTATGATGATGAAGAGCCCTGCAAGCACACTGCATCTCCTTATTACAGCGGAGGAATGTACAGCAGGCTTAAGAGATTACTGAGAAAGCTGAGAAGATATGAACCCTTCGAAAAAGAGAGAGGCTACAGTTGGTTCAAGGTGGGAGATGACATGTATGAGATAAACAGGGTATCGGTTCCATACATGGGTTATATGATGCCTTTGGGGTATCCATTTTTGTCTGAAGGCTGCAGCATGATGATGGACAGGAAGGATTATATACTGGGTGTTAGATATGAAGACGATGATGAGGATGATGACAGAAGGCAGATAAAGTATATTCTCTTTGGAGTGCCTGCGATATATAGCAAAAGAAATGAAATGTATTACAAATCAAGAGGATTCATGGAATTCAGGCCTCATAAAACAAAAAGCTACGGATATTTCATAATGTGTCTGGATATTAGGCGGGGCATGCTGTGCCGTATGAATTAAAGCAAAAAAATAAAACAAAGTTGAATTTTTTATGCTAGAATAATATTAAGTATTGAAATACAGAAGAGGAATGATTTTGTGAAAGTTGAGAATCTTGTGGACAGGAAGCTCCTTAAGAATATAGATTTGGGCATAGTAATATCCACTATACTACTTATTGTATATGGCATGGTAGCAATTTCAAGTGCTACTCATATTAGGAGCGGAGGCTCTGTAGGTACTCTTAAGGTACAGATTATTGCTTTTATTCTGGGAATAATCGGAGTAATCCTGATTCTGCTCATTGATTACAAGACCTTCGGGGATAATTATGTTCTTATCTATATAACCGATGTTTTTCTTTTGGCCCTGGTTTTGATTGTAGGCTTTTCCACCAAGGGAACCAAGGGCTGGATTGACTTGGGCCCGGTGAACATGCAGCCTTCTGAGATAGTTAAGATAGGATATATATTAACCTTTGCCAAGTACCTGGAAAAAAAGAAGGATAACTTGAACAGGCTGATTGATGTGTTACCTGCAATGCTTCATTTGGGACTGATAGTAGGCTTGATAATGCTGCAGCCGGATGCCGGCACCGCATTGGTATTTATTTTTATTTCAATTTTTATGCTGTTTGCTGCAGGTATTAGCTACAAAATAATAGCAGGCGCCTTTGGTGCCTTTTTAATAAGCCTTCCGGTAATGTGGAAGTTTTTGAAACCCTATCAACAGAGCAGAATACTTGTGTTTCTGAATCCTGAATTGGATCCCATGGATAAAGGCTATCATGTAATACAGTCGAAAACAGCTATCGGATCGGGACAATTATTGGGCAAAGGGCTTTTTGAAGGTACTCAGAACAATCTTGGCTTCGTACTTGAGAGGCATACGGATTTTATCTTTTCTGTTATCGGGGAGGAACTGGGACTGATTGGTGCTCTGGTTTTGATGATGCTGTTCCTGTGGCTGCTTTTGAGATGCATACATATTGCAAAAGTATCAAAGGATGATTATGGAATGCTTATATGCGTAGGAATAATATCAATGTTTCTCTTTCATATATTGGAGAACATAGGAATGACCATAGGGTTAATGCCTGTAACAGGTATACCGCTGCCTTTCATAAGCTATGGGGGAAGCTCCCTGCTGACTAATATGGCTGCGGTAGGACTGGTGCTTAATGTGGGTATGAGAAGACAGGTAATAAGGTTTTAAAGAGTATAACCAAAGGGGTGCCGCAAAACTGCGGCATCCTTTTTTCATAAGAAGAATAATGCGACATAAGGACACGGGGACGCGGGGACATGGGGACGTTTCCCCTGTCCCACTTCCAGTGGGACACGCGAAACGTCCCCATGTCCCCGTCGCATTATTCTTATTTTATGAATATAAATTCATAAAATAAAAAAATTTTATGAATATTGTAATTAGTACTTGCATATTTATACATTAGTCGTTATAATTATTATTATATTTAACACAATAGGGGGAGTCACAATTATGGATACCAATAAGAAAAAAGTAGTTCTTGCATATTCCGGAGGGCTGGATACCTCCATAATAATTCCCTGGTTAAAGGAAAACTACGATTTGGATGTAATTGCATGCTGCGTTGATGTAGGTCAAGGGGACGAACTGGAGCCGATAAAGCATAAGGCTCTGAGCACGGGAGCTTCGAAGGTGTATGTAATAGACGCAAAAAAAGAATTTGCAGAGGATTACATTATGCCAACTGTAAAAGCCGGAGCTGTATATGAGGGTAAATACCTCCTGGGAACAGCAATGGCAAGACCGCTGATTGCAAAGAAGCTGGTAGAGGTTGCAGAGAAGGAAGGAGCAGGATATATTGCTCACGGATGTACCGGTAAAGGAAATGATCAGGTACGTTTCGAACTGACAATAAAAGCTTTGAATCCGAGTATTAAAGTCATTGCTCCGTGGCGTGAGTGGACTATAAAATCCAGAGAAGAAGCAGTGGATTATGCGGCAGCAAGAGGAATTCCCGTTCCTGTCTCCAAAGAGCGCCCATACAGCATGGATAGGAATCTTTGGCATTTGAGCCATGAGGGAGTGGATTTGGAAGATACCAAAAACCCTCATCCTACGGATATTTATATGCTGACAACAGCACCTGAAGATGCTCCAGACAAGCCGGAATATGTCGAAATCGAGTTCAATAAGGGCATACCTGTGAAGCTTAACGGTATTGCCTGTGAGCCTTTGGAATTAATAGAAAAGCTTAATGAAATAGGCGGCAGAAACGGTATAGGCCTGATAGACTTGGTTGAGAACAGGCTTGTAGGAATGAAGTCAAGGGGAGTATATGAAACTCCCGGCGGAACCATACTTTGCTCTGCTCATAAAGAACTGGAATATATAACTCTCGACAAGCAGACAATGCGATTCAAGCAAATGGTTTCCGACCAGTATGCAGATCTTGTATATAACGGCTTATGGTATACTCCTTTAAAGGAGGCCTTGGATGCTTTTGTTGATTGTACTCAGCAAAATGTAACAGGTGTTGTGAAAATGAAGCTTTATAAGGGTTCCTGTGTAATTTCCGGAATGGACTCAATTTATTCTTTGTACAACAAGGATTTTGCGACCTTCGGCGAGAATGTAGACAATATTTATAATCAGAAAGATGCTGAAGGCTTTATCAACTTGTTCGGCCTGCCCATAGAGGTAATGGCGCTTATGAAAGCAAAACTGGCCAAGCAGCAGGAGGAAAGGAAGATAGGTTAAATGAAACTCTGGGGAGGAAGGTTCAGTAAGAATACCGCACTTGAGGCTGAGGATTTCAACTCTTCGATTTCTGTTGATTCGAGGCTGTACCTGCAGGATATCGAGGGGAGCAAAGCCCATGCGATTATGCTAGGAAAATGCGGAATAATCAGTGCCGATGAAGCAGCAGAAATACTAAACGGACTGGAGGAAATCAAACAGGGGCTTGAATCCGGAAGCATAGACCTGAAAAAGGATGCGGAAGATATTCACATGAACATTGAAAAGCTTCTAATCGAAAAAATAGGGGAGACAGGTAAGAAGCTGCATACTGCAAGAAGCAGAAATGATCAGGTGGCTTTGGATATCAGGATGTATCTCAGAGAAGAAATCCATAGTATACTGAACCTGCTGACGGAGCTTGAAGCCTTGCTGCTTGACAAAGCGGAAGAACACGCCGGCACTATAATGCCGGGATATACTCACATGCAGAAAGCACAGCCTGTAACCCTGGGACATCATTTTATGGCTTACTTTGAAATGTTCAAACGGGATATGGGCAGGTTTAAAGACTGCATGAAAAGGATGGATGTAATGCCTTTAGGGAGTTGTGCCCTTGCAGGGACTACATATCCCATAGACAGAAATATGGTTGCGGAAATTCTAAAATTTTCGGATATTACCGAGAATTCCATAGACGCGGTATCGGACAGGGACTTTGCAATTGAGTTTATCAGCTGTTGTGCCTTTGGAATGATGCATCTCAGCCGGTTCTGCGAGGAGTTGATTATATGGAATACCGGGGAATTCGGATATATTGAGATGGATGACGGCTACAGCACGGGAAGCAGCATTATGCCTCAGAAAAAGAATCCCGATATTGCAGAGCTTATAAGAGGCAAGACAGGCAGGGTATATGGAGACCTGATCACTCTTTTTACTATTATGAAGGGGCTCCCGCTATCCTACAACAAGGATATGCAGGAAGACAAGGAATCGGTTTTCGATGCGGGGGACACTTTTAAGTCCTGCATTTCAGTATTTATTCCAATGCTTGAAGCTATTACAATAAACAAAGAAAGAATAATGAACAATCTAAAAGGCGGATTTCTGAATGCCACCGATCTGGCTGATTATCTGGTGAAAAAGGGATTGCCCTTCAGGGATGCTCATGAAGCGGCGGGCAAAATGGTGAGGTACTGTATTGCCAACAATAAGGAGCTGACAGAGCTTTCCATGGACGAATTCAGGAAATTTTCCTGCTGTATAGAAGAAGAGATATATGAGTTTCTGAAGCCGGAAGTATGTTTGTCAAGGAGAAATACTGAGGGAGGGCCTTCCGAACAGAGAGTCAGAGAGGCTGTATTGCGCGGAAGAGAGTTTCTGAATCATTTTGAGGAAACAGTTTAGATGTAGCATATATTGGGGGAAGGTATTTATGATTTGGGTTGGAATTTTAGGAGCAAAGGGATATTTTGGAGAAGAGCTTTCAAAGCTGATCGCCGGGCATCAGTCAGCGCAGGTGAGCACCATGTTGGACTTGCAGGAGTTTAATGAATCCGGATGCGGCTTTAGCAGAGGCAATGGAAAGAGTGCGGGATACCTGAAGATGATGAATGCAATTAATAGGGCAGACATTATATTTAACGGATTTTCCGGCACAGTTGCAGAGGATATATACTCAAAAGCACTTTCCAATGGAAAAAAAATAATAGATGTCGGTGATAAGCAGCATATAGACGGCAGTGCATATCCCGGCTCAGTATTTGGACTGTCTGAGCTTTACAAGGATAAGATGAAGGATGCATCCATAGCTGCAAATCCAAGCAGTTATTGCACCGGCGCGATGCTGGGATTGGCGCCTCTGGCTGCAGGCAATCTGATTGATATAAATACTGCGGTTATTGAATCCAAGTCGGGGATTTCCTGTCTTAGATGCGGAGATAAGCTTGAATGTGCAGGTATCACCGCTGACGACGGCAGCAAGATATACAAAATGGAGAGCAGGGACTATGCTGAAGAAGTAAAGAAGCAGATGCTTGCGCTGTTCGGTAAGGACGCCTTATCTTCATATACATCATATATCATTCCGGGAATAAAAGGGATTATTACATCTATAACGGCCGAACCCGGTACCGGATTCGGCGGAAACGATATTTCAGAGATTTACAGAGATTTTTACAAGTTTAACCCGTTAATTAAAATTGGCGGTGCTGATACAATAAATGGGGCAAGGAACGGATTCGACAAATATTTTTGCTCCATATCAGCCTCGACAGATGCAGATACCGGTAAGATAACAGTGACTACAATTCTTGATGATGTTGTAAGAGGATCAGCAAGTCAAGCAGTACAGACAATGAACCTTATGTATGGTATCGAAGGAATAGTAGGTTTATAGAAAACAAAGCAAGTCAGCACCGGCTTGCTTTGTTTTTTTCTCGGCATAGCAGAATAATCAGTTGTACAGGCTTTTAATAAGCTTGTTCTTTTTGTTTTATGATACTTGATGTCGAAAGGCCAAACAGGTATAATTAACTGGGTACTGCATTTTATTAGCCATGGAGGTGGAGTTTTGGGTTTTAATGTGATTATTGCACTATTTGCAGGTTTAAGTCTTTTCCTTTATGGTATGCAGATAATGTCGGATGCTCTTCAGAAATCTGCCGGAGACAGATTAAAAAAGCTGCTGGAGATTCTTACAACGAACAAGTACATTGGGGTCCTGGTAGGTGCGGCAATTACAGCAGTTATTCAGAGCAGCGGTGCCACCACAGTAATGGTGGTTGGCCTGGTCAATGCAGGGATAATGAACCTTTCACAGGCAGTAGGGGTAATAATGGGAGCAAATATAGGCACTACAATGACCGCTCAGATAATTGCCTTTAAGCTTACCAACATAGTCCCCTATGCTATTATTATCGGTGCAATACTTGTGTTATTCTCAAGGAAAAAATCACGTAAGCACCTGGGTGAGTTAATTATTGGGTTTGGTATACTGTTCATGGGCATTAATATGATGGGCGACGCAATGAAGCCGTTGAAAGACATACCTGAATTCTCACAATTCATGATAGGCCTGGAGGATAATCCGCTTCTGGGGGTTCTTTCCGGGCTGCTGTTAACTGCAATAGTCCAAAGCAGCAGCGCAACTGTCGGTATACTTCAGACTCTGGCTATGCAGGGGCTGGTTCCTATCGAAGCAGCATTGCCGATATTATTTGGTGACAATATCGGTTCATGTGTTACCGCCCTTATTGCTAGTATAGGCACAAACCTGACAGCTAAAAGAGCGGCTATAATGCATGTGACAATTAAGATTA
>Ga0116177_10004182_pt1 | contig 10525 bp, 8 predicted proteins | sample AD_STIC10_MetaG_FD_89750 | JGI IMG/M metagenome (GOLD analysis project Ga0116177, IMG submission 89750) | Active sludge microbial communities of municipal wastewater-treating anaerobic digesters from USA - AD_STIC10_MetaG | ecosystem: Engineered > Bioreactor > Anaerobic > Digestate | place: USA...
ACCATCTCCACATCCTTGCCCAGGATTTTCAGGGCTGCATAGTACTGCAGGCTCTCACCTACCGGCACGTTTGTGTCAGCCGTTCCGTGGAGGAGCAGTATTGAGTTACTGAATTTGTCAGCGTTGAATAACGGGCTGTTATCGACGTAAATATCGCGCCTGTTCCAGGGATAGCTTCCCTTGGTGGCACCCGAACTGTAGGAATAACCCCAGTATCCTTCACCCCAGTAGCTTGTAATGTCACTGATGCCGGCATGGGCAATTGCAGTCCGGAAGATATCAGTACGGGTCTGCAGCATCATAGTGGTGAATCCTCCATATGAAGCGCCGACACATCCGACATTTGCAGCATCGGCAGAGGGGAACGCTGCCAGGAACTTCTTTGTACCTTCAATTATGTCATCAATTGCCTCGCGCCCCCAGCCGTTTACGTGCAGGGCTGAGAAATCCTGCCCGAATCCCGTCGATCCCGAGGGCTGCAGGACATAAACCATATACCCCTCGGCAGCCCATACTTCCTTTGGATAACGTCCCCCGAAAGACCTGTCTGTGGGAGTTGTCCCGCCATAGAAGTTTACAATCACGGGGTACTTTTTGGCCGGGTCATAATTTACCGGGTAGTATACCCTTCCATAGATGGTTATTCCCCGGGAGCTTTTGAAATTCCATTCTTCAGTCCGCCCTTTCAGCACATATGCCAGCTGGTCTGCACCCGGATCAGAGAGCAAGGATGATTTCCCGGTTGAGAGGTCAATTGCATAAAGTTTTACCGGAGTGCTGATGCCTGTTCCGCGGAGTAAAGCAACATTACTTTTTTCCGCATAGTCAACGGAAGTGATGACCTCCACCGGCACATCGATTTTTGTAAAGTTCCTCCTTTTCGGGTCAAGCCTGTAGAGGTTCACGTAGTCGCGTTCCGTGGCAGTAAGATATATCTTGCCGTCCGGGGCCCAGCGTGCAGTCCCGGCTGCCGGGTCAAAATTGCGTGTCAGAGGCTCGGCTTTTCTGGTCTTAAGGTCAAAGAGATAAAGCTGTGTATCATAGCTGTTTGGAATCCGGCCGTCGCTAACCTTCACCCCCAGGCTGCCGAAAGTCTCCGGTCCGCCCGATACGAGCAGTTGCGTACCGTCAGGTGAGTACTGGCATGAACCGCCGTACAGCTTGTCAATCCAGATTGTATCAAGGCGCATTGTACTGATTTCCAGTTCATAGAGAGTCTGTTTTGAGAAAGGAACCTCGCTGTAGTCCTGTCGTGAAACGGAGAAGAGAATCCGCCGGCCGTCAGGGCTGATTGCGTGCAGCGTTGCTGAACCTGATCCGGCGGTAATAGGCTGTGACACCTTCGTGGCAGAGTTATAGATATACAGATAGCTCCGGTTGCGCGTTCCGGGAATACGGTCCTCATTGTCAAAAACCCGTTTCAGATCGCCTGTTTTCTCAGCCTCCTCATTCCGTGAGTACACAAAATAATCTTCTGCCGGTGACCAGACAATGCGGCCGGGCGATTTCAGGCCGGATGCGGCAACGCTCTCCGTACCGGTCTTCATGTCATACACTATCACATCACTCGTCCCCTCCCTGTCAATCTGGTAATAAAAGCGGTCGGATTTTGGCATCCAGTCGGCACGGAGGGCATTGTTTCGCAGAGCGAAGAGGTTTTTGTTCAGCTCCATATCATAAACCTGTAATGAGCTCTGGGGTTTCCCGCTGCCCGGCAAAATCTCGGTTGTCTGGATTAGAACATATTTGCCTGAAGGAGAAAGTCTTGCTCCTGATATGCTTACTCCTTCAAGGATATCGTTGATTGTAAGTGTCCGGGCGGGGTTCGTGCTCCATGACAGCACTGCCGAATCGTTTGCTGCTGATACGTCAGCGGCGAACCTGAGTGTTTTTTCCGTGCTGATGAGCTTCAGCCCTACCTCATGAATTCCTGTTCCCAGTGTCAGGTCAATCTTAACTGGCTTGTCCGAAGGTTTGCCCTGCGATTTCACCTTTTTACCGTTGAGGCTGAGCTCAAAGACTGCATTGGTTGAAATATTAACCGAAGCTTTGGTCCACCGGTCGCTGCTGATGAAACCGGCCATCAGGACAAGCTGGTTGTCCCTGTTGACTGAAGTGAGAAGGCTGTCGTCTGGCAGGGTTACAACGGGCCATGATTTTAGGTCTGCATCATCAGCCTGTACATTCTCGAGAAGGGCTGCCGTATCAAATTTTTTCCCGTCAACCGATGGCTGATCAGCGAAGAACGGCAGAAAGAGCTGGTCAACGCCGGAGATTCTCCAGTCATTACATACGATTTTGTTTTGTGCTGTTGATGCTACTGCAATCAGCATAAGTAATAAAAGGCCGGTGAGTTTTTTCATTCTATTTGATTTTTATTGATTTCGGTTGTGTCCGGGAGAAATCCAAATAACCTATCTCCAGGTGTCAATCCTGTCAAGCGGATAGATCGGTCTTGGGATATGCACATAGTTTAGTGCGAACGGATCAGTGTTGCTCAGTCCGGGTGATATCACATTGACAGTCTTCCTGTTGTAAAGGAGGTAGTTGTACCTGAACGGGAATAGGTTCTTCACAACCACGATATCGGCTTTCCAGATTGAGAGCCCAAGGTCTTTGAAGTCGGCCGGCGTTCTTGATGCCATCGGCAGTTCAGAGATAATAAGGTGTATGCCGTTTTGTTTCACTATGAGTGTCTTTCCGAATGAAGTCTCCTGCTTGAGGGTCACAACACCGTTGTATGTGAAGGGCTGGTTATAGACGGTGTCTATCTTCCCTCCCACTGTCAGTGTCACCTCATCGCCGATATTGCTGTTCCATGCTTCGAGTGCGGCAGCCTCATCGCGCAGGGCGATATATGAGGTCAGCTCACTGCCCTTCTCCACAAGGGCTTTCAGTATCCAGGTGCTTTCTCCGGGGGTTCCGGTACCTACGGCATCGGAGACATCGCAGAAGACAAGTGTCCCAAGTGCCCGTGCAACCTTCTTCTGTTGTGCAATTGCGACCGCCTCTCCGGGGCTGTTCCTTCAGGCTGCGGCACATCCCGCACTGCCCAGGCCATCTCCGAGATTTCATCGGCCAGTTCCCGTGACAGGTCAGCCTTGTCGTTTGTGATTGCGATTGTACTGTAACCCAGCTCAGGATCATCTATCCAGATATGGACCGGGAAGAATGAGACGGAAAGAACATCTTCCTGTTTCTCCATCTTTTTCATTGCAGAAAATATCTTGTTGAACGGGGGAAGGAAATCGACATTGATGCCTCCTCCCTTGAGGAGCTTCATCTTGTTTACCACCATAACCGGTTCAATTTCACCCATAACAGTTCTTATCAGGAGATCACCTGCCTTAAAGGCTGTCTTGAAATGGTCACGGTGGGGATTTGTATGGTATCCGACAATTATGTCTGCGTTCTCAGCCCTGCGCCGGGTGACATTGGCATGGAGGTCAAAGGTTACCGCAATTTTCACATCCGTGCCAAGCGTATCCCTTAATGAACTGATCAGGTCACCTTCCGGGTCAAACATCCCCTGCACTCCCATTGCGCCGTGAAGCGAGAGGTAGATACCATCAACCTTCTCCTGCCCGGTAACCGCATCAATGATGAGGTTTTTTATTTTCCTGTAGAAAAGGCTGTCTACCGGTCCGCCAGACATTGATTTAGCCTGGAGTACGGGTATTGCCCTGATCCTGCCTCTGCCGCTTTTCTCAACTGCGGAAAGGAAGCCTGCCAGTTGTTTGTCCTCTTTAACTGCCGAAGCGGAGACATCCTCGCCGTAAAAAAGGTGGTCAGATTTGAAGTTGACTTCTTTAGTTATTACAGGAGAGAAACTGTTGACTTCATGCATGAATTCAGCATATAGAATTACCTTCTGGTCTGAGGGGCTCCCGGATGAATTTTCTCCGGAGCAGCCCGATAAGGCAGCGACTGTCACCGAAACCAGTACATAAATGATTTTACTGAAACGGACTTCAAATTTGGCTTTCATGAATATTGGTATATTGGACAAAAATAGGAAAAACAGGATTTACCTTGCCTGTGCGGGTAATGTTAAACAATATATGTTTAAAATGGTTTTAAGCATCAAAAGGGAACACTAATGAAGGCAGAAAAGAGGATTGTTGTTACAATACTGATGCTAATGACTGTTGTTGTGGTGGTGGCTCAGGACGGTAGCCGTGCATTCGGAGAAGTCAGCCTTGCTGCCAATAATGCAGGGATGTATGTTCTGGGAGGCTGGGCACTGGCAAATATGGCGGCGGGTGCTTACGGATGGGCTGCATTTGAGGGAGAAAAAAAGTATTTCAGTCAGATGAACCTGTTCTGGAATATTGTCAACCTGTCAATTGCAGGATTTGCTCTGTACAGCAACTACAGCACTGACCTGCTATCCCTTGGCGATGGTGAGATCATGACGAAGCATCTCAAAACGGAAAGGCTTTTTCTGATAAACTCAGGTCTTGATGTGGCATATATGGGTGCGGGGATTCTGATGAGGCACCTCGGTACTGGTTCGGAGAGGAGAGGTGATCTGCTTAAAGGCTACGGCAACGCAGTGATACTACAGGGCGGTTTCCTCCTGGTGTTCGACATTGTGATGTATTTCATCTTTCGTGATATAAGACCCGCCGTTATCGAATTAACCTCAGCGTTGCAGCAGGGAACTCTGCATTCTGGTATCAGAATTGCATTCTGACCAGCCGGATCCCGGGAATCAGCATGACTTCCACAATGAGTATCCCTGTTAGTTGGTGTAGTGGCAGTGTCCTGGAGCACAGCCAGGTAACGGTTTATTATTCAAAAGTCATTCCGGTTCGGGAAGAGGGCGGGAGCGCAGCCAGTTAACCGCTGAGTCTGAAGCCAGGGTTTGGTTGAAAAGTGCTCCCTGTTCCTTCTCCCCTTTAAGGAAGCAATCCAGCCACGGGACCATATACCTTGCAAGAATGGCGGACTGCTGTTCAGTATTCAGTCCCTGCCTGCAGCCAGCAAGTCTCTCGGCAGTGAAGCATTTGCGGCTGTCGCCCATGCCGCAATGTGAACCATTGATTATCGAGATATAAGTCTTGTTTTCCGCACCCGACCGCTCATACATCGGCTGGTGATTCTTTTCAGGAGAGGTTATGCAATCGCTCGTGCCGGAAAAAATCAGTGTAGGGACCATTACGAGGGAAGCAGCTTCGATGGCGGAAGGCCTGATCTGATAAGGTGTAAGTGCAATCACGGCATCAGCATCAGCGTTGCCGGCGGCGGCGTGAAACATGGCGCCTCCACCCATGCTGTGCCCCATAAGGCAGCATATGGTATCTGCAATCCCGTATAAAGGTGAAGCAGGATCATTGCCCAGTCCGGCCACTGATGCCGCAAGAAACCTGACCTCATCGGCGTAGCCTATGTGAGACGGCAGCGGGCCTTCAAAAGTTGTCAGGCTGAGCATTACATAACCAGCCGGCACCAGAATATTCACCAGGTTGCCGTACTGGTCTCCCGGGTGCTGGTATCCGTGAGCAAAGCAGATAACCGGAAACTTGCAGCCTGTCATTCCGGAGGGCGCAGCGCTCCCCGCCTGAGCGGTCACAGGGTAGTAAGCCTCGAATTTCACCCTCCTGTTTCCCCGGGATTCATCCCTGAGTTCCATCCTGGCATGACCAATAGTATACTGCGCTGATGCGGCCATGCAAGTGAGCAAAGCTGTCATAAGCGCTGCAGTTCTGGGTGAAAACATATTCAGCCTCCGGCATAGTATGAAACCCTGCACCCCTGGTGGAGGGAAGCGCCAAATTACTCAATCTTTCCTTCAGCGGCAACGCCTGGAGAGCGCGGATATCATGGTTTTAAAATGATTATTATTTTTACACTGCGCTGCAGGAGGATGGACATAAAACAGCCGGACCTGGCAGCGGGGAATATTTATGCTATGGAAAAGACTCTCTTCGATCTCCTCGTCTGGCTGTGGATCTCAGTTGCCGTGGTCATTTTTATTGTTCTGCTTTTTATCACGGCGCCGTTCGGCCGGCACTCGAAGAACACATGGGGTGTGACAATTCCTGACCGCATGGGGTGGTTCCTGATGGAGATCCCCGGACCGGTCATTTACCTGTCACTGGTCATCGCAGGCATTGGACCCAAAACGTTGACAGTATGGATTATAACAGGCCTCTACCTGTTACACTACACCAACAGGGCCATAGTATATCCTCTGAGAATCAGAACCCGTGGAAAGCAGATGCCACTGGTGGTTGCAATAATGGCAGTCCTTTTCAATTTTGTCAACGCCGGCTTCCTTGGATACTTTGCAGGCTCCCTCCAGACCCACTACACTGATGCCTGGCTTACCGATCCGCGGTTCCTGACAGGGCTTCTGATATTCATTGCGGGAATGGCGATAAATATGACCTCCGACAACAGGCTTATCCACCTCAGAAAAAAGAGCGGCGACGGGTACCAGATCCCCCGGGGCGGTTTGTTTGAGAGGATCTCATGTCCCAACCTGTATGGCGAGATTGTGGAGTGGGGAGGGTATGCCCTACTGTGCTGGTCGCTGCCGGCACTTTCATTCTTTCTCTGGACCTTCAGCAACCTGGTGCCGAGGGCATTGTCTCATCACAGGTGGTACAGGAGCCATTTCTCCGATTACCCGACAGGAAGGAAAGCAGTTCTCCCTTATATTTTGTAATTTGCCGTATCAAACCGGAATGCCATGAAAGGATCATATTTAAACTGGAAAGGACGTTTTCTCTGGATAGCAATCTTTGCCATTTCTATGGGCTTCCTGGAAGCAATTGTAGTAGTCTATCTCAGGAAACTGTACTATCCTGACGGATTCTCTTTTCCACTGCGTCTCATGTCGGCCGACCTGGTGACCGCTGAATGGATCAGGGAGATTACCACCCTGGTAATGCTGGCCGGCATAGGCATCATTGCCGGCCGCAACGGTTTGCAGAGGCTTTTTTATGCCCTGTTTGCATTTGGTATTTGGGATATAGTCTATTATGCAGCGCTCAGGATTTTTCTGGGCTGGCCTGAGACACTCATGACATGGGATCTCCTCTTCCTGATACCTGTTTCATGGCTGGGGCCGGTACTGGCGCCGGTGATCAATTCACTGACAATGATCATGATGGCGCTGCTTTTCATAGGGAGACAGGAAAAAGGATTTTACATCAGGCCGGGTCTCTCAGACTGGGTACTGATAGTCAGTGGCGCGGTGGTAATTCTCTATACTTACCTCGTTGACTATTCGCGCCTGCTGTTTGAGAGCGGGGCCCTCAGCGCAAAGGAGTCGCCGGAGGCAGGAGAACGGCTGGCTGTGATGATAACAACTTATGTTCCTGATCATTACAAATGGACTCTCTTTATTATCGGGGAAGCACTCATCATAGCTGCAACAATAAACGTATTAATAAGAAGTCGCAAATATTCAAAAGATGAAACAGTTAACTAACCTGACGGCATTGATTATGCTATTACTGATTTTACCCGGCTGCGGAGATAAAAAGAGCAAAAGTGCAGAGGCCACTGACCCCTGGCTGTGGCTTGAGGAAGTTGATGCGGAAAAGTCCCTTGACTGGGCCCGTGAACAGAACAGACTCTCTGATGAGGTTCTGACGGTGAGACCGGAATTCACGGAGCTGCGTGAGAGGTTCCTCGGGGTGCTGAATGACAGGGACAGGATTATCTACCCCGGCATTACAGGAGAGATGAGCTATAACCTCTGGCAGGACGAAAAGAATGAGAGAGGTCTGTGGAGAAGGATGTCTAAGCAGGATTACCTTGCAGGAAAGGATGTGTGGGAGACGGTGCTCGATCTGGACCTGCTTTCAGCGGAAGAAGGGAAAAAGTGGGTCTTCGGCGGAGCCTCATGGCTCGGGCCGGAAAACCGTTACTGTCTGCTCTGGCTCTCTGACGGCGGAAAGGATGAGAGTTACATCCGTGAATTTGATGCTGTGGCAAAGAAGTTTGTCGGGGGAGGATTCTCCATACCGGAAAGCAAGGGAAGCGCAGCCTGGGTCGACAGGGACCATATCCTGGTTGCCACCAACTATGGTCCGGGTACGATGACCTCGTCGGGTTACCCGGCAGTAGCCAAACTGTGGAAGAGAGGCGAGGATCCGGCAAATGCAGTCATCATGCACAGGACTGATACCGCCAACATGGGTATTTTTGTCAACGGCGGAGAGGTTAACGGAAAGCAGTATGTTTTTCTGAATGAGAATGTCGGTTTCTATGAGTCGTCGGCTTATCTTCTTACCCCTGAGGGTATGAAGGCACTTGACATCCCGAAGGATGTTGAGACAAGGGGAATGTTCAGGGAGGCGATCCTGCTATACCTGCAGTCTGACTGGACTCTCAGCGGAATGACATATAAGAAGGGTACGCTGGTCAGTTTTGATATCCCATCGTTCCTCTCAGGTACGGCTGTGGTAAAAACACTTTTCGAGCCCGGGGAGAGGGAGAGTCTTGCCGGCGTAATGTCAACCCGTGATTTCATCGTGATAGCAACGATGGAAAACGTCCAGGGAAAGCTGTGGATCATGCGTCCTTCCGGTGACAGTTGGGTCACAGAGGCAGTCCCGGTGCCGGAATTCGGCACTGTAGGCCTTGCCGGTTCGGATGACAGGTCAAATGACTACTTCTTCGCCTTCAGCAATCCGGTCACTCCCTCAACCCTGTATTATGGAGACGGGAAGCAGATCAGGCCGATCAGGAAGCAGAAGGATTATTTCAATGCCACAGGTGTGAAAGTTGACCAGTATGAAGTAGCATCAAAGGATGGGACGAAGATTCCGTATTTCATTGTATACCCGGCAGAGATGGCCCCTGACTGCAGCAATCCGACCCTTGTTTATGCCTACGGCGGTTTCAACTCCGCCACCCGTCCGGGCTACAGTTCCATCACCGGTATCGGCTGGATTGAAAAGGGTGGTGTTTATGTCATTGCCAATATACGTGGCGGAGGTGAGTTTGGCCCTGAATGGCACCATTCGGCTCTGAAGGAGAAGAGGCAGAATGCCTATGATGATCTGTTTGCCGTGGCAGAGGATCTTATCTCGAGAAAGATCACCTCGGCAGAGAGGATGGGTTTCTACGGCTGGAGCAACGGCGGATTGCTGGCAGGCGTGGCCATGACGCAGCGGCCCGATCTCTGGAATGCGGTTGTCATCGGGGCTCCGCTGCTTGACATGAAGCGTTATAACAAGCTGCTAGCCGGCGCAAGCTGGATGGACGAATACGGCAATCCTGACGTGCCGGCTGACTGGGAGTTCATCAGCAAATACTCTCCATACCAGAATCTTAAGACGGATGCAAAGTATCCCACTCCGCTTTTCGTCACCTCCACGAGGGATGACCGGGTACATCCGGGACATGCGCGCAAGATGGCGGCAAAAATGATTGAAATGGGACATCCTGTTCTTTATCATGAGACCATAGAGGGTGGTCACGGTGCAGCATCGACCAACGCCCAGGAGGCTGAGATGGAAGCGCTGATCTTTACCTATCTTAATATGAAGCTCGGCAAATAGTCGTCACCGGGCATCCTGATCATCAGCCTGCATAAAATATGGAAGGCTGCCGGTTGGGGCTCCGGCAGCCTTCGCTGCATTAAAACGGACTTATGGAAAGAAAGAAAGAATCAGATAAATCAGGTACCTGAAACTCTTCAATCCGGTACCATAACAGCTAACCACTTTTGAAATGTACTTTATCCATTATGAAGATTTGATGAAGAAAACGTGGCCGGTCAATCCGGATCATCATTTTTTAATGATGATAATTCAGTTGAATCGATGACATTTCATATGATACAATTTGCCGGTATAAAATTTTTATATATTTATAGAGCCTGATTTTAGATTTTGTAACCTAACCAATACCACCATGACCAGAACAAAACATGTATTGAATGCGCTTCTTTGCCTGATGATCATTCTTGCGTCCTGCGGCGGCGGGAAGGGCACGGAGGCGAAGAAAGCGCCTGAGGCAGTGGCGGAAACAGCAACTGTAAGCCTGTCGATAGAAGGGATGACATGCACCGGGTGTGAAAACACCATATGCACCAGCCTGGAAAAAGTTCCCGGGGTGAAGTCGGTCACCGCCTCACATACTGACGGCAAGGCAGTCATTGAATTCGAACCGGGAAAAGCTGACACGGCAATGCTTAAGGAGGCAGTGAATGGCGCCGGATATAAAGCACTGAAGATCAGCGCAGTTGCCGACGGAGAGAAGGAATAAGATTCCATTGCAGACAAATCTCTTAAACATCAAGCTGATTACCAATGTCCAGAGACAAGAAGGAAGAGGGTAATCGCAGCAATGACCTTGACAGGGTAATTGAAAACTCCAGGCGTGATTTTCTCAGGAAGCTCACGCTGGCGGGAGCGGTTACCGTCACGGGAGGAGCAGCGATTTACTCAGGCCATCGCTTCGAGAAGGCCAAGCACCGGGAAGGTTACGTCAAGGTACTCACCGAAGACAACCGCCTTGTGGAGATACCTGTTGAACAGATGCGCGATTTCAAGCCTGACCT
>Ga0116177_10004186_pt1 | contig 10523 bp, 10 predicted proteins | sample AD_STIC10_MetaG_FD_89750 | JGI IMG/M metagenome (GOLD analysis project Ga0116177, IMG submission 89750) | Active sludge microbial communities of municipal wastewater-treating anaerobic digesters from USA - AD_STIC10_MetaG | ecosystem: Engineered > Bioreactor > Anaerobic > Digestate | place: USA...
ACTTGCCACCGAGATTCACCCCTGGCCCCGTAAAGACGGTGTAGATCGTGCTCACGTCGGGGGCGTACTTCGACCAGAATCCCGACTTGATCATGTTGCGGATCGCCGCGTCGCTCGGGGCCGTCCCGGGATTGCTGGCATTGGCCCAGAAGCGGGTGTAGTAGAGTGCGTTAGGCACGCCGCGGCCCTGCGCATCGGTATAGTCCTGGTTGATCTTCCAGTACGGGGTCTGCCCGATGTTGCGCATGAAGTAGCCGAGGAGCGAGTAGTCATTGTTTCCGCTCCCGACCGTCCCGGGGGTGGGGCCGTTCGTGTAGATGGTGTTGGGCCCCCAGTAGATCGCCACGACCTTGTTGGCGCTGTGCATGATCGGGCCGCCGTGATAGAGGATCGGGTAGGTCTGGGCCGCCGAGGAGACGTCGCCGAACTGCGTCGGCCCGCCCAGGCGCAACGCCTCCCGCGCGCGAATCGCCTCGGTCTGGGGAATGGTCGGGAACCACCCACGCCGCTCCATGGAGGCGTCCGAGTCGGCGGTCACGTCGATGCTGGCGTCGATCGGGTTCTCGCCGGCGGCCTGGCGTGGGGCCGTGGTCGCCTCATCCGAGCAGGCGGCGAGCGTGGCGACCGCCGCAAGGGCGGCGACGCGAACGAGCAGGGTACGGAAGTGCATGGTCTCCTCTCCAAGGTTGGCGGCGCGACGTGCGCCCACACGGGGAGAGGCGCAATTCGGCCCAAGAAGCGGCCACGCCCGCCGTCGGATCGTGCGTACACGATCGTCCGTCCCCTCGGCAGGGGCGACGAGGCGAGCGCGCGAGGCCGATGGTGCGATGCGAGCGCGCTTGCGCCCTCGAGCGATCGGCCGCAACGTCACCGCCCGACGCACGCCCGATGACTCGTCCCCTCGCATGGCATAGGCAATGACAGGCGCAACGTGGCGGTTGGCCGTACTGATGATGCTGGGTGTCACTCCCCTCGCCCTGCACGCGCAGGGACGCACCATCCCGGCCGAGGCGTTCCCCAGGCCCACCGGGCCGTACGCGGTGGGGACGCTCGACACCGTGTGGGTCGACTCCTCGCGCGCCGAGACGCTCACCAAGACGCCTAACGACAAGCGCCACGTCCCGGTCCGCATCTGGTACCCCGCCGCAGCGACGGGACAGGCCCCGGCCCGCTACGTCCAGCGTCCAGAGGAGTTCGGCTCGCCGTCGCCCTTCGCCGAGGTGTTGCACGTGACGACGCACGCGGTGTCGGGGGCCCCGATCGCTGCGGGCAACACCCGGTATCCGGTGCTGCTCTACAACCCTGGCGGAGGATGGAACCGCTTCACCGCCACCTTCCAGGTCGAGCAGCTGGCGAGCCTGGGGTACATCGTGGTGAGCGCGGACCACCTTGGTTTCAACCAAAGCAACGCACTGGCCAACGGATATCACTTCAAGGGCGATACCCTCGGCTTCCCCGAGCCGTCCAACACCGACGTGCGGGGCGACGCCCTCGCCAGCTGGGACTACCTCGAGCGTGTGCTCTTCCCCATCTGGGTGGCCGACGCACAGTTCGTGCTCGACCGGATCGGCGCGCTACAGCGCGATGCAGCCTCGCCGCTCAGGGGGCGACTCGATCTCGGGCGCATCGGCGCGTTTGGCTGGTCGTTCGGCGGCGCGACATCGGTCGACCTCCTGGTGCGCGACGCGCGCATCAAGGCGGCGATCGACCAGGACGGACAGCTCTTCGGGCTGGGGCGCGTGAAAGGGAGCGCTCGTCCGGTCATGCTGGTGCACAGCACCGACGACCCGCGGAAGACCGTGCCGGAGAGCCAGCACGGGATCCTCGCGGAGTTGCTGGCGACGGTGGAAGGATGGGACGAGAAGTTCCGTAGCACATCCACGCATGACGTCTACGACCTTCGGATCGCCGGCACCGCGCACGGCCACTTCTCGGACCTCACCCTCTTCTTTCCGCAGGACTCGACGGCGCTCGCGCCCCGGCGTGCGCACGAGATCATCACCGCGTACACCGTCGCCTTCTTCGACCAGTACCTCAAGGGGGAGACGAGCACGCTGCTGAAGAGTGAGGGGGCGGGCTTTCCTGAGGCGACCCTGGTGAGGAAGTCAACCAAGCGATGATGCCCGTCGGGCAAGGTGAACGGGCGCTCGAGTAACCGCGTGCGCACGCTCGGTACTACGCCGGCGGCAACACCGGCAGCACGAGCTGGCACTGCCGCCCATCCAGCACGAGGCGCTGTCCCCCGGACGCCGGCACGCGCTCGAACGTCGAGGCGTCGGCGCCCGCGATCGAGAAGCGGAGGGCCCAACCAGCCGGAAGCTCGAAGGCCACGGGGCGAACGCGTACCTCGACGTCGAGCGACTCCACGGCGTGTTGCAGCCGCTGCGTCCCTTCGGTCAGCAATCGGACGTGACCGCCCGGGTCGATGGATTCAACGTAGACGTGCAACGCGGCATCCGGTGCGTCGGCCACGAGACGACACGTGAACCGGCCGGCCCCGAAGACGCGAAGCGGCGTAGCCAGAGTCGCCGAGGTCCACGAACGCAGCCCCACGGCACGCGCGCGATCGGGGGCATCGACGGGGCGCGCGAGTCCCGAGGTCCATCGATTCAACCGTCCGGTGGTCGCGTCGTAGTTCACCACCAGGGGCATCATCGCGTCGCCGATGCGCAGGCTCGTGTCGCCTTCTGACATGTTGTCATTCAGGCGGTTCCCGGCGACCGTCCACGCTCGCTCCTGCGTGGTGGGCCACGCCGTCGCGCGCTGCCACCGCTCGGTCCCGGCGACGAACCACGCGTACGTTGGTGCCGGCCGACCACGCGGTTCGCCATTTGCCGCCGATGGGGAGAGGTGTCGCGAGAAGAAGGCCACCACCGAATCGAGCGAGACCGTCGGCGTCTCGCTGGCGCCCCGCCGCAGCGGGCTGGCGTTCGCGGTGCCTTCGTGGTCCCACGGGCCGATGCGCGCTTCGAGAATCGGCATGGCACGCGTCGCGCGAAAGACCGCGTCGGCAGTGGCGCCGTCCCACCAGCTCCCCCAGATGCCGACGACCGCAGAGGTGGTGGCCAGGGCGCTGACATGTCCCGCCGGGCCGAGCGAGTCGGTCGGCGGTCCGTCCGGGCCAAAACGATCGTGCGCCTGACGGACCGCCGCGGCACGCTGCGCCACGCTCGAGGCGGGGCGCGCCGCCTGGAGCGCACGCAGCGCCACCCCGTCACGATCGTCGTCGCGACGCTGCACACCACGGGTAACCCACCGGGCGAACGACGGAAACATCTCGGGATAGGTGCCGTGATCGAGATCGTGCACGGCGCGGCTCCACACATCGACAAACGCGATGTTGCGCACGCCCCCCGGGGCCAGCGTCTCGTCGACCAGCTCCCATTCGATCTGCCTGGCGAGGACCGCCTTGAGCGCCGGGCGTCCCGCCGCCGCGGCGAGCAATGCGGTGGTCCCCTCGTACGACACCCCGGTCGCTCCCACGGCGCCGTTGGACCACGGTTGCGCGACGATCCAGTCGATGATCGCCCCCATGTCCCCCACTTCGCCTGCCGACCACGGCCACGGCCACTCCCCTTCCGACGCTCCCGTCCCGCGTACGTCGGTCACGACAACGGCGTAGCCGGCGGCGTGCAGGCGAGCGACGATCCCGTCGCGCGGCCCCTGCGGAATGCGGCCACCGCCTCCGCCGCCAATCAGGCGAAAGCTGCGCCAGTACCGCGTCTGGATCAGGACGGTCGGCACCCCCGTCGCCGGGACGCCGCTCGGAAGGATGAGATCGGCCGCGAGCCCGATGCCGTCCGTGCTCCTGATCGTGGGGTGCGTCACTGCCACACTCGACGAACGGCATCCAGCGATGATGGCCAGAGACGAGAAGAGAGCGGCACCGACAACTGAACGGCCGATTCGCATGACCCGGAGCTCGAGATTGATATATGCGTACACATATATTCCGCTGAGCCTATGTTATCGGCGCTCGGGTCGTGCCGTCAACTCCCTCCCCTGACCGACATGTCGCTGCGCCACGCGATTCTCGGCTTTCTCTCGCTTCGGCCGCTCACGGGCTACGACCTGAAGCGGTACTTCGATAACTCGATCCGACACTTCTGGTCCGCCGATCAGGCGGGGATCTATCGCGCGCTCAACGACCTGTCGGACGAGGGGTTGGTGACGCATGAGCGCGTGGCACAGCAGACCCGCCCCGATCGCAAGGTGTACCACGCCACGCCGGCCGGCCTCGCGGCGCTCGACGCGTGGCTTGCCGCACCGGCCCCGGCGGTCGTGCGTCGAGAGCCGCTGCTCATCAAGCTCTTCTTCGCCAAACGGCTGGCACCGGAAGCGCTTCGCCAGCTGCTCGAGGAGGAACTCGCCAGCGTCGAAGCCGAGTTGGAGACCTTTCGCGGGATAGTCGCGAGCATCCGGGCCGAGCCGAACACGAGCGACGAGTCGGAGCTGCTGGGGCCGCTGATCACGTTGACCAACGGCGTCCGGACGGTCGCGGCGCAGCGCGATTGGCTGCGCGCACTGCTGGGCATGCAGGTGGCCGGGGCGCTCACAGCGGGGGCGCTGTTCGAGGAACTGGCGGAGCAGTTGCAGCGGTAGTTTGCTGTCGAGCACGGGCAACGCGTGTGGCGTCGCCCGACGTCACGTCCACTTCTTGCGCACGGACATTCGACATGGCGCGCCTCACGCTCCGCTCGCTGTTGCTGGCTGCCGTCTGGCCGTCGGCGACCGGCTTCGCCATTCACGACCTCACCAAGGCCCCGTTCGACCCCACCACGGCGCTCGGCATGGGCTACATCGCGCGCGTCGAGCCGACGCGCCTGACGATGATGTGTCCCGACTGCATCGGCAGCCCGACGATCGACGTGCAGCTCGGCCGACAGGACGACGGGACCGAGGGGCGCTTCCGTGCGGGGACGACGACGGTGTCTCAGCTCGAAACGGCGTGCCGAGCGCGCGAGGCGTCGTGCCGGATCGAGCGACTGCAGGTGGAGCCCGCCGTCGGATGGATGAGCAGCTATCGCATGGGCGCGCAGTTCGCGCACACGACCGTCGTGCTCCGCGATGGTGACCTGCTCACGGTGCGCACGCAGGCCAGCGATTCGGCGTCCGCCAGGCGCAACGCCGACGCCATGGTGGTGAAGCTGGTGCGGGGCGTCGTCGGCCAGTGAGCGAGGCCTCGCGCGAGCGGGAGTGCACGGGCTCCCACCCGTGGGCATCGCAGTGGGTGACGGTGGAGAGGGCCGGCGCAGGGGGTGACGGCTGGCCGGCCACTCGACTGGTGTGGAAGCGTGCGAAAGCGGGGCGCCGCGAACCGGTCGGGCACGTAGTTTAGCCGGGTCTTTCTGTACCAGGGCGGTGCCGTGACGGTGCGATGACGGCTGGCTCGTCACCCCGCCTCGTCCGCCGCATGGCCCGCGCGTCTCCCTTCTCATCCGTCCACCATGACCGTACCCACGTCGACCGGCGACGCGGCGATCGAGGCAGCGCCGAGCACGGCGACTGGCCCTTCGTGGCCGCTCTGGCAGCGCGTGCTGCTGCGCTTCTTCTTCGTGTATCTGCTCCTCCAGATCACGCCGTGGAACTGGTTCGCGATCGTGCCGGGGGTCGAAGCGTTAGGCAACCTCTGGTCCCGCGGGGTCGACGCCGCGGTCGTGGCCGCCAATCGCGCGCTCTTCCACGTCGCCGATCCGTTGGTGGCCGTGAATGGCAGCGGCGACACGTCGTGGGCGTGGGCGGAGTTGCAGCTGTACCTGGTGGTCGCCGCTGCGGCAACGCTCGTGTGGAGCGTGATCGACCGGCGCCGTCCGCACCATGAGCGGCTCGCGTGGTGGCTGCGCCTGGTCGTGCGCTACTACATCGCCACCTTCGCGCTGAGCTACGGGATCATCAAGCTGTTCGGCCTGCAGATGCTCTTCCCCACGCTCAGCCAGCTCGCCACCCCGCTCGGCGACTTCCTCCCGATGCGCTTCAGCTGGATGTTCATCGGCTATTCGTTCAAGTACCAGTTCTTTTCCGGTGTCGCCGAGACGGTGGCCGGGGTGCTACTGCTGTATCGGCGCACCGTCACCGCCGGGCTGCTCGCCGCCACGGGGGCATTCCTCAACGTCGTGATGATCAACCTGTCGTACGACGTGCCGGTCAAGCTGTTCGCCAGCCACCTGCTGTTCGCCTGCCTGTTCCTGCTCGCGCTCGACGCGCCACGACTGCTCGACTTCTTCGTCTTCAATCGCCCGACAGCAGCCACGGTAGCGTACGACCTGCCGTTCACGCATCGCTGGCAGCGCTGGGGGGCGCACGCGGTGAAGGCGGTGATCGTCGTCCAGATCCTGATCCTCCCGCTGTGGAACGGTTGGACGCGCTACCAGGCCGCCGCAGGGGCGCAGCCCACGGGCCCCTTCGCGGTCGGCGTGTACCAGGTGCGTCGCTTCGTGGTGAACGGTACCGAGGTGCCGTACACGATGGGCGACTCGCTGCGCTGGAACGACGTGATCTTCGACAACAGCTCGGCCGGGAGCGTCGGGACGCGCGATCCGGTCTTCTGGCAGCGATACCGGCGCGGGTACTTTCGCTACGCGACCGACACCGCGGCGAAGGTGGCGAGCGTCTGGAAGACGTCGACGATTCCGGGCGACAGCACCTTCATGTTCCGCATGCGATACGACGTCCGCGATTCGATGACCGTGGCGTTGCACACGATGATCCGCGGCGATTCAGTGCATGCCGAGCTGGTACGCGTCCCCCGGCATTTTCAGCTGGCGGAGCGGCAGTTCCATTGGATCTCCGAGTACAATCGGTAGACGACATCGCACGCACGGTCGACGGCCCTGGCCGATGCTGGGCGCCCGCGCGGCCGCCTACACCCTGACCCTGGATTCCTGATGCGCGGACTTCGTGAGACGGTACGAGTGAGGCTCGCCGTGGTGTTGCTGTGCACGGCGGTGCCGGCGGCGCTGCAAGCGCAGGCACGGGGCGACTCGCTGGTCCCCGCCGACGCGCCCAACTGCCGAGTGTCTTCGCCGCCCGACGCGGCGGGGATATCGGCCACGCCGGGCGGCTTCGTGATCGTCTTTCCGCGCAACGATGCGCTCACCGATCAATACACCGGGTGCAAGCTGCTCTGGATCGCCGATACCGATCGCACGCCGCGCCTTGCAACGCTCTACTTCGAGCGGGGCCAGCTCGCGCGCGCTGTCGCGCACGACGTGCGCGATGCGGGCGGTGCCGTGGAGGGGGCGTGTGCGTTTCCCGAGGGACGATCGCTTCTCCCCAACGCGGGGCGTCGCCTGGGCGATGCCGCCTGTCGCGGGTTCAGCGGCGAGTCGCTGTACGCGTTGCGCGTCCCCACCTGGCCGCGCAGCTGCATGACCAAACCGGACGACGCGGTGTGCAGCGCTGATCCCCGGTAGCAGCACGCCAGCTGCACGCCAGTTCCTGGTCAGCCCTGACCTGCTCCGGGCGAACCCCCGTTCGCTCTCGGCCTGCCCCGCGCCCGCCGGCGGCGGCCGGTCCGCCTAACGGGCCGCAGCCCCCAGGCTGCCGCGTGCTTCCGGTCATGTCTCCGTTCTCCTCCGTCGCGTCGTCATGCGCTCCCCTGCGGCCCCCCTGATCCTTGGCACGTTACCGGCGATTGTGGCCGGGGCCTTCGTACGCTGGATCGCCGACGTGACGCGCACCGTCTGGATGGTGCAGGGGGTGTCGGTGATGCTCTCGGTCGCGATGGCGTGGGGACATTCGCTGCTCGCTGGCGTCGGCGTGCTGGGAGCGGCGCTTGCGTTCGGCGGCTTGACGGGCCGGCGGTTGATGGCGATTGACGCGGCGCTGGCCCCCTGCTCGGCTTCGGGTTGCTGGCCGGCGCCGACACGCTGATGGTGCGAGGGGAGCGCCCTTCGCTTACCGGCTAAGGCGTTTGTCACGCACCCTTCATCGTCACGCAATGTTGTCGTAAGGCTTCGCTCATCCGAGGGCGTCATGGTGACCTCACCCGACACCTGGAGGCCCCATGACCACCGCCCCGCTCCCTCGCCTCACGCGCGAACCGAACGTCGTCCCCATGATCGACGTCCTGCTCGTCCTCCTCATCATCTTCATGATCGCCTCCGCGTCACAGCGGCGCGCGCTCGACTTGCAGCTGCCGCAGCAGTCGTCCGGGGGCGCATCCGGCCCGTCGATCGTGCTCACGGTCGACCCCGGTCCTCGTTATGCGCTCAACGGGACCGTCATCGACGCATCGCGCCTCGGTGCGGAGCTGACGCGTACCTTCCGCGACCGGCCCGAGAAGGTCCTCTTCGTGAAGGGGGCGCCGAGGGTGCGCTATCAGGAGGTCGTGTACGCCTTCGATGTCGCGCGCGGCGCCGGCGTGCGCGTCACGGGGGTCGTTCCCGGGCGCCCCTGACAGCGCATCGCTATCGCCGGGGCGCGCGCGCAAACGTCCTTGTGCTTTGCGCTGTCAGAGGGTCTTGTAGGTCACGTGGCGCGGCACGAGTCGCCGCGACCACGTCCCTCCCGAGTCACCCCGTGTCACCCCACTCATGACGCTCCCTGCCATGCGCTCCGCGATCCTGGTACTCGCCCTCGCGTCCTCGGCGACACGTCCATCGTCACTGCAGGCGCAGGCGCCGGACCGCTGGCAGCCGATTCGCGATTCCATCCAGGCGCAACTCCTCCGGGTGGGAGGAGCGGGCATGTCGGTCGCCGTGGCCAGGGGCGGCAAGATCATCTGGGAGGAGGGATTCGGGTGGGCCAACCGAGAGAAGCGGATAAGAGCCGACGAGCACACGATGTTCTCGCTGGCGTCGATCTCGAAGCCGATCACGTCGACGGGGCTCATGGTGCTCGCGCAGCGCGGCGCCATCGCCCTCGATCGCCCCGCCAACGATTATCTGGGGGCCGGAAAGCTCACCGGGTTGGCCGGCGACGCGTCGGGGGCGACGGTGCGGCGCGTGCTGTCGCACACCGCGGGACTCCCGCTGCACTACCAGTTCTTCTACGCCAACGAGTCTCGACATCCGCCCACGATGGACGAGACGATCGCGCGCTACGGGATCCTGGTCTCGCCGCCGGGTGAGACGTTCCGGTACTCCAACCTGGGGTACGGGATCGTCGACTACCTCATCACACGCACCTCAGGGCAGTCGTATCGCGACTTCATGCGGCAGGAGGTCTTCCTCCCGTTAGGCATGACGCACACCTCGATCGACATCGGGCCGGGACTGGAACCATATGCGGCCGAGCGCTATGCGTGGGGCGGGAAGGTGGTGCCCTTCTACACGTTCGACCATCCGGGGGGATCGGCGGTCTACTCGAGCGCGCACGACCTCGTGCGCTTCGGGATGTTCCACCTCAAGGCGCACCTCGCCGACCAACGGGCGATTCTGCCCGACTCGACGATCGACGCCATGCAGCGTCCGGCGTCGCCGGCCGTCTTCGGCGACTCGACGGTGTCGTACGGACTTGGGTGGTTCCGTCACACGAACGACCACGGGTTGCCGCTGGTCGAGCATTCCGGTGGCATGCCGGGGGTCGCGACCGTGCTGCATCTCTACCCGACCGAGCAGCTGGCGATCACCGTGCTGACCAACGGGGGCGGCAATCCGCGTACGGTGGCGCAACAGATCGCGGCCGCGCTCGTCCCTCGTTATGCAGCGGCGCTCACGGCCGAGCGGTCGGCCGCGCCGGCTCCCGCCCCCGACGCACCCGGCAAGTTCGCGCCGGGGCCTGAGCTGGTGGGGACGTGGGAGGGGACGCTGCGCACCTGGCAGAAGACGCTCCCGATGCGCCTGACGGTGGAACAGGACGGCGACGTCAAGGTGCGCATCGGCCCCGAGCCGATCCCGGGCGAGGAGCCGTCGCCCGACATGCAGCTCGAGACGCTGCTCAACTTCATCTCGTGGCGATCCCCCGTGCTCGAGGCGGTCTTCACGGGGACGATCCCCACGCCGGACGCGAACTGGACGCCGCACTACGTTCAGCTCGAGTTGCGGCTGGCGGACGGCACGCTGCGCGGCCAGGCCAGCGCGCAGACGCCGAACAACCCGGTCTACTACTCGATCGCTTCCTACGTGGAGTTGCGGCGGAAGCGGTGAGCGCGGGTGACGCCTGGCATGTCGTTCGCGGCCAGGGTCCCAGGGCCGTGCACCCTGACGTCGACCTACAAGCCGTCGGTGATCCCGGCGTCGCTCCCCGTTGGAGCGGCGTCGATCGATTCGCGCGACGCCGCCTTCCTGGCAAGCGCGAGCGAGCCGGTGGCCGATATGGCACTCAGCACGGTGACGGGGCCGACGATGACCGTGGCCCGCAGCCACAGCGGGAGGACGCCGCTCGCCGCTCCCAAACCGAGCGCGACCAGCCCGAGCAGGGCCCCGACCGCCGCCCCCCACAGACCAAAGCGCGGAAGCGACAGTTCGTCGAATCGGCGACGTCCTTCGGCGATCCAAAGAAGGAAGGCGAAGACCACGCCGCAAAGGAAGCCGGGGATCGCCAGCGTCTGCGGCCACATGTCGAGGATCCTGCCATCGGGG
>Ga0116177_10004192_pt1 | contig 10520 bp, 10 predicted proteins | sample AD_STIC10_MetaG_FD_89750 | JGI IMG/M metagenome (GOLD analysis project Ga0116177, IMG submission 89750) | Active sludge microbial communities of municipal wastewater-treating anaerobic digesters from USA - AD_STIC10_MetaG | ecosystem: Engineered > Bioreactor > Anaerobic > Digestate | place: USA...
CTGCTCGAGGATGAGTTCTCCGGGAGGACGATCGCCGATCAGGGCTGCGGCTTCGTCGTGAACGGCAAACGCGCGGTGCCGATGCTCAAGCCGGACGGCTTTTACGTCTTCACCGGCGTCGACGCCGAGGAATACGACGTGACGGTGAGCTGCGCGGGCTACCAGCCAAGGCGCGTCCGGATCCAGAGCGCCGAGCTCAAGGCTTCGGACTGGTATATCGCCGTGAGGCTGTTTCGCCGGCCGGGGAAATATTACCCGGACAGCGACTGGCTCGCCGGATCGGGGCATGCCCCCGGTTCGTATCTCTATTTGCCTGCTCCGGAAACCCTGTCTTTTTCCGTCCGTTCCGTGGAAACGGAGGAGGGCGGCGCGACAAAAATAGGGCTTCTTGGTTATAGTGTCAGGAATCTTGCCGGGCTCCGGTTCTGCGTCGGGAGCGGAAAGACCCTCGAGACCTTCGTGATCCGCAAAAAGATCGCGGAGGGGCTCTATCAGATCGACAGGGGCTTTGTGTTTCCGCATCGGGAGGGGTAGCGGGTGGCAAGGGTCTTCACCGCGGAGAGCGGCGAGGATGGTACGTTTTCTATGCCGGTGGAGGCCGGCTTTGTATGCAAGGACCCCGCAAAAATTTTGGAAGGTAAGGAGCTGAAATAGCTATGGGCATGCTGATTTGCACCGGCGCGATGCTTCAATGCAGTTTCGGCGCTGCCCCATCCACGCTGATGGTCCTTCCTGCCAACAAGGTGTTCACGGGAACGCCGACGGCCAACATCATGGACAACAAACCGATGGTCAACATCATGCCTTTCGGGATGTGCTCCAGCATGGCGAATCCGACGGTGGCTTCCGCGACGGCGGCGGCGTTGGGAGTGCTTACCCCGATGCCCTGTATACCTGCAACTGCAGCGCCGTGGGCGCCGGGCGTACCCAAAGTGTTGATTGGGTCCATGCCGGCGGTCGACGATACCTGCAAACTGATGTGCAACTGGGGCGGTGTCATTCAGGTCACCAATCCGGGGCAGACGAAAGCTCAAACGTAAGCAAAAAAATTACAAAGGAGGAGCGGCCTGAAACTGAGAAATCAGGCCCAAGCAAACTATGGCAGAGTATCTTTCCCCGGGCGTCTATGTGGAAGAATTCGAATCCGGCATGAGAGGCATGGAAGGCGTCTCCACGAGCACGGCGGGCTTTGTCGGCATGGCGGAAAAAGGTCCCGTCTCCGGCACCCCGGAATTCATCACGAGCTTTTCGGAATACCGCAGGAAATTCGGCGGCTATCTCTCCGAAAACACCCACGGCGGCAACCGCTTCCTTCCGTACGCGGTCGAGTCCTTCTTCAACAACGGCGGCTCCCGCGCCTACATCATGCGCGTCGCCCCGGAGGACGCGAAAGCCGCCTCCGCCGCGATGAGCTCTTTGGTCATCACCGCCAAAAACCCCGGCAAATGGGGCAACAACATCAAAGTAAAGGTCTACGCGTCCAGCAAGGGCAAGACGCAGCTCCTGAAGGCCGAGACCGACGCGATCACCGCCACCACGATCTACACCGCGAAGAACGCCTCGTTCTTTGAGGCCGGGGACGTCGTCGCGCTGATCGACGGCGACCAGACCGTCGGCTACAACCGCGTCGCGAAGGTGCAGGGCGCCGCCATCACCTTTGAAAACGAGCTCGAGGGCGATTTTGTCGACGCGAATCTGGTCCCGACCAAGGTGATCGCGGCCTGCAACGTCGATTTCGACATCCTGTGCGACGACGAGGCCGAGCAGTTCGCCGGCGTCTCGCTCAACATCGCCTCCACCGATTACATCGGCTCCAAGCTCGGGAAATCCGCGCTGATCAACGTGGAGATCCAGCCGGTCGACGAGATCTGCCCGCCGATGCTCGCGATCGCGGGCGACGCCGAGGCGAAATCCGCGACCTTCTCGCTCGCCGGCGGCTTCGACGGCGACTGCAAAAAGCAGGACGACGGCATCTACATCGGCGGCGGCGACGCGCCGGGCAAACGCACCGGCCTCGCGGCCTTCGAGGAGATCACCAACGTCTCCATCATGGCCATCCCGGGCATCACCTCGGCGGCGGTCCAGCTCGCTCTGGTCTCCCACTGCTCGCTGCTCGCCTCCCGCTTCGCCGTGCTCGATATGCCGCTTGAGAACGTCAAGCCGGCCGATCTGCTCAAGCACCGCGAGATTGTCGATTCCGACTACGCCGCGATGTACGCGCCTTGGCTCCAAGTCTACGACATGGCCGCGAAGAAACCGGCCTATATCCCGCCGTCCGGCGCGGTCATCGGCATCTACGCCCGCAGCGACCAGACCCGCGGCGTTCACAAGGCCCCGGCCAACGAGGTCGTCAACAACTGCCTCGGCCTGTCCTGCCTCTATAACAAAGGCGAGCAGGACGTCCTCAACCCGGCGGGCGTCAACCTGATCCGCGCGCTTCCGGGGCAGGGCATCCGCGTCTGGGGCGGCAGGACCTGCACCTCCAACAGCCTCTGGAAATACGTCAACGTCCGCAGGCTCTTCATCTATCTTGAGGAGACCATCAAATCCCAGACCAACTGGGCCGTCTTCGAGCCCAACGACGAGGTCCTGTGGCTCAGGGTCCAGCGCACCATTACGTCCTTCCTGCGCGATATGTACCGCTCCGGGGCTTTGGTCGGCTCCACCGAGGACGAGGCCTTCTTCGTCAACATCGGCCACGACACCATGACCCAGTCCGACATCCTCAACGGCCGCCTGATCTGCGTGATCGGCGTCGCCCCGAGCCGTCCGGCCGAGTTCGTGATCTTCCGGATCACCCAGTACATGAAGGAGTAATCTTGTTTCCAAAACCGGGGGGCGGCAATCGGGTCCCCGTATCATAAGAATTACGAAAGGAAGGGCCTGAATCATGGCTAATACGTATCCTTATAAAAAGTTTAATTACCGCCTCGAGATCGACGCAGTCGACGTGGCGGCATTCTCCGAGGTTTCCGGCTTCGACGCGTCGGTCGACGTCATCGAGTACAGAGAGGGGACCGAGGCGATCAACAGCCCGCGCAAGATGCCCGGCCTCACCAAATACGGCAACGTCACGCTCAAGTGGGGCATGTCCGAGAATATGAGCTTCTACGAGTGGGTCACCGGCATCAGCGACGGCACCAAGACCAACGAAGACCGCGCCTGCTCCGTCACGATCTATCTTCAGGACGACGCCCACAACGACATCGCGAGCTGGGAGCTCATCAACGCTTGGCCGAGCAAATACACCGCTCCGGACTTCAACGCCACCTCCTCCGAGGTCGCGTTCGAGAGCGTCGAGATCGTCTACGAGGAGATGCACCGTCTCCAGTAACCCGCTTTTCCGCGGAGAGCGCCTCCCGGCGCTCTCCGCGGGCGCCCGCTTCCCGTCCGCGGGAGTTCGCTTTACCAAAACGGGAATCGGGCCGGATAAAATTTCGTTAAGCATCTTACCCGTCCAAATCGGGCGCGATTTGTTCTTTGATTCGTAACTTTCAGGAGGAACTTGTCATGGAGGAGTTATTTGCCACCGAATACGAATTTGACCTGCCGAGGGGCTACCTTGACGGCTCCGGCGCGCTGCACCGGCACGGCGTGATGCGCCTTGCGACCGCGGCGGACAAGATCATCCCGCTGCGCGACCCGCGTGTGGTCCAGAATCCGGGCTATCTCACGGTCATCCTGCTGGCGCGGGTGATCACGCAGCTCGGGGACCTGCCGCGCGTCGACTGCAAGGTGATCGAGAAGCTCTATTCTTCCGACCTCGCCTTTCTCCAGAGCATGTATCAGCGCGTCAACGCGGTCGAGCCCGTCGTCGAGGAGTTCGTCTGCCCGGAGTGCGGACATAAGTTCCGCCAAGAGGTAAATTTTACTTCAGCGGAATAGCGGTCTACCCGGAGGAGGAGCTTTACAAGGAGATGAGCTTCCTCTCCTACTATAATCATTGGGATTATGAGACCGTTATGACGCTGGACCACCGGACGCGCAGGCGTTTCTGCGCGGAAATCTCCGCCATCCATAAACAGCTCAACAATGCCCCGAAAAATATTTTCGAGGTGTAGGAGATGCGGACATGAGTTCGATCACAGATAAAATTTACAAATCGTCGCCGGACCTTGAGATCGGGTACAATTTCACGGTCTACTTCGACGCGTTTAAATTCGGTTTTTCCAAGGTCTCCAACATCGAGGATTCCGTGGAGACGGACACCCTTGTGGAGGGCGGCGTCAACGACCGGGTCTATTCCCTGCGCAGGCCGGTCGCCTCGGAGCGCGTCATGGTGTTCGAGCGGGGCAGAGGCTCCCGGGGCGCGCTCACAATGCTCACAGAGCGCAACCTCAAGCCGGGCAGCCGCATCACCTGCGATACCCTGATCCTTGTGCACGACCAAAACGGCAAGCATGTGCGCGACGTCTTCGCCCTGAGCGGCTGCTACGTAAAATCGTGGAAGCTCTCCGACTTCGACGCCCGCAGCAGCGACGCCCTGATCGAGACCTTCGAGATCGCCTACGAAAAGGCGGAGTCCGTCGGCATCGCGGCCGCGGCGCTCGGCCTGATGACCTGAGACCCGGCCGGTTCCGGATACTTTTGTCGGGAGGTGAACCTGCGATGATCGGCATGGCGACGGATCTTTCCTTCAGCCAAAATATCATTGCGCGCTACACCGGCTTTTCCGACCGTCTTTCGGCACAGGCCGAGCTGCTCTACCTCCAAAATCAGGAGGGGCCTCCGGGGGAGCCGGTCGAGGAGATCTACGAGACCAACATCCAAAACATCACCAATATCAACCGGTATTTTACGGAAAACCCGGCCCTGCCGCTGCAAATCGACCTCCGGTTTATCGGGAAGCTCGTCTCCGACGCCGTGGAAAAAGCCGCCGGCGCCCGCACGGGCCACGGCATGACGACCCAGCGCCCGGCCGTGCTCAAAACGGAGGGAAAGGCCGCCGCGAGCGGGGAGGCGGCCGAGCCGCCGTCCGAAAAGCCCCGTTTTGCGCGAGAGGGCGAGCGCCCGGTCGCGCCGCGGGCCGCCGCGGGGATCAAGGCCACGGAGCCTACGGCGCCCTACATGGCCGGGGATCTGCTCCATCCGCCTATGCCGATCGCCGAAAAAACGGCGCAAAGAAGCGAAAGGGCGGGGACACCCGCCGCGGAAAAAGAGCAAAGAACGCCGGAGCACCTCCAAACCGAGGAGCTTCGTATGGAGCGGGAACGTCTCATGCTCAAGGAAACGGAGCTTGAGCACGCCGCCTCCGATTTGGGCCGGAGGGAAACCGATCTCCGCGAGGAGACGCGGGCGCTTGAGCACGAGCGGGAAGCCGCGCGCCGGGAGCTCGCGGGCAGTCACATCGAAAACAAACAGAGATTCCAACCGGGGGAGCCTCGGGAGGAATTTTCTGATCGGATAGATCGCCCCGGGCATGGGATTCCGGAGACGGAGCGCCGGGCCGGGGCGGAGGAGACCTCCTCGGCGGCGCCGGCAAGACCGGCGCCGCCGGAGCCCCTCGATTTTACGTATTCCGAAGAGAACGCCGCAGGGGCGCGAAATCCGGACCGGGTTTCGCGGGAGCGCGGCGCAAAGGCCCGCGGGGATGCCGAAGGCAAAACCCCTCCGGCCGATACGGCCCGGGACGCGCGCGGCGAAGCCGCAATCTCGGTCGGGGCGGAATCCCGTACGGATAAAGAGGGATTCGAACCCTCTTCTGCGGGCGTCGCGGCCCGCGGGGATGCCGAAGAGAAAACCCCGCCGATCCATACGGCCCACCGACAGGCGGCGCCCGCCATGGTGCCGGAGACTTTGGTCTATCCCGAAGCCACGGCATCCGGCCACGGGGAAACCGCCGCCCGCCGGGAGCCGAAACAGAGTATCAAAGAGAGCGAAACCGGGGCCCGCGGCGCGCGCGCCGAAGCCGAAATCCCGGACGGGGCAAACCCCCGTGGGAGCGCCGAAGACGTCCTACCGGCGGAAGGCGGCATGACCCGTAAGCAAGCGGCGCCCGCCATGACGCCCGAAACTTTGGTCTATCCCGAAGCCGCCGCGTTTGGCCACGGGGAGACCGCCGCCCGCCGGGAGCCGGAACCCCCCGCTTATCTCGAAGCCGCCACAGCCGGGCGCGGGGAGGCCGCGGTCCGCCGGGAACCGGAGCAGGGTCTCCGTGGCGAGGGCGCCGAAGCCGAAATCCGGAGCGGGGCAAAACCCCGCGGGAGCGCCGAAGACGCCCTCCCGGCGGAGGGCGGCATGGCCCGCAGGCAGGCCGCGCCCACGGAGCCGGCGGACCTCGTCTTGCCGGAGAAAAAGACGCCGGAGCCCCAATCGGAGGAGCCGGCCGCGCCGCCGAAGATCCGGTTCCCGGAGCGGGCGGCGCAGGAATCCGCAAAGAGGCCGGAGCCGCGCGGGACTTTGCCGCATGGCGAGCCGGAGAGCATACGAAAGGCCCGACGGCTGGAGCGGGAGGAGGAGCCCGCCGCGCCGGTGATCGTCGCGAGGAGGGCGGGGGAGGAATTTACGCCCGCCGGCATCGTGTACGGACGCCCCGCGCGGGAGGAGCCGGAGGGCCCGCTCCCGGAGCGCGGCCGCGCGGCGGAACCCGCGATCTCCGGGCAGGGCGGCCAAGCCGTGACCGCGGAAAAAAAGACTGAGACTCCGCGCGGAGCGAAAGAGGCTTTTCATCAGCTCGCGCCGTTTGAACCGATCCCCATGGAGCACGGCGCTCCCGGAGAAAAGGGGAGCGCGCCGCCCGCCGGAAGGCGTCCCGCGGAAGAGCAGCCCATGGGGGAGCGCCCGCCCCTCTCTACCCAAAAAACCACGGATTCCGCCCACGGGCGCGAGGTTATCGGCGCTGCGGAGGCGGAAAGCGAAGTTATAAAAGCCGGCCCCGCGGCGGTCCGCAAGGCACAGGCCCCGGAGCCCATGGAGACGATTCTGCCTATGGCGTCGCCCGCGATGGGACCGGAGCGGCAAAACCCGCGCGGATCTCTTGCGGCGCAAAACCCGAGCGGGGAAGCGCCGGGACAGCCGCCCGCGGACGATTTCCCGCGGAGGATCGCGGCAAAATTCCACCCCGCGGCGATGGAGCAGCGCTTTCGCCCGGTTTCGGCGGCATGGGAAACCGCCGGAGCCTCGGTATCCGAAAGACAGGGCCGCGGGATGCGCCAAGCGCCCGTCCCCGCGCAAAATCCCATCTTCGGCGGGCGCGTCCCGCCGGCCGATTTGGAGCCCGCCTTCGACGGGGAGGGGAACCCTCTCCCGGCGAGCGGCAGGATGCGGAAGCCCATGTCCTCCGGCGCGACGGATCTCGTATTGGGAAACCATGGCGCGCCCGCAGGCGGCGTGGAGGGCAGGATGGCGGCCGCCGGGATCGAGACCCGGACCCGGCAGAGGAGAAAGATCGTCTCGCAGACGGAGGAGCTTCACGAGCGCACCGTCAACCGGGCGGTCAACGCGCAGGAATCCTCCGGCGCGCCGCGGCAGGTCTCCCGCCCGGCGGTGGAGGAGGAGCTGATGAGCGGCACGAATATCCGCAAGATCGCGGATAAAGTCTATCAGGAGCTGGAATCAAGGCTCCGTTCCGAGAAGATCAGGAGGGGGAAACTGTAAATGGGAAAGCTGAAAGAAGGCTTCGCGAAGGCCAAAAGCGCGGTTTCCGAAAAGATTTTCGGCCCAAAGCTCGAAAAAGCGAAAATTTTCCTGCTCAGCGCGGATCTGGACGTGACCGGCGGCCCGATCACCGTCCAGTTCAATCCCTCCGAATATCATCTCTCCAGAGGCATGCGGATGAAAGAGCACCCCGGCATCGGCAAGGACGCGGAGCAGAGGAACATCCGGCCGATCGCGGGCGGGAAGACCAAATTCGCCGTGTCCCTGTACTTTGATTTGGAAAAGGATTACGACACCGCGAGCCTCAACACATTGCGCTACTCGCTGACCGGGCCGGCAATCGGCGCCTACCCGGCCAAGGCCGGCACCCTGAGCAGGAAGGGCGCCCCGGACGCGAACAAGGACCCGGATCTGGTCATCAACAACATCATGGCCCTGACAAAGTTTGAGCCGAGCGCGCACAACCCGGAGCGCGTCGAGTTCATCTGGGGCACGCTGGATTTCATCGGCGTGGTCGAGAGCTGCAGCGCGGAATACACGATGTTTAAGCCGAGCGGCAACCCCCTGCGCGTCAAAATCGACCTCGGCATCGCGGGGGAGGAGGCGCAGATCATCAACGGCATCAAGCAGCTGCCGTTCTCCTCTCCGGACCGCACCAAGGAGCGCACGCTTCTTGAGGGGGACCAGCTCTGGATGCTCGCGGACCGGGAGTATGACGATCCCGCAATGTGGAAGGTGATCGCCGACTCAAACGACGTGCTCAACCCGAGGAAGCTCGGCGGCACCAAAAATTATATCGTCCCGTCGATCAAATAAACGAAGCCCGCCGGGAGAAAGGGGGGAACGCCCGTGAGCAGTCTGATGACCTCCAGCACGACGATCGACAGCCTGAGAAAGAAATACAATCGATTTAACGCCCCGACCATCGAGATCAAGGTCAACGGCGCCGACATCCTCGCAAAGGGCGTCGTCACGGATCTCTCCGTGGAGCTGACGGCGGGGTACGAGGCGTCCGGCGCGAGCTTCGACGTCTCCCAGCAGTACGACTTCAAGCAGTCGGATTTCAAAAAAGACGGCCCCTGCCCAAGCCTCGAGGTCGGCGCAAAAATCGAAATCTCCCTGGGCTATATCAATGTGGAAACGGTCTTCAGCGGCCTGATCTCGGAGGTTTCCCTGCGGTTTGACATGGACGAGGAGCCGCTCCTCCACGTGGAGTGCGTGGACGCCAAGGTGGCGATGATGAAAAACCAGCGCGTCGAGGTGCGGCAGGAGACGGACGTCCCCAAGCTCGTCAGCGCCCTGCTCGGCGTCGCGCCGGTCTCCAACTACATCGATACAAAAGAGGTTAAGTTTACAAAGACGGTAGAGATCCCCCTGCGCATGAATCAGGAGACGGATTACGACTACATCGTCAAGCTCGCCAAGTATATCGGCTGCGAGTTTTTCATCGTGGCGGGCACCGTCTATTTCCGGGAGAGCCCCGCCTCCTCGTCGGTCATCATGACCGTCGAGCTGACGGACGAGATCCTCTATTCCGCCAGCTTCACGATGAGCGGCGCGGGGCTTGTGGAGACGGTGCGCGTCTTGGGCATCGACCCCGCCAAGGACGAGATGATCGAGGGCAAGGCCAAGACCTCCGGCAAATTCTCCGCCGCGAGCGGCGGCAAGCAGCTGATCGGCGGCTCCGCCAAGGCGTTCTTCGACGCGTATGCCAAGACGAAGGCCGATCTGGACGGGCGCGCCAAAACCTTGCTCGCGGATTTTAACGGCAATTTTGGCAAATTGGAACTGTGTTTGCAGGGGGTCCCGGAGCTCGTCCCCGGCCGCGACATCACGCTCGACGGCTTCGCGACCAACATGAATAAGACGTTTTATATCACGAAAGTGATCCACAGACTGGACGAAGAGGGCTTCGTCACCAAGCTGGAAGCGAGGTTGAGCAGCTTATGAACGAGATCGCGGATCTGCTGGGCAACAACTCCGTCGGCAACTCCTTCTTTTCCGGTCTCGGCACGCTCCACATCGCCAAAATCAAAGATAACTCGCAGGATAAGGTCAAGGGCACCGTGGACATCACGCTCCTCTCCTACGACACCGCCGGGCAGGACATCAAGGAGGTGCCGATCCTGCGCCCCTACGCGGGCAAGGATTACGGCTTCTATTATCAGCCGGAGAAGGACGACATCGTCTTGATCGGGTTTATCGGCAGCAACATGCAAAAGCCGGTCGTTTTGGGGTGCCTCTACCCGGCCAACGCGGATTTTGTGAACCAGAGTTTTATCAAAGCGAACACCAAGCGCCATTTCAAATGGAAACAGGGCTTTGAATATACCGAGACCGACGAGGACAAAAAGCAGAGCTTCACGCTCGCCTCGCCCAAGGGGCTCACGCAGATCATCGAGGACGAGAACGAGACCATCACGCTGAAAGATAAAGACGGCAAAAATCTGCTCAAGATCGACTGCAAGGGCGGCGCCGTCGAGCTGACGGCGGACAAAAAGATCACGCTGAAGGCCGGGAAGTGCACCGTCACGATGGACGGGCAGGGCGGGTCGATCGAGATCAAGGCGGACAAGATCAGCCTCACCGCGACCCAGCAGGTCGAAATCAAGGGCAACACCGCGGTCAACCTGAGCGGCGCGCAGGCGAAGCTGGAGGGCCAGAGCATGGTGGAGATCAAATCAGGCTCCATGGTGCAGGTGAGCGGCAGCCTGATCAAACTCGGGTAGAAGCGGCAATCGGGATACGTTAGGAAAGCGGGGGAGAAAGATGGCGGACACGCGGGATTTCCTTGGCAAGGGCTTTGCCTTTCCACCGGGCGTGGACAAGGCGACCGGCCGCTTTCGGATGAGCAGGGAGGAGGAGGACATCCGGCAGTCCATCTACCTCATTCTGATGACGCGCAAGGGCGAGCGCGCGATGGA
>Ga0116177_10004193_pt1 | contig 10518 bp, 14 predicted proteins | sample AD_STIC10_MetaG_FD_89750 | JGI IMG/M metagenome (GOLD analysis project Ga0116177, IMG submission 89750) | Active sludge microbial communities of municipal wastewater-treating anaerobic digesters from USA - AD_STIC10_MetaG | ecosystem: Engineered > Bioreactor > Anaerobic > Digestate | place: USA...
AAGGAGGAAAAAGAAGTTGATAACGAGTTGATAAATTGGATAAGGGATTCTTACTCCCTACACAAATAGAATCTAGGATATTCTAATATTTTCAATTATTTAACAAAATCAGTCTATTTTGATAATATTGAACATGTTAAAACAAGAAGATCTATTAAAAAAACTGAAACAGATATCCCAAGACAGTAACACCCTAATTATATCTGCATTAGAAATTGCCCAAACAGCTCATAAAGATCAATTAAGAGATAATGGTACATCATATTTAGAAGAGCATATATATCCAATAGCCATATCCGTATTGAATAGATATAAAGATGATAGTAAGTTAGATGTACTTCTTTGTTCTGCCTTACTTCATGATGTATTAGAAGATTCTGATTATAAAGAGTCTGATATGAAAAAGAGGGTAGGAGATGAGATAACTAATATAGTCAAAAACCTCACCAAATCAGAAGAAGAGAATGCTTCTGGTCTCTCTGAGGACATTAAAATGAAAATGAATGGTAAATATTTAGAAAGAGTAATTAATTCAAATAGAGAAACTATCATTATTAAATTAGAAGATAGATTACAGAATTTATCTTGTATTACACAGGCAACTCATTTACTTAAGCCCGATAAATACAAAAGATATATCATCGAAACAGAGTTACTTTTTATTCCACTAACGAATAATCTTGAAACTCCTATTGATTACAAAAAGCTTCTCATAGGAGAGATATCTAGAGTAAGAAAACTATTTAATGAATAATCTGTCTCTTTCTCCAATCTTTTGTAGGTATAGGATATTTATCCATATCATTAGGGGATAACCTATCATAGAAATCTTTCCAGAAATTATTAAGAGTAGGATACTCCCCACCCCCTCTATTTTCACAAGGGAAACCGTGCCTACTGTAGTTAATCATATTTCCTGGATCTTCTATAAATAACTCAGGTGTAGTAGTAATAGTCTTAACTATTATCTCCTCTCCATTTGAATTTTTAAATGTATGAAGTATAAAAAGGAAATCTTGTATAGCATTATATTTTGTAGAATCTTTAATATTTAAAAAATGTTCTGGATTAAGAACCTCTTTCCAAAATTCTAAGTTGTTTTTACCATCTTTTTGATATTCTGAACCTAAAAGCTTTCTAGGTGCATAAGAGATAATAGGGTAGTGAGCACTCTCCCAATCTGAATCAGAGATAGACTTTATACTTGATAAAACATCTTCTGATGTAATTTCATTTTTCTCATAACCTTCTATCTCTTTATCCATCTATTTGTAATTCTTAAATTTAGTAAATTTAATATCTTGCATTTTTAATTTTCCTATATTCTTATACATATCTTTAATAAATTGGGGAGAGTTTTCTAACAAACTAATGTGAATATTAACCTGATTATCAAATAATTGAATAGGTATAACTGTTACAGCACTATCTGCTGATTCAATAAAATATACTCTTGGAATTCTCTTTGGGGATAGTGGAGCGTTATATATCTGACAGTAATCACATACTTCATGGTACATCCTTTCATCTGAGATTTTAATAAAACTGTTTTTTAATAGTTTATCAGGTAAATCCTGATCTCTCGCTATTTTTGAAAGAAAAGCATGAACAACATGCGTATCTGTATCATACAGTTTAAAATCAACAATGGGAACCCCTTCAGGGTCTTCATAATTTAACATTGCCGATATCTCTGTTCTTACTCTGTCTAATTCATCATTTGGATACTGTTCAAGATATGGACCCTCAAGTACTTCTTTACCATTCATAAATATTTCTAACAATAAATTAGTACTACATTATACTAAAAAATCCTTATGAAATAAAGATATCCTTAATACTTAGGTTAAGGCCTCAACCTTTGAAAGTAGCTCTTTAATACTACCTGTGTTCATCAAGTCCTCCCTTATCTCTTGTGAACCTACAAAACCATATATATATGATTTAACAAATTTTTTTAATACATTAAAATCCTTTGTTTCTCCCCATGTATCTTTAAATAGAAGAATATGTTTCTTAAACATCTCAAAAGATTCTTTAAGAGGAATACCCTCATTACCACTAAATATCCATGGATTCGTTATAGCTGCTCTCCCAATCATTACACCATCTACTTTAAATTTCTCTGCATACAGTTTAGCCTGTTTAAGAGATTGTATCTCTCCATTTCCAAAAATTAGTGTTTTTTTACCAAGCTCATTCCTTAAATCAACACAAGGCGTTATTCTACTCCACAGTACCTTCTTAGATCTAAAACCAGTAGCTGTTCTACCATGAATAGTGAGAGCATCTAAATTCTGTTCAAGCAGAAACTTAATCCAATCTAAGTCATAACTATCCCAGCCTAATCTTGTTTTAATTGAGATAGGAAGCCCTTCTGCTCCTTCTTTTACACTATCTATAACATCTTTAACATAGCCTCTATCTGCAATCATCATCCCACTTCCATTGTATTTTGAAACAACTTTTTTAACAGAACAACCCATATTAATATCTACACCATCAAAACCCAAATCTTTAACAAACTTAGAAACATAGTAGTAGTTATTTGGTTCTATTCCCCATAGCTGAGCAATTATTGGCTTCTCAGATTTATCATACTGTAATCTCTGTTGTACCTTATCTCTTCCTTGAGAGTTAACACCCTCTACATTTACAAACTCTGTATAAAAAAGATCTGGTCTTTGTATAGATGCCACAACCTGTCTAAATACTGTATCTGTAACCTCTTCCATAGGTGCGAGAGAAAGTATAGGTCTTTCAAATGTTCTGTATATATTCATACTGATAATTGTATCATATACCCCAAAACTTGAAAAAATATCTGATTTACAATAAACTTGTTATGTATTACTGCCTTAGATATGATACAAAAAAATGCATTAACAAATAACGGGGGACAACAGTTATTAAACGAGAATAGGATTGATTCTACCTTAAGTATTTTAAGGTACTCTATAAAAGAATTCCTCAATTGGTGGTACATTAAGATGCTAGTATGGCATCTTAAGATGCTAGAAAGAGTATCTGTACTGGCTGATGATAACCTCTCATTAACACTCTTACTTAAAAATTTCTTTTTACCCTGGCATAGAGACTACTCCTTTATCGGTTATGTCTTTGGTATTTTAATAAAGTTAATATATCTACCATTTGCATTAATCACATATCTTGTTCTTTCCACAATATACCTTGTTCTAATTGTTCTTTGGTTAGTTTTACCCCCAGCAACAATACTTTTCATATTAAGATCAATCTTTACACTCTAATGTCAATAGATTACGGTTGGCAAAACAGAACAGTAATAGGGCATCATGAGAAAGATAGTAACAACTTTAAGTTAATAACAGAGCAACTTCCAATTTTAACTAAGGAATCTGATGCTCTCTTCTTAGTTACAAGAGATCAGTTCTTTAGTATATCTACACCACAGATATCTAATGTACTTACTAATTACTTAAAGTATAAAAAGATATATGACAATATTCGGGTAATCGCTAATGTATTTCTAATACCTGGTTTAGTAATAGCTGTTGGATACTTACTAAGACAGCTTGGGGTATTAGAGAAGATACAGATAGTAAATGATTTTATTTCAAGTCCAATTGCAGATATACTTTTCGGTCTTTCCATTTTTAATGTGTTTGTTCTCTGGCATGACTACTACAAAGATAAAAGTCACCCCATTAGATTACCGAAAGCAGAGAAAATTCCATTAAACGATTTAGAAGAGATTAGGAGTACAGGTTTTAAATTCGGTAGATATGCACATTTAGAGACAATAAATTTTGTAAATGAAGAGACCTTAGATGTAATATGTAGTAATACTAAAAACAATGAAATTGAAATATCTGATATATTTACACAATTAGTGGTATATCCAGAAGTTCAAGAGATATTCAGTAGAGCGGGTATCATTATTGATGAAGAAGTATTTAAGAAAAACAATGTAACAAAAAATACATTACCTAAATACTCATATACCGCTATTAGGAGTTTACTCATATACGCATTAAATGAAGCACTTCTTACCTCTTCAACAGACATTAAACCAAAACATTTGTTACTAGCACTTTTTAATGTATTCCCTGTACTTGAATCTATACTGACATCACAAAACTCCACAATAGATATTTTAAGAGAAATAGTAAGATATCAATCCTACGAACAGAATAAAAAGAAGAGGGCTAAATATTTTAATCCCAATGTTGAGTATTACAAAAAGGGTGGTATAGCAAAACAGTGGGTATATGGATATACATTCATACTTAGTCACTTTGCCAAAAACATTAACGAGGTGGTATCAAGAGATAGGGATATATACGGTATTGGGCATGAGGATGAAATAGATGCATTGGTATCTGTGCTTGGTAAAGTTACTAACAGAAACGCCCTTTTTATAGGAGAACCAGGTGTAGGAAAATCAAGCATTGTAATGGGTATAGCACAAAGAATTAATAGTGGGGATGTACCCGACCAAATAAAGGATAAAAGAATCTTACAATTAGATATTAACGGTTTAATAGCTAATGCTTCCAATAACTCTAATATCGAGTTACTGATATCTAAAGCTATGAAAGAGTTAGAAAACGCTGGAGATGTAATCCTCTTTATAGATGAAATGCAAGAGTTAATACCATCTAAAGCAAGTGAGAGTGGTCACTCTTTAGCAGGTATACTACTTCCATATATATTAAATAGTAAATTCCCAATTCTTGGAACAGTCAATTACTCTGATTACAAAAAGTATTTCTACAGTATGGAATCTTTAAGACAATCTTTTACAAATATTGAGATAAAAGAGATATCTTCATCTGATGCTCTTCAAATACTTGAAACAAAGATATCACAACTTGAGAGTAACTTTAGAATATATATTACATTCCCTGCATTAATTAGTGCTGTTGAATTAGCACAAAGATACAACAAAGAAAGGAAGCTACCAAGTAGTGCCGTAAGATTAATTGAAGAGGCCGCTTCTTGGGCACAAGCTAGTGGAGTTACTGTTTTAACTGGAGAGCATGTATCTAAAGTTCTCTCTAACCAAAAAGGTATCCCTATAGGAAGTATTAACCCTCAACAGAGTACCCACCTTATGAAATTAGAAGAGAATATGAAAAAGAAGATTGTCGGTCAGGAAGAAGCTATACAAGCACTTGTAGAGGCGTTAAGGAGAGCACAAGCAGATATTAGAAACCCTAATAAACCAATTGGCTCATTTCTATTCATGGGGCCAACAGGTGTTGGTAAAACTCATATATCAAAAGTATTAGCAGAGGAGTATTTCGGTAACCCTTCTGACATGATTAGAATAGATATGTCTGAATACAAAGATATCACTAGTGTAGATAAATTTTTGGGTGGTATGGGAGATTCCTCTATCTTAGGTAAGGTCTCCATATCTTTAATTGATAAAATAAAGAGCAATCCATATACAGTAGTACTCTTTGATGAGATGGAAAAAGCCCATCCCCAGATATTAGATCTTTTCCTTCAAATCTTTGATGAGGGTAGATTAACAAGTTCACTTGGAGAAACAGTAGATTTCACACATAGTATAATCATATGTACGAGTAATATTGGAAGTAATATATTACTGGATTTATTAAGTAATAGGGCTGTTACATGGCAAGAGGTTAAAGATAGAGCTTTAATTGAACTAAGACAAGCTATTAAACCAGAGCTACTTAATAGATTTGATAAGGTATTAGTATTTCAACCACATAATATTGAGAATCTTTCTAAAATATCCCAACTGCTTTTACAAGAGTTAGCAACAAGACTATCTGAAAAAAGTATTAAACTAACATGGAGTGATCTAATACCACAGTTAATTGCAAGTAAAACAAATGAACCAGGGCTAGGTGCAAGACCTATTAAAAGATATATACAGGATAATATAGAAGGCAATATCGCAAAAGAGATGGTAGAGGGTAAGATAACCTCTGGACAAGAGATAGAGATTAAAGAAGCGTGGATAGTGTAATAATTTTGTTGTTGCAAGAATTAATATATTAAAATATAATACAAGGTTTAATCTAGAGTAAATATATATGGGAGCATTACCAAAAAGAAAAATCTCAAAGGGGAGAAAGAACAGAAGAAGAGCACAAGACTTTCTTACAAAGCCTCAAATGTCTAAATGCCCTAAATGTGGTAAAACAAAAAGACCTCATTTTGTATGTGAGTTCTGTGGTTACTACGGAGATGGAAAAGATTTAAAAAGTAATAAATAGTAAATCTTAATAAATGAAGAAAGCAAACGATCCAAGACATCTATCTAGAGAATTAGCTTTACAATCTCTTTTTTCAAAAGATTTTGAGATAAATAGTGATAATATAATAGATTTTGAGGTATCAGAGTTATCTGTATTAGATGAGATTGATAACTATAATGAGGATTTATACAAAAATCTTATTGATGGAGTTAAAAATAAACAGGAAGAGATTGATGCGATAATAACTAGGTATGCACCACAATGGCCTATATCTCAGATGAAATTAGTCGATTTACAAATATTAAGGATATCAATATATGAGGGCTTTCTTGCAGAGATTACTCCACCTAAAGTTGCAATAGATGAAGCAATAGAGTTAGCTAAAGAGTTTGGGGGAGAGAGTAGCAGTAAATTTGTTAATGGTGTATTAGGAGCTATATATGAAAAAAACAAACATGAATAGTATAAATGAATTTGAAGAGAGAGTAGGAGTCTCTTTTGTTAACAAAGATATCTTGATAGAAGCCCTAACTCATAGGTCATATTTAAATGAGAATAAAAATTGCCCGGCTCATAATGAGAGATTAGAATTTCTTGGGGATGCTGTGCTTGAGTTAGTTGTATCTGATTATTTATTTAATAAATACTCAAATAGACCTGAAGGGGAATTAACTAGTTTTAGGTCTGCCTTAGTTAAGACAGACAGTTTAGCTGATACTGCAAAGTCCTTAGGTATTGGTGATATGGTACATTTATCAAAGGGAGAGGAAGACACTGGTGGAAGAACAAAAAACTTTATCCTCGCAAATACATTTGAAGCCTTAATTGGCGGAATATATATAGATCAGGGATACGATGCAAGCAAAGAGTTTGTATATAGATTTTTAATTAATAAATTGGAAGATATTGTTAAGAACAGATTAGATATAGATAGTAAAACTAAAATACAAGAGATAGCACAAGCAAAGTATAAAGTTACTCCTATATATGAGGTTACAAATGAACAGGGTCCTGACCATGAGAAGTTATTTACTGTTGTTGTTAAGATTAATAACAAAGTGATTGGAGAGGGAGTAGGTAGTAGTAAACAGAGAGCAGAAGAGGATGCCGCTTCAAGGGGGGTTAGGTATATTGAAGATAATAAAGATTAAACTTGAATATTAATATATCATCTGTTAAAATAACTCTGCTATGTTAAAAATAAGATTAAAAAGAACGGGAAGAAGTAGACAACCACATTATAGAGTAGTGGTTATTGAGAGTGCATCTCCAAGAGATGGAAAGAGTATTGAAGAGATTGGCTACTATAACCCTAGGACAAATCCAACGACTTTTGAAATAGATAAAGAGTTAGCAGCTAGCTGGTTATCTAAAGGTGCACAACCTTCTGATACTATAGCTCAATATTTTGTAAAATTAGGATTACTTAAATCCTTAAAAAGAGGTTCTAAAAAGCCTAGTACTGTAAAGAAAATAAAAAAGGAGGAGTAACCTCTTTTTCAAAAGTGCTAGTAAAATTTTTCTACTAAGAGTATAATTTCCCAATAGATTTTAATTTAATTCATTTTAAGATGAAAGAGCTACTAGAGCATATTATTAAATCAATTGTAAACTATCCTGATGATGTTTCAGTTGATGAGAGAGAGAGTGTAGATTTTCCTGGATTAACAATTCTTACAATAGATGTTAACGAAAACGATAAGGGGGTAATAATTGGAAGAAAGGGAAGAACTATTAACTCAATTAGAGATATTATTACAATAAGTGCAATACGAAGTAATAAAAGAGTAAGAGTAATATTAAAAGATGATAAAGTTGCACATGAGAGTGAACAGGAAGAGGACATGTTAGGAGATGAAATCTAATCTAAACTCTTCGCTTTATCTTTAAATACCTGTATTATATCTTCATATTCCATGTATGATTTAAATGGAGCATATATACTAGGCTCCTCATCTTCTTCGGCAATATAATACCCACTGATATCCAAAGATATATTCCATACCTCTCCGACTTCAGTTTGTACTGCACTAATTTCAACATTTTGTAACCTTAACATATATGGAGACACATTTTGTGCATCATCCAAAAACTTAATAACATTATCATACGCTCCACTATATCCAATAGGTCCTGATACTGCATTTAATGCATCTCCAGAAGATAGCTCAGATATACTTAACTCTAGTGATGTAGCTAATTCATTTAGATATGAGACTAAATCTGATACAAGTAGTTTTTTAGGTATAACCTTTCTTGCAGTTACAACATCCTCATTAAGTTGATCCTCATCTAATTTGGCAACCTCTTTATTTACTTTTTCCAATTGCTCAATTTTCTCCTTAGTAACCTTTATTTCATCTAAATATTCAAAAGCGGATTTTACCATAGGAACAAATACTGCAAACGAGAGAATTATAAATAGGGTTCCTGAGGCGATTGGTATGATCAAATCACCAAAACCTAACTTTCCCTTTTTAGATTTCTCTGCTATTTGAGCTAACTCTTCCTCTCTCTTTTTACTTGCTTTAGTAGTTATTAATCCCATAATTATTGACTTTTAAAACTATCAAATTTTAATTTCCCTTCAAACGAGAATGTAGCACCGTTCTCATTCTTAGCAACTGATTCAAGGTTAATATTCTCAATACTTTCATTAATTCCGAATAGATACCATAATCTTGATATCTGTTCTAAATCAGGAGAGTTACCTGACAACTCAAAAGTTAAATCCTCTGATATTGAAATACTCCTATATGAAATACCCGAAACCTTTCCAGATACTTCATTTAAGAATTCAATTATCTCTTTGTGTGAGAAACTATTCTTCTTAACTGTTTGGTATAAATCAATCCTAGTTAGAATAATGTTATTAGATTCTATCTTATCTATTTGTGTATTAACACTTTTCTCAATTCTTGATAAATTACTTTTGCTGGAATTCAGTTGCATTTTAGAAGTGATATTAAAACCGACAATACCTAACGCTATAGTTGATAAAACAATAATACTCAGTAAAGATCCAATATTTAAAGTGTTCTTCTTTTTTACATGTACCTTCTCTTCCTTGGTTAAAGAGGGTATTAAATTTACACCCTCTTCTACCTGATTGCCTAATGGTTCAGCCAAAGTAGGTTTACCTTGCTGTGGGGTAGGTGATCCCTGTACAGATTGATTAACAGGTTGTTTATTTTTACTCACTGTATCAATATTTTGTTGTGTATTCTCTGTGTTATTCATCTTTTAATGCTAAACCTATTGCTACAGAGTATGATGATCCTGATTTAGCAATAAGATTCTTAAATTTATTATCTACTACTATATTTAACCACGGATTAGCTATCTGTGCATTAACCCCTAGTGATTTAGATACATACTCGGTTAAACCAGGAAGTAGGGCACCATCACCGTTTAATAGATACTCCATAGGCGGAGCTGACATCGTCTTGTTTTTATAAAACTCTACACCTCTTCTTACCTCTATCATTATAGATTCAACTATTGGTACTAATGCACTATATATTTTACCTTCAGCAACATTAGGTAGTAGTCCATAACCTCTTTTAAACTCTTCAGCCCTGTTGTAATCGAAATTGAATTTATTAACGATGGATTGTGTTAAGGAATCAGACCCTATCGATATACTTTGAGAGAATACTAATGCACCATTTGTCATAATACTCATATCTGTACTATTCGCACCGAAATCTAACATTACACAATCCTTTTTATTCATAGCCCTAAACATAGCTCTCCCCATAGCCACAGATTCTGTTTCTATAGCAATTAGATCTAGATTAGCAAAACCAGCAACATTCATGTATATATCAACTATTTTTCTTGGTGCAGCAACTAGTAATACCCTTGGGGCGTTTCTTTCCTCATTAAATCCTATTATTACATAGCTCATTTGAACTTCATCAATAGGTACAGGTATATACTGTTTAGCTTCATAGTAAACAGCCTGTTTAAGTTCTTCTTTCTTTACCCCAGGAAATTCTAAAAATCTAGTAAAAACTGAAAATTCAGGTAGAGCCATAACAACATTAGGGTTTTTAATCTTTGCATTAGAGTAGAGTAACTTAAGTGCCTCTCCTAATTTTTTTTGATCTTGTCTCTCTTCACTATTAATAACCCCCTTTGGTGTTAATTGAGTACCCAAGTTAACAAGTTGGGGTTTACTTAAGATATTCTTTAATTCAACGGCTTTTACAGTATGTGTTCCGAAATCTATGCCCACATGATCAGGCAACTTTGCCATATTTTGGACAGTAAAATATTATGACTTACATATATAATA